>JACCDN010478005.1_pt1 | contig 30508 bp, 4 predicted proteins | sample 7441691 | NCBI WGS metagenome assembly JACCDN01 (sample SAMN15323439, study PRJNA562643) | freshwater metagenome | isolation source: river surface water | place: USA:Blue River Watershed | collected 2017-08-16 | reverse complement strand
ATGCTCCTAAAATTCCAAATGTAGTAAAAGAAGCAGTTCTAAATACAAAACCAGGTAAAACATATCAGCTAGCGCGTGAAGGAATGTATCCAACAATTAAACATGCGTTAGGTAATGAACTAAATGTTGCCTCATACAAGGAACTAAAAGAAGCATTTGAGGAATCGTCAGATAGGTTTAAACGAGGCATGACTAGTAATGAATTTCAAACTACAAGTCAACTTGACAAAAATCTACAAGATTACAGTAGAGCAATGGCTTTAGACTTGCGATTGAAGTTTGCTGACAGATTAAGAAAGTTTACTGATCCAGGTTTTGCAGGTGGTGAACCTGGTTATCAAACACGTGATTCTTTAGATTTTTTAAATAAAGAAGGATATGATATTAATGCATTAACACCACAAGAAAGAGTGTTGATGAGTGCTTACACACATGGATATGATAGTAATTTCAATAGAAGAGATCATAGCTTTTATAATATTAGTCAAGACTTGCGAGATTATTATGATCAACTATCAAATCAATTTAATAAAAGTGTTCAAAAGAATCAATTTAATAATCCAAATATACTTGATAGAGGAACATATGATTATACAGTAGAGTTAGTAGATGCGTCTGGTCAACCAATTGATAGAAAACTTAGAAGTGAATTACAAGTTGGTGATATATTTAAAGATGAAGGATTTTTATCTACATCTTTACCAAACAATAACTTGTGGGGAAATCAGTTAGAAAGGATAATTGTTCCAGAAGGAGGAGTACAATCCTATGCATTTCCAAACTCAATGAGATCGAGCGTGTTTCCAAATGAGAATGAAATCATATTACCTAAAGGATTAATTAGACGTGTAGAGGAAGTATATCCTAATAAGAGAAATAGAGAAACATTTACAACAATTCTTAATCCTTATGAGAAAGGTGGAAAGGTAAACAAACGTGGAGGTTGGTTAGATAAGTATGAAGATGGAGGAGAGCTGAACTATAACAACTATAACGTATCATTCTCTCCAGACTTTGTAGGACAAGGATATGATACAACAGGAAGAAACTATTCTCCTGCATGGGGAGGACAGTTTAAAGATGGTGGCAAAATATGTGACTCTTGTCAGAAGGCAGAAGATGGAGAGAAGTTGTCTGTAGATGAAAGACGTAAAAGAGTGTTGGCAAAAGCTAATGAAATATTCTCTAATAAAGATCTTCCTTATCAACTTCCTGACTATGTAGTTAATTCAAAAGAAGGACAAGGTAAGGCAGATAATGTATGTATACATGGTGTATGCGGTATAATGACAGATGTGGGATTTGTTCCTCATGGTTATTATACTAATACAAGTTTTGCAGAGCATGCTCAAGACTATGGATTTAGTAGATCATTAGGTGATATTAGATTATTAAAGCCTGGTGATATATTTCAATGGAAACAAGCAACCAACGATCAGGGTAAACCTTATCCAACACACGCCCAGATCTTTAAAGGAATAAATCCTAATACAGGCATGTATCAATTTTATGATTACTATAATAAATATCATGGTGGTGAGGGTATAAATTCCTATTCTAAAGAAGAGATAGAAAATGCATTAAGAAATATAGATAATAAAGATGTTCATGAGGCTGCTCAGTTTTTTAGTTTAGATCCTAGTGCAGTTGGAGGTATTCCTGAAAATCCTTTTCCATATAACTTATCAGAGAAAGAACAACAACAACATTTTGCTGATACTCATTCACACAATACTAAGTATAGTGTGGAACAACCACAGTATCCACTTCTAGATACAGATGGATATGATAGAGCTCAAACAAAGAACAAGCTTGTATCTTATTTTAATGATAAGAAGTTAGATGAAGAGATAAGAAAAAAACTAAAAATAACAGATCAGGAATTACAAAGAGTCAAACCATTGATCTATGGTATCATGGACCAAGAGACAGACTTTGGTAATCCTAACGCACCAATACGTAATCTTAAATATGACATAAAAGAATTACTTGGTTTAGGCAGTCATTCAATAGGACCTGCTGCTGTTAAATATGAAGCATTGTCTCCAGAAACAAAAAAAGCATTTAACATTAAGAGCCCTCGTGATTTATCAGATCTAAAGAACTCCTACATTGGTGCATTAGATGTGTTAACTAAAGGAGCTGATTATACAGATGCTTATATTAATCGCGGTGAACATATTGGTATTAGTGATAAACATCCACTCGCGCGCGCGCTTTATTGGTATAACAATCCTTCAAACATAATTCGCTCAGATAGTCAAACTCAAGACTTAATTAGAGATCAAGCTAAGGATTTGTGGTTTAATATGTATAATCCTAATAAAAAATCATTTGGACCATTTGGTACATTTGAGACTCCAGGAGATATAGAATTAAGAGCATTTAATTCTCCATTAACTATGGATCGTGGATCCTATCCTGATAAAGTAATACAGCAATCTAAAAAATTACGTAAGACTATTGATTTTAATGATCCTAGTATTCTTGAGAATGTTGAAGTTAAGAGTATACCATACTCTATGCAAAGTGAACCAGTAATAGAAGGTTATCGTCCTCTTATAAATTATGGTGGTTTTGTGAGTGATGTCCCTGTTGATTACAGTCCCACTCCTTATGAAGAACCATATTTTGCTATGGGTGGATCTATTCCAGGGTCTGTAGGGTTTACATATGCACGTACAGGTAACACTCCTTCTAATGGCAAATATGCTAAGAAGACGTTACCTTCTGCACAGACTGGTAAGTATCTTCCAAAAGAAGTTTCAGGAGAACTTGAGCCTATCCAGCTTGATCCAGAAGAGGAAGCACCATTCATGTTTATGGGTAAACCATATGAAGAACCAGATAGAAGTAGAGAGTTTCCACATCTAGTACCTGCTTTACCAGCAGAAGAGTTACATCCAATTTCTATAAATATTAATCAAAAGAACTTAGGACTTGGAGAACATACGTTCACTCATCAGCCAGGAATGAAGTATGATGAAAATCTAGAAGGTGTTCCTAGCGATACTTACATGTTGAAAAGAACTGCAAACTCTTATCCTACAGATGAAGATGTTAGATTGAATATTAAAATGCCAACTAGTCCTAAAGATGTAAACTTTATATCTAACTACAAAGGTGCTATTGGGTATGTAGATCAGTATCCTACAAGTGTTCCTTTTGAAGGAGAAAAACATTGGAACATTGATAGATTTATCATTGATCCACACTTTGGAATTGGTAATCCTAATTTGGAAAATGATGCTACAGATAAGACACAACAAAGAAGAAATGTCTTAGCTGACATGTATAAGTATTACTTGTTACAGAACAAAGGTAATGAAGATCTTTCTTGGAAACAGGCTAATGAATTCATGACAAAAGAAATTGATCCAAGAATATCTGGACCAATGTATGAGAAACTTCGTGGAAACATAAACTATGGCTCAGGTATGGGCATTACAAGTATTGTTGATAATGACTACGTTCGTAACTTTAATCAACTAAAGAACTCAGCTAATATTCCTGATAGTAAAAGAAGTGAAGTGGAAAGAGAGTTCTTAAAGAATCCAGTGTCTGATAAGCAGGCTAAAGACCTAGCTATGGACTGGTTGATTAACTATAAGAAGATGTCTCCTAAAGACGCAGAGAAGTATTATAATAACTTACCAAAGAAAAAGAATGGTGGAGAGATGAGGTTTTATCAAAATGGTTTAGACTTCAAACCTAAATCAATCTCTAAGAAGGGTAAGAAGGTAATTAAAGATGATAGAGGACAATGGGCTCATCCAGGAGAGATTACCAAGATTGGTTCTAACAACATAACAATGAAAGGTGTACCTTATCCTGTACTAGGTATATCTGACCTAGGAGACATTCAACTGATGTATCCTGACCAAGATTATACCTATCGTGGAAACTCTGTTATAGAGTATCCTATGATGGCACAAGGTGGACAGTTGACAAAGCTGGACCAATTAACTAACTTTACTAATTACAATACAAAACAACCAGGGGGCTGGTTAGATAAATACAAATAATATGAAGGCTCAAATCTTAAAAATTGCTGGAGTTAAAACAGAAGCTGAATTCTACAAGAAGTTTCCTACAGAGGAAGCCTTCATGAAGAAACATGGTAAAGAGTTGAAGAAAGCTCAGACAGGAACTGCCATGGGTATTGTTAATAAATATCTTCCAGAAGATACCAAAGAGAGATATGAACAAGAGATAGCACAATATGAGGCTCCTCCATTAGATGATTTTCAAAAATTACAAGAGAAAATATATGCAAATAAAGCTGAGCAAAACAATACTGCTGTTCTTGCTAACATACTTGGAGTTGCGCAAGAAGATCAAACTAATAGTCTTGACTTAGAAAAAAAATCTAATACATCTAGTTTTAAAACTAATTTAAAAAATGCTGGAGAAGGGTTAGCTCCACAGATTGGTGACATTGTTGGATTAATTCAAAGCATTGACCAAAAACAAAAAGACCTTACAAGAAATAAGGTCTATAATGATATATCTGGAGTACAAGCTAAAGCTGCTGGGTTAGCAAGAATGAATAGACCTAGAAATAGATATGTACGTCCTGAAGATCAAATTGTTCAACCTGGACAAATGGGTAATCCATTAGGAACAGGTACAAACTATCTTGCAAAGAATGGTGCTCAGATACAAAACACATATGCTACCACTGGAGATCTTTATTCAGATCTTGGGTACGTTCCACAACGTGCTGACTTTGGATCTTTTATGCAAAATGCAAAAGGATTAGATTCACTTGCTGGAGGATTGGGAAGTCTATTTGGTGGTGGTAAATTTCAAACTTCTCCAGAGTCTCAGCTTGGAGGAGCAGTTGGTAGTGTTGCTGGTTTAGCATTAGGTCTTCCTCCACAACTTGGAGGAGCTATTGGTGCAGGTATTGGAGGATACTTTGGAGGAGAGTCTGCAAATGAAATGCAAAAAGCACAAGTTGGTAGAGACGCAAATGCTCAACAACTATTATTCCAAAATAACTTTATTAATAAGAATAATGCATCTTTAGAAAAAGGTGGATACGTTAGTAACAACTGGCAGCCACAAGTAATTGCTAAGTTTGGTGATCTTGATGTATCACAAGTGCATTCATTTGCACATCAAGGAATGCCTGAATATCGTGCAGGTGGTCATATGTCTGAATACACTCCTCCTAGTGCAGAAGCTTTGTTTACAGGAAGAACTATGGAACAAGGTGGAGATATTGAAACATTGTGGGGTGGTGGTCTTAAGACAATGGCTCACAATAGTAAGCTTGGTCCTCTTCATATGATTAAAGGTAATAAACATACAGAATCAGATGGTAAAGGACGTAAGGGTGTAGGTATTAAATATGGTGAAGGTGTTGTAGAAGCACAAGACAATGAACCAATTGTAGAACTTGCTGATGGAGGATCAATTGATCCAATCACAGGAGGTACGTCTAAGTCAGCTGTAGTATTTGGTAAAGAGAAAATATTAGGCTGGGGAAAGAAAGCTATTGGTGATAAAGACATCAAGCCAGGAATGACCTTTGAAAGATATGTAGCAGAGAAAGGAAAGCAACAACAGAAAGCCAATAAGATGATTGATAAAGGATCTCAGTTAATCAACATGTCTGATCCAGACGATAGATTTGAAGCGTTGGCTGCAAACTCAGGAGACTTATTACAACGTGGTGGTAAAATGTTAGATTCTCAAATTGCTGAATTTATTTCAAATGCTGGTATTGTACAAACTGCAATCAATGATACAGATGAGGAGTTTGGAACTAAAGCTAAGTATGGTAAGAAGTTAAAGAAGGCAGAGTTTGGTACACGTATACCAACTGCTAAGGGAGGAAACAACTTAGCAAATCTGAATGTGCAACCAGTAATGATGGGATTGCTTAACTTGTTATATAGTAAAGGATACGATATGGGTAACATGTCTGGACTACGCAAAGGTGCTAAAACAAAACAAGGAAGAGATTCTAGACATGGTAAAGGTCAAGCAGTTGATATTACGTTTCCTACATTAGGTAAGAAAGCATATGAGGCAATTGCCAATGATCCTGAGATTGTAGATTACATGCGTAAAAATAATCTAACAGTGATCAATGAATATGATCCTAAGATTATGGGTAAAACAGGTGCTAGTGGTCCTCATCTTCACTTTGGACTTGATAAAGGTACTTCGCTATCTGATTCTTTCAGAAAGAAAGTAGGTGGATATAATAAAATTCCAGGAATGAACTTTGGAGATAACTGGGATAATGAACGTCAAGTTTGGCAACCATCAAATCTATTTCCTTTAAATACAACCTACAACTTTAATCCAAATACTGTACAAGATAGTTGGGCTGATGATGGGTCTGCGTATTGGAAACCTATATTGGGCGTACCTCAAGACTTTGGTAATCCTAAAGGCAGCACTAGTTTAATAGGTAAAGACTATGATCCTGGATATAATGCACAGCCATTTTGGAAACCTAGAGGAGTTCAATATACACCATCAGGAATTTTAACAGAAAAAAGAACTGTAACTGACTTAAGTACTAATCCTAAAAATATTGGAGCTGTAAGAGCTAATCCTTCTAAACAAAAAACTATGAGTAGCAATGCTGTAGTTCAAGATGGTAAAACGCCAAATAAAGCTGCTGGTAAAGAGAATCAATCTGTAACTGCTCCAGCATCATCTGCTGCTACGTCTACAGGTGGTCCATTGCAAACACCTGCTGCCACTTCTTCTTCAACTCCATACACTAACTCATCTTCAATTACTAGTCATCCAGACTTTGGTGGAGGAAGCGTAGTTCCTGTTAGTGGAACTACTGGTGGAACTTCTACAAGTGGAGGTCTTCAAGCTGTAACTCCTGCTGATCAATCTAAATGGTGGGAAAAGTCTTTGATGTCTGGAATTAGAAGTGCACTTCCATACTTGCGTCCTAGTAATCAAAGAGACATTGATCCTCGTCAACTTGCTGGAGAAATGTATGCTCTGTCTAACAATGAGCTAGAACCTGTTCAAGCTCAATTGTACACACCTTACTTAACTCAACCTACATCAATTAGCTTACAAGATCAAATCAATGCGATTACATCTCAATCACGTTCTGCTGAAAGAATGGCTGGTTACGATCCTGCTGCTGCTGCAATGATTGCTGCTAGTGCTGCTAACATGAAGAATAAAGTATTAGGTGAGCAGTTTAGAATGAACCAAGCAGAACAAGCTCGTGCAATTGAAGCAAATCGTCAAACATTGAATGAGGCACAGAAAGTTAATCTTGGTATTTTAGATCAGCAATATGTGAGACAGCAACAAGCTAAGTCTAAAACTAAAGAACAAGCAATTGCTGCACTAAACTCAATCAATGAAAAGATTGTTCAAAGCAAGTTGGCAAATCAAAATCTTGCAATCATGGAGAACATGTACAACTTTAGATTTGCTCCAGGAGGCCAAGCTATCAATGCAAACATTACAGCATTTAATACTCCTACTGTTGGAACAGGTATTTCTGATGTTAATGACCTTGGCTTAACAAAACTAGAAGCACAAGAGGCACAGATTAAAGCTGCAAAAGAAAAACTAGCTGCACAGCAAACAACAAAGACTGCTGCGCAAGGTGGAATCGTAAAAGCATTCAAAGATCTATAATCAACTTGGTTATACAAGATTACCAAGTTTTATTAGAAATCTTTGTATGGATAATATTTTAAATTATATTTGTTAATTATACTGACTTATGGCTTCATTCACTGACGCAATATCGACCTTTAATCCTTATATACAGGAACTTCCCATAGAAGCTATGGTGCAGGTTGGTATGTACAAGCAACAGAAGTATGACGAGGGCGTACAAAAAATCCAAAGCTATATAGACAATATAGCTGGGATGGATATCATCAAAGATCCTCAAAAGAAATATCTCCAATCTAAGCTTAATGAATTAGGAAGCAACCTTAAGAAGTTTGCTGCTGCTGACTTTTCAGACAATCAGCTAGTAAACTCTGTAGGAGGTATGGCTTCTCAATTGGCTCGAGACCCTATCATTCAGCGTGGTGTATATTCCACTGCTAGAATCAGAAAGGGTATGCAACAAATTGAAGCTGATAAAAAGAGTGGAGCATACAACCCTAACAATGAGATTGTCTTTAATGATGAAGTTAACTCATATCTTAATGATGGTAAACTAGATAGTTCTTTCAATGGTGAGTATAGTACATTCTTTGATTACAATAAGTTTGTAAAAGAACAGTTTGATGCTATAAAACCAGGAGGCTATACATTCAACCAAATCTTTAAAACAGATTCTAATGGTGATCCAAAGTTAGTACAGAGAAGAGATGAAAAAGGTAATCCAGTTGGTCAACCTTTTTATGAATACTCTGATTATATGACCACTGTAGAATATGAAGGTAATATGCCTGAAGTTGTAAAGAGTACAATGAGTCAAATCTTATCTGATGGTCGTGTAAGAAAACAATTGTCTATTGATGGTCGTGCTACGTACAGAGGGTATACTCCTGAGCAATTAAATAAAACTCTTATAGATACAAAAGAAGAGATAATAGATAATGAGTATGAGGATTTATTAGGATTACTTTTATATAAAACGTCTGGAACAAAACAGATTCAAGGTAAGAATATAGATGAGTTGATATCAGCTCAAAAAGAAAAGATTGAAAATACAACTAAGTCATATGATGATATGGCTAAGATGGCTTTAGAAAATCCTGATGCTGCAAAAGCTAAGATGTTTACAGATGCATTTGTATCAAACGCAACAACGCGATATGGTGCAATGAAAACTAAAACTACCATTAGTGCTAACCCTGCTGCTGATTTTCAATTTAAGTTAACTCAAGAAGCAAACAAAGTTCAAGCAGACAAGAACAAGCTTGCTTATGATATGTATAAGGATGCTCAAGACAGAGCTTTAAAAGAAAAATTAAATAAGAACACTGTCAATGCATCTCTACTTGCAGCAAGCATGAGAGGAAAGAATGCTGGAACATTTACGTTAGTAGATAATGATGGTGATGGTATATTAGATTCTTTTACTGAAGGACCAGATGGAGGATTTGGTGGCCCTGGTGGGGGTGGAGGAGGATTGTTTGCACCACCAAGACAAGGACAACAACCTTCAGATCCAGAAACTTATGACGCTGCTTATGAATCAGGCAAAGAGTCAGCAGCAACAAACTTTAAAAATGCACAGTCAGCGTTAATCTATGATGTTGTTTTAAAGAACTTAGGAAACAATGCTCAAACTATTGAAAAACTAAGATCTGCTAATCCAGGACTTTCACAAGCTGAGCTAGTCAACATAATGGTTGATAAAGTAAAAAGAAGAGCAGGTGAATCAGTTGAGCAAGCTAGAGCTAGACTTGCACTTCAAGCAATGTCTACTTATGGAAAGATGACAAAACAACAAAGAGATGCTAACCCAGACTTTGTTGATGTTGTAAATTCATATTCACAGGCACAAAGAGCTTGGTCTGCTATGAGTGCTCTAGACAAAAGTATTACTAAAGATGTAGAAACTAAGGTAGGTTTAGAAGGAGCAAGTGCTGCATCTTTAAAAAACATTAAACCAATTACAGGAGAATATCAAGGAAAGAAATTTACATTAACTCCATCTCAACAATACGACTTAGCATTGTACATGAATGGAAACTTATCTGGAATTGGTATTAACTATGGTGGTCGTGAACAAGCAGGAATACAAGCAGGAAAACGTTTGTCTGCAGCAGGTTTAGGATTCTTATTAGATCAAGCAGAAAGACAATCAGGACATTTAGCACTTGCTAATGGACAACTTATTACAGGAGCTATTAGAGGTGTACAAAGTTTATGGGCTGGTGCTAAAGATGTACTTGGTGCACAAGACTATGCTACTCTTGACTGGGAACCTATACTAAAACTTACTTCTGGATTAGATAATACTTTGCTTGAAAAAGCAAAGGAGGCTAAAATAAAATCTATCAAACAAAGATTTGCTGTTCAACCTAATCTTGAGATGACTATAATAACAGGAGATGCAGAAACAGATAGAGGTACAGTACGTAATCTTAATGAGATCGCTGCAACTTCAGTAGAGTATGGACAAAACTTAGCAACAAGAGATGATGTAAAAGGTTTTGGTAAAGCTGTTGCAAATCCTAAGTTTCTTGAAGAAGGAGGTAGTTTACAAATGCGTGTAATCAATGCAGAAACTGGTAATCCTCAAGTTGAGATTGTAGCAGGAAATGCAGAAGAGGGACGTATGGGTGCTATTGTCTTGACAAGAGATGAGGCACTTCAAAGAGGAGTTAATGTTGATGCATTGTACGAATCACCTCAGACAAAAGCTGTTAGAGATATGGCTGGTGCGTATGGTGGAAAAACTACACCATTGAATGTTAAAGATGTAGAGAATTATTATACTGGTAATACATGGTTTAGTAAAAACGATATGCCTGCATTAAGATCTTATCCAAATGATGTTAAGGCAAACTTCTTCCAACAAAATGGAAAATGGTATGGTCAGTTATATGTTAAAACACCAAAAGGAGTTATCTCAAGAACTACTACAGGAAATCCAAATCTACAAGCAACAGTACAAAGAGTACAATCATTAACAGGTCCAATGATTGACTCATTATCAAATGAATAATATGCCAGACAAAATAGTTAATTTAGATGGTGAGATTCAAGCACCACGAGTAGCACCTTTAGATTTACCAACAATTGGAGATGGTGGTAAGGTTGCAGGAGCACCTATGTCATTCAATGAAATGTTTGAGAAGATACCTGTTAAGGTTGCTCCAACTCAAGCTATTCCTGTTTCATCTTTTTATACAGGGTCTAGATATCCTAGCACTAGACCTGGTACTGATCCAGAAGAAATGTATGCTCAACAACAGTCTGGTGGAGAGCAATGGATAAATGGTATTCTTAAAGCAGGTGGTACATTTACTAGTTCATTTGTAGGTGGTACCCTTGGATTATTACATGGTGTTGCTAAAGCAGCAGTTACTCATAGACTTTCTGACATTGCAGATAATAGCACTAACAGATATGTTGATGAGCTAAATAAAGATATAGAGGACATCCTTCCTAACTATGAGAGCAGCCAAGAGCGTGATGCTAAATGGTATTCTCCAGACAACTTATTAACTGCTAACTTCTGGTCTAATAAGCTTCTTAAAAACCTAGGTTTCTCAGCAGGTGCTATTGCAGCTGGTTTTGGTTGGGGAAAAGTATTAGGTGGTATTTCAAAGATCACTGGATTAGTAATGGCTGGTCGTGGTGCAGAGACTGCTGCATTAGTTGAAGATGCAATGAAGGCTGTTCCTAATGTAGAGAAGTACACTGCATTTGATGGAGCATTAAGTTCAATGGCTCAGAAGTATGCAATCAATCCTTTTGTTCAAGGTATAGTAAAGAATGGTCAACGTATTACTATCTCTACAATGGGTTCTTTGGGAGAAGCATCTATTCAAAGTCTTGAGCAGATGAATAAGTTTAGAGATCAAGCAATAGATGACTTCACCATAAAGTATGGTAGACAACCAACTACTTCAGAGATGGAGGAGATTGATGACTATACAGACAAGGTTGGTAGCTTTGTATTAGGATCTAACGCATTGTTATTATCAGCAACCAACTACCTTACTGTTCCTAAGATATTAAGTTCATCACGTCGTTTTGAGAAAGCATTAATTAATGAGATTGAACAAGAAGGTCCAGGTAAAGCTTGGACTCTTTGGAAGCCAGGCACTGTTGGTAAATATACAGCACGTACACGTAATGCTCTTGGATTAGTATTCTCTCCTATTGAAGCATTTGAAGAAGGTGCACAAAGTGCAATTGACTTTGGTGTAAGCTCTTTCTTTAATAAAGCTTATAGAAACAAACAAGATGCTGATGAGATGCTATCTAGCATGTACTCTGGTGTTTGGGATAATATTTTTGGAGAAGGTGTTGATAAGACATTGTCATCAAAAGAAGGTATTGAAAGTATCTTGATTGGTGGATTGTCAGGTGGTATGCAACAGATGCGTGGTGAGATTAAGCAACGTGGATTCTTTGGTGAAGGTGGACAGAAAGCAATTAATACAGAGTTTGCTCTTGCATCATTAGCTCAATCAAATATTGAAACTGAATTAAAAGATCAAGTTAAGTATTTAGCAATTGGAGCTGGCTCACAACGTGCAAGACAAAATGCTATTATGGACAACGACGTTGTTCAAGAAAAAGATTCAGAGCATGATTTTGTTTTATCTTATGTAATGCCTCGCGTTAAATATGGTAAAGAAGATTCTGTATATCAAGAACTTAAGTATTATGGAGCACAAGCAGCAACTGAAGCAGGATATCAAGAATTAATAAATGCAGGAGTTGCTGTACCAACACAAACAAAAGAACAATTCATTGAACGTATTGAAGGATTAAAAGCTGTAACTAAGAGCGTTGCTAATCTATATGATGCAGTGAATGATCGTTATGGTGATATCACTAATGAAGATGGTAAAGCTAAATACTCTGAAGCTGTACGTGATAAACTAATCTATGCAGCTGCAAAGATTAATAATTATGACCAACGTATTCCTTCTCTTAATGCATCATTACTTAATGCAGGAATCAATACTAGTCAGATATTAGAGTCTATCATTACAGACAAGAAACCAAACAAAGAGGCAACACAAGAAGCGTTAGATGCTATTAATAAACTAGATACAATCTCAGATACCAAAGATCAACTTAAGGAAAACTTGAGTGATGTTATGGAGATGGCATTTAGAAGAAAGCAGTTCATTGAAGAGTATGACAAAATTAAGAATACTCCTGAGAACTATGATGATTACTTGCCAACTACTATTGATTTAGTTGAGCAATCAACTCCTATGGTTGAGCAGATTGAGGAGACTGGAAAGAAACGTAAGAAAAAGAAAGTTGTTACTAAAGAGTTAGAAATTGGAAAAGAGTATTCAATCAATCAGCCATACAGACGTGATGGTAATTCATTGAGTGTATCTCCAAAGCTTAGTGTAGTTTCTACAACTCTTGGTGGTGAGTATGAAGTTAAGTTGCCAAATGGTGAAACTACATTCTTAACTCCTGAGCAATTTAAAGAGTTTGAACTAACAGATGAAGACAATACTGATGATGACTTAGCAGACTTGATGGATGCTGCTGTTGATAAGGTGTTGGCTAAACCTAAGAATGCAGAAATCTCAAAGGATGCTCCTGAAGAAAACAAATTAGATTATGTAAATAGTCTAGACAATAAAGAATTGGTAGATGAGATTGAAGAAGAGTTCAAAGCAATCTCAGAGGAATACTATAAGCAACAGCAAGAGATTGAAACAGAGATGACTAAGCTTGAGAATGCTCAAGAAGAAATCGCTGAATTGTTAAGTACAGAAGATGATGGTCCTGAGACTTCATCTGATAGTGCAGAGGGTTATGAACCAGATGCTAAGAAAGCTGACTACATAATTCCAAGAGCTGGTGTAGCTTCTCCTAACCTTCCTGGATATGAGAATGTAAATGAGTTTGGTAATAACTTTGATAAGCTACCAAACAAGAAGAAGATACGTGCTGTACTTGTTACTCAGAAAACAGAAGCTGCTGCAGGTCTTCCAGGATTAATGAAACACCTTGCACAAGGTAGAGAAGATGTAAACACTGCAACAACAATTGTAATGCTGTTTGGTGAAGTTAATGGTAAAACATTTACACCTGTTGATAAGAATGGTAAACCTATTACACAAGGGTTATCATTTGCTAATGCAACATTCCAAGTATTGCCTTTAGAAAGTCTTAAGTGGAGTGAAGAATTCAAGGGTGATAGCATGTTTAGAAACAGCACTCCTGCTGCTACAAGAGAAGCTATTGCACAAGAGTATGGTAAGTTTAGAGAAGAAGTATTGGCTGATGATAAACTACGTCCATATAGTGTTAAACCATCTATGGGTAGTGTTCAAGAATCAGAAGATGGTTCTACTACTTCTGTAGACTCAGCAGGGTTTGTATCAAACAAACAATTAGGTAGTGAGCCTCTCTTGACAGTTCCTACATCAGAGACAACATTATCTCATGGGTTAAGTACATTTACAAATGCATCTGGACGCGTGTTCTTATTACATCCATCAGGTGCTGTACCATTACAGAACTCACAGATCTCTAAACAGAAAGCAGAGTTAATCTATGATGCATTAGCTAGACTTGCTGAGTTAGCTCAGAATAGACAAGTTGGTAGTGAAGAAGGAAAAGCATTAACTGATTGGTTAAGCACAGTTGTATACTGGGGAACTCCAGTAGATGTAAATGATCAGAGAAAAGAACAGAATGGACGTAACAGTGTGTTCTTTGAATCTGTAGCAATGAATGGTGCATTTAAAAGCTTACAGTTGTTTGTTTCTAATAGAGGTAAAAGTTTTCCATTCACTCCTAAATCATTAGCAGCTAAGAAGACTGAAATCATTCAAGAGTTACAGAACTGCTATCATAATGTTAAAGCAAGTCGTGTAAATGAATCTAATGAAAGTGGATACAACTGGAATGATCCATATGTAGAGATCACTGCAATCAATCCTGATGGTAGTTTGAAAACCAAAACTTGGAAGAACTATCAGACATACTTGTTGTCATCAGAAGGAAGAAACAATGAAGACATTCCTCTTACAACATTTGCACGTCCAATAACAACAAGTCAGCCTGTAAACAGAGAGCGTATCTACTTTACATTTGATGCTGACGTAAGTCGTTATGAGAGAGCAGTACAAACTGCAGCTACTGAAGCTGCTAAAGCTGCTAAGGCTAGCACTGCTAAAACAAAGAAGGTCATGCCTGGTACTAGCAAACCTAAGCCTAGCACATCTTCTGAACCTGCACTTGGATTAGTAGGAGTTCCAGACCTTGAGAACAAAAAGGTAAATGATTACAATAGTCCTTTTGGACCTATTAAGTTTTTAGCAAGTGGTGCGATATTAAAGACTGGTAACAGTGTTGGTATTGACTTTGCTACAGAGAATGGTAAAATTCCTGCACAGAACAAAGAAGTTATCAATAAAGTATTAGAGAAGATGCGAGCATCTAATCCTAATGCTACACAACTTGATGCAGAGAAAGGTATGCGTGATGCTATTGCTCGTGATATCTTTTTGCAAATGGCAGCACCAGCAGAAACAGAAACAGAGACAGAGAATGTAATTGATGAGGTATATGAAGAGGAGTTCCAAGAGAGCTTTGAAGCAGATGTTAATCCTGATGAATTAGCAGCTCAAGCAGAAGATGTTCAACAAGTAGTTGATAATTCAGAGAAAGAAGATCTTGATGATCTAGCAGATGAATTAAGTGATGATGATATTTCTGATGCTCGTGTGGCTCTTGATGAGTTAATTGATAGCTATCAGCCTGAAGATTGGAAGAAGCTTGAAGAATTTATCAAAGCTAACTTCCCTAAGATACCAGTTGCACGTGTATCTAGAATGTTGCAGACAGCGTCTGGACGTAGAGCATTTGGTCTTTACAAGAATGGAATGATCTACTTGTATAAGAATGCTGAAGTTGGTACAGTGTATCATGAGATATTCCACGCAGTGTGGCAAATGTTTACCACTAAAGAAGAACGTGCATCTATCATCAAAGAATTGAGAGGTAGAAAAGGAACGTTTGTAGATAGAGCATCAGGAAAGTCAATCAGTTATCAGGCAGCTACTCTTAAACAATTAGAAGAGTTAATGTCTGAAGAGTCTAGAGATTACTTCCAAGAAGGTAAGCTATATGATTCTGGAGAGAAGCAGTCATTCTTTGGTAAACTATTATCTGACCTTGCTAACTTTATCAAAGAGTTCTTTGTTGGTAAGAATGCTGAGATCAATCTCAAGACATTGTTTGAAAGAATGGGGTCTGGATACTACAGTAACTATGAGTCAACTGCACCAGTTGCTTCGTTCTATAGTAACTCAGGAATCATTGATATTGAGAACTTAGATCCTCAAGCTGATGATGCATCATATCGCTTAATGACATTTACAGGTCAGGAGCAACATGATATGATTCAGCAGATGACTTTCACTACATTAGATAGATTGATCAATAGTGAGAAAGGATTAACTAATGGATTGAGCTTATCTAAAGCAGAGTTAATACCTCAATTACATAGAGATGTTCAAAAGAGCATCTTAGCAATTGCTGTAGCTGCTAAGAAGTCTGTAGATGAAGGAAGACGTGAGAAGAAAGCAGTGAAGGGTGTTATTGCTAACGCTATCCAAAGATGGAGAGAGGTACGTGATGAGAAGACTTGGAATGAGATAGTTAAACAATATGAAGATAAGATTAGAACATTTGGTATTGTACAAGATGAAGAGTCTACACGTATTGCTAATGACCCATACAAAGTTGGTAAGTCTGACTATGTTGAATCATACAAGATAGATAACTTTAAGAATGCTAGTGCAGCTGTTAAGTTGTTGTTGGCTACATTACCAATGTATAAGACTGGAACTACTAGCTATGTACGTTCTAAAACTATCAATGGTGTAGTGTTGTTACCAGCAAGTCAGGCATACATGACTATCATGAACATCACACATAGTGCTCGTAATATCAATGAGTTCTTAGATAGTATTCGCCAATTAGCAATTGCAGACATTAACTACGCTCGTGTATACAAGCGTTTGTTAAATACATCTATTATCTCTGAGTCTGTAGACTATAGTAACATTACTAAGCAGAGTCAGGTACAATTGATTAACTCATTCTGGAAAAGCTTTAAGAAACAAAATCCAGATGTGTTAAACACATACATCTTAGAGAATGGAGACATTGTAGTAGGTGAATCTAACTTTACATCTGCTGCTAACCAAGTTAGAGATAGATTTGAGAACAACATTAAAGAAGTAGTTAAACAAAAGAATGACTACTTTGAATTCAACGATGAAGACAATTCATGGTATGGTAATGTTGCACCAAAGTCATTAGATAAGTATAAGGAAAATATCAATACAATGGCTGCGTTCTTAAAGACGTTAGGTATTGTTATTGATCCAAAAGCAGTACAGCGTTTACCTGAGTCAGATCAGAAGAAGTTCACAGCTGCTACAGCAGGTATCATTGATAGTATTTCTAGTGCTAAGCGATTAGTTACAATCAATGGTCGTGTCCTTGATATTAAAAAGCGTCTATTACAATTAGGACAGATACAAGCTAAGATTGAAAATCCAGAATTTAGCAGCACATACTTTAATGTTAGTGGAGAACGTGTACAAACGTTCATTGGTACTAACCCAGCTAGTGACTTGTATGACTTCTTATCTAAGCTTACTAACAAGAACCAGTTAAAAGGAACTAAGTATGCGTACTTATTAACAGATAGCTATTCTCAGTACTCAGTAATCATGGACAGAATGTTTGATCCTGAGACTGGTAAGCGTATTCCAGGTACTCAAGATTTGATGAAGACTGCTTATGCTGATGGTATTGTTGATAAGGTTAAGGGTAAGCAGATTGAATCATCTAGCTTGAGCAATAGAGATCGTTTGATCCAAGAGTTGAACATGAACATGGAAGGTTACTACATGAACCTTGTTCCTGGTGATGCCTCTATGGAATGGATGATGAAGATGGGTAATGCTATTAAGAGTCTTCAATATGGATACGATCAAGTATTTGAAATCTTCAAAGGATATTTCATTTCTGAAATGAACTTGTCTAGAGAAGGTCGTAAGATTGATGAGGTTACTGGAAGATCTAATAAAGACTTACGCTTCTTTAAAGCTATCTTTAGAAACAACAATGCCAAGGATCCTAATGCATTTCACACAATGTTGATCAAGAATCAATTTGTAGTGAAGGATGGTAAGAAGGTTCTTAAGACTGCTGAACAGATTTATGAGGAGAACAAAGATGATATCAACTCATACGTACAATACTTTATTAGCAACCAAGCTAACATGTTGCTCAAGACATTGAATGATTACAATGTGTTTGAAGCTGTAGAGAATGAGAAAGACGTATTTGAAAGTAAGTTCTTAAGTCTTGAAGGTGGTAAAGCAACTACCTTAGCAATCAATCGTAAGCTACAAGTATTAACTGCAAACTATATTATCAATAATATAGAGTTGCACAAGTTATTATATTCAGATCCTTATCAGTATGAGGATGAGTTGAAGCGTATCAAGAACTTTAACTCTCCACGTCAACCATTGTTACATGGTAGTAATGAGTTAACTACTGCGATGAGTAAGGTTTATGATGAAGGTCTTGAGCCAGGTGATATTGGATATAGTAACTTAACTAGCGATAGCTTTACAACTACCACTCTATCTGATGTAATGAGCTCACGTGAAGAGCTTCCTGGTTATGTAAAACCATACAAGGAAACAGATGGTGGTGGATTAATCTCATTCCCTGCATATCGTAGAATGCGTATTCTTTCAGACAACTGGAATGAGTATGAAGAGGCTCAATATCAATACGATATTGCATTTGAGAAAAAGTTAAAAAATAAAAAATTAACTGAAAAAGAAGCTGATGCTTTAGCAAAAGGAAATCCTCAAGTAAGAAGTGCGTACACTACTATCAAGCCTATTGTTGCTGGTAATAAGATTGCTGGAAAGACGTACAATGATGTTGTTCTAGACAAGTTTGCATTAACACCATTGTCATATCGTATCTTACATGAACTATCTCCAAATTCTGAAAGCAATGCATTGAAGTTATACAACAAGATGCAAGCTGAGAAGATTGACTATGTAGTATTCAAGAGCTCTAGAAAAGTAGGAGCATTGAAGAAAGATCTAAATGATCCATACAAGAATGGTCAGTTCAATACAGACAAGTATAAAGGTGTATTCAAAGTTCCTGTATCAATTGTCAGTATTCAAACTGATGTTCCTTCTAAAGAGGATGAGCAAATTACACGTGGTTCTCAAGTAACCAAGTTGATCACTATGGACTTCTTACAAGCTGGTGTACCTATTGACTACAAGCCTGTTGGAAAGGACAAGAAAGAGTTATCATTCACTGAGAAGTATACTGCATGGAACTCATTAACTGAAACTCAGAAGAAGACTGCTTCTCCATTGTACAAAGAAATCTCAAACAATCAGACATTGTTACAAGAGATTACAGAGGAAGGATATCAAACCTTATTAAAGAAGTTTGGTATCAGTGAGAAGAATGGAGAGATCAAGATTGTTGACAAGTCTAAAGTTGCTACTACTTTGCGTGAAGAATTAATGAAGCGTGAAGTGAATGTTAATATGGGTAAGGCTCTTGACAATTTCTTAAATGGTCACGTTGTACTTGAAGCTACTCCTGCGTATCAACAAATTAGAAACATTCTATACTCTATTGCAGATAGAAATGTGATCTCTCCTAAAATGTCTGGAGGTATGAAGGTACAGATTCCTTCTACATTCTTAGAGACTGTTAGAGGTAAGGAGCTTCCAAATGGTGCATACCAATCTGATATCTTGAACTTCTATGAGAAAAATGGTAAGCGTGTGTGTGAGATTATGGTGGGTAGATGGTTTGCTGATACATTAGGTAAGACTGATGAAGAGTTATTAGAATACTTGAACACAACTAAAGAAGGACAAGAGATCTTATCAGGATTAGCGTTCCGTATCCCAACTCAAAAGCAGAACTCTATTGATGCATTTGTTATCAAACAGTTCTTGCCATATGAGTATGGTGACAACGTAGTTGTTCCTTCTGCACTTGTTAACAAAGTAGGATCTGACTTTGACATTGACAAGTTGAACATGTATTTGAAGAATGTCTATAGCGATGGAAAAGACTTACGTGTTATTCCATTCTATGGATATGGTGAAGCTGCTAGAAGAGAGTTCAGAGGAATGTATGAAGATCAGTTCAATGAAAGAATTAATAAGATTGAAAACTATGAATTTTTTAGAGATAAACTTGTTGATATCTTTACTCAAATTGAACAATTAGGAAAAGGAGTTTCAGTTAGTGTATTGAAAGCTAATCTTACTGAACAAGATTATAAGTTCTATACATCACATCGTCAGTTGTTACAAGAGATTATAAATCAAGCAGCAGAAGAAGATGTAAATCCTAGTGAGTATGTTAAAGATCAAATCTCAAGACTAGGTGTTGAGAAAGATAAATTAATTGATCAGTTATTTAATACAGAACTCAAGGAGAGATATGTGGACAGAATGTATAAGAAGTCTTTACAGAATGAATATATCAAGTCTTCTCAGAACTTAGTATCTCATCCAGACAACTTTGATCAGTTGGTTAAACCTAACTCAGCAGATCAATTAAAAGATCTAGCAAAAGAGATTACAGAGTTACGTGGATTAAAATCATTTGACTATACAAATCCAGGAAACATTCTAAACAGAATGTTCATGAATAGATTGAGAGGTGCGTTTGTTACAGGTAAGTATGCTATTGGTATTGCTGCTGTTAATCAAACCAACCACTCATTGAATCAACGTCAACCTATGTTTATTGATACAGATCGTTTCAATAACCTTAGTGCTGATGATCAGTTCTGGATGAACAATGATCCATCTATTAGATTTACTAATGAAGATGGTAGCCCATTGTACAATACTATTACCATTAATGGTAAAGAGTATGCTACATTATCAATGATTAAAGATGCTACTGGTAGAGATTACATCTCTGATGTATTAGGACAGTTCATTGATGGTTATGTGGATATCTCTAAGGGACCATGGATCATGGAGCTTGGTGCTACTCCTAACGTAGCATCTACATATATGTTCTTGGCTAAGATTGGTGTACCTATTGATACAATTGCTTACTTCATGAATCAACCTATCATTCGTGAGTATCTAAAGACATTAGAAAACTCAGGATATACTTGGTTGTTCAATACACAAGTTCAGAAACAAATGTATGAGAAGTATGGTACAACATCTTATGGTACAGCTATTCCTAGCAAAGCTAAACTTAAAGAGAACATCACTAAGAAAACTTTCTCAGGAAATGAAGCTGGTGAACAAGTATTCTTATTGAATGAGTTCTTGAAGTATGCTAAGATGGCTGAGCAGATGTTTAAAGTTACGCAAGCAGCTAACTTTGATACAGCTACATTTAATGATCCTTTCTTAGTATTTAGAAAAGAGCAACAGTTATTAGATGCTAGAGATACAATCATTAGTAGTGTAGAAAACAATGAGATCATTAGTGGAGTAGATGGGTTGTTGAAAAACTCATTCATTGGATTCTTAGGAAACAAGATTGGTTCTTCTAGAGATGTAATTGCTAAGTTCTTAAAGGCTGACCAAGGTGGAGTTAGACAAGTGCTTCAAGACGTACTACGTCCTTACGTTTCTTTAAATGAGAATGACTTCTTAAAGGTATCACAAAAGGCTGCTGCTGATTTATTTGACTGGGCTGTTCAGGTTGATAAGAAGTTGAACCTAGACATACAGCGTTTATTGTTAAATGATCTTACAGGTACAGCTACAGTGATGAGCAAGTTCATTCAAGAAGTTGAAGAGAACAAAAAGCACCCAATGCGTTACAATCATGTTCTTAAGATTTTATCTCCAATCTTCTCAGACAAGAGAGGAAATAAAAACCCTAACAACATAAAGCTTATCAATAAAGACAACAAAGTATATGATCAAAATCAAATCATATATGGTTTCTTAGAATTGAAAGACTACTTGCAAAGTACAGGAAGAGAGAAGATATATAAAGACTTGGTCAAGACAGCCATCTTACAATCAGGTATTTCTGGATCTCCTATTTCATTTACATCATTGATTCCTTATGAGGATTTTGTAGAAGAGTATAATGATACACTATCTTCTCTAGACCAATTAGCAAATGTAAATTTAACAGACTTCCATAGACTAGGAGTATTCCAAAGAAACAACTGGTCAAACAATGATGTTGTTCCTCATAGAACTCCTACATTCAGAAAGGACTTCATGACTGGTAAGCTGGTTGCAAATACAGGATTTAACTTTGAGGACTATCCAGACCTACAAAGAGCATTAGATAGAAAAACTGTTTCTAAATTGTATAGAGTGAGTGCTCTTGCAAGAGGAGCCAAGTCTGACTTTATTGTCTATACATGGCAAGAGATTCCTCTTGGTAAGAATAAAGAAACAATGAGAAAGCAAGGTGACTTTAGTTATGTTAAGCGTGGACTATTCCAAAAGGTTTACGTTAATGAAACTACACCTTTGATTATTGAAGATGCTAATGGTAATGAGCAGTTTGTATACTCTATGGTAAATGCATGGGGAGACAGCTACAGAGCTAATGAGTTCTACACAACACCAAGACCATCTCAGATTGACAATGGTTTTGAAAAGGTTGAATACAAAGCTAAGAAAGTTGTAAATGGTAGAGTGATTAGAGAAGCTAGTTCTGGAGAAACATCTGACTCAGTAATTGTTAGGTTAATTGGAGGAACTTCAGTAACTTCAAACTTCAATACAGCTTCTGCAGTTGCCTCTACACCAGAAGTAATTCCAGCTAGTGCAAGTCCAGCTACAATCGCAGACCTTAATAAAGTTAGAGCATCTGGAGTTAGAGCTAAAATTGAAAACATAAATGGTATAGACTATATTGTTAGTGAACAATACGTTCCAGACAGAATACCAAAAGGTTACACTAAGTATTATTCTGTAGGAAAACATTATGTAAGCAAAGCAGAAACTGTCGATGTACTTTATGAAAGATATGGAAAGCCTGTCGTTGCTCCTGGATATGAAGATATTAAACTGATGACAATGCTTGGTGATACAAAAACTGTAATTGAACTTACTACAGGATTGAGCATAGGAGAAGTTGAAGTATCTAAACTATCAGATTTACCAAATGCAGTGAAGGAAAAATTTGATGAGCATGCAGCATTAGGTAAAAACGTTAGAGATATTTTAGCAAATTCAAAAAAGATAGATGTTAATGGTACAGATACACCTGTTCTAGAATCTCAGAAAGTATCAATTAGAGGAAAGGAATATGACATGTCTGTAATAACAAAAGAGTTCATGAAGTCATTTGGATTGACTCCTAAAGAAGTAAGAGAAGTATTAGAAAAAATCTGTAAATAATATGGCAACTTGTCCAAATAAAAGTTTAGACGCGTGGAAACAGCTGGTAGCAGCACAAGGTGAAGACATGGCGTATTATCTATGGAATGAGTATGATGGGAATGTTCCTGAATCATACAACACTTCTTTAGAGGATACACTAACTCAAGGTTTTTTAAAAGACTTTAATATTACAGTTACTGAGTATAAGTCATTGAAAGATGATCTTGGTCTAGACGCAGTGACTGCTGCTGATGTTATTACAAAATCAATTGCATATCAGGAAGGGGAATCAATCCTTCCTGAGGTTGCATACTTTGCTTTCAAGATGCTAGGTAAAGAGAATGATAAGATCAGATCTAGCATGCGATACTTGATAGGTAAATGGGACAAGTATACTGAACGTTTTGCTTATCACAAAGGTATCATTGCTAAAGAAGAAGGATACGTATCTGATTCTAAGGAGTGGCAAAATAAAGTTAGAGACAGAGTAATTGTTGATTTCTTAAGAGATAAACTATTACAGCAGTACTATAACCCTCAAGAATTTGAAAAGGAGTTAGACAAGAAGTGGACAAGAGAAGACTTTTCTTTATGGCAGAATATATTAGATGACATCAAAGAGTTCCTAGAAGAAATATCTAATTTCATACAAGGTAAAAACAGAGAAGAAAAAGTTAATAAGTTAAACAACTTAGGACTAAGTATCGCTGATGAAGTATTGAATAACAATTATACATACTTCAACTATGAGCTAGGTCAAGACCAAATTAGAAAGTTCTACAATCAAACTATTGAGAGTGATCCTTTTGCTAAGTCAATTGTTGAACATGGTCAAAAAGAAGTAGGTCTTGTTCTTACAGGATCATTAGCATTGCGTAGAGCTGGTGAAGTATATCGTACAGCAGCAGAAACATTACATGATATTGATTGGGTTGTTCCTAATGAATTAGTTAATGCGACTGAAGAAGATATAAAAGTAACTAACAAGATATTAGGTTACACTGGACCTGATGCAAATGTAGCTGCAGAAGCTGCTAAACAAATACTTCCTCAGTACAATTGGTTTCAAAAATTCAAGGAGAAGTTTCCATCATATCAAATCATTCATTCCTTCTATGGTCAAGAGCACAAAGAAGACTTTGGTTCATTGACTGTACAAGGTGTAATTGATGGTGAGTTTTATGATAGTAAAGGGTTTCATGAAGAAGAAGTATCTTATTATAAGAAGGATCCTTCTAGCAAAATTCCAATTAAGGTTAAGGAAACTGTTACTAAGAAACATAAAAAAGGTGAATATGTTAAAGGCACTGGATATGTAATTGACTTCTTTGTACGTCTCACTCCTAATCAAGAGGAGCATGATAACTATTTCAAACTATGGAAAGAGATCATGCTTGCTAAGTTAAAGATGGGTCGTGATAAGGACTTTGCTGACTGGAAAGTTTTCTTACCTTATCTTAAATCAAAAGATAATTTTAACTTCTACTACCAAGGATTCAAACACCTTAACTATGAGTCTTCTCAAGACTATGCATTTGATGATGAAGTAAGAGAACAACCTGCACAAGAAGCAGGACAAACACAACTTCAAGTCGATGACATGCCAATGTCAGTTGCTTCTGATAGAGCTGTTGAGAAGATGAAAGAAGTAGCCAAGAACATGGGTATTTCTTTTGAGGATTTACAAGAGTATGCAAAGAGGACTGGTCTGGATGTAACAAGCATTAATGGTCTTGCTGATATTACGCATGGTATCATTGCGCTAGCAGAAGGTAAAGAGAACGTATCTATCACTGAGGAAACAGTGCACATCGCTACTGCAATCATTGAGCAAATCAATCCTAAGCTCATCACTGAATTGATTTCTAAGATTGATCGCTTTAAGATATACAATCAAGTACTTGAAGCATATAAGAACAATCCTAACTATCAATTGCCAAATGGCAAGCCTGACATTCGTAAGATTAAGAAGGAAGCTGTAGATAAGTTAATTGCTGAATTGATTGTCAACAAGTTAGATAACGTTGATCAATACCCTGAGTTAAGAGAACCAGAGAACATTTCTCTTATAATGAGAATGTGGCAAGCTATCCTTGACTTCTTCAAGGGTATGTATCGTAAGAATGATATATCATTGTTTCAAGAAACAGCTGATCAAATTGTTGGTGGCCAAGTAGGATTGATGGGTGACATGACAGGCCAAGGTACATTCTATCAAGTAGTTAGCTCTGCACAGAAAGATATACAAGATAAGATTCAGGCTACTAGAGATAGCATTGAGAAAATACTAGATAAAGAAGAGACGCCAGATCCATTGTTATCAGATGATGAGGAGGCTACAAACTACTATCAACGTACTTCTCCAGATGGTGTTGTGTCACGTGTTGTTAATCGTGTAACTGATCGCGTTAAAGCTTGGTATGATAAGAAGTTCCCTAATAAAGAATTTACTGATGCGCAGAAGCAAATGAATGAAATCAAACGTAGGTTTGGTGTTAAAGGTCACTTGGACTTTGAAGGTATTCATGCTCGCTACTTTAATACAGATGGAACTAAACGTGAGACTCCATTACCACAACCAAAGGCTAATGAGATTAATCTTCCAAACATGGGCTTCTACCAAATGTTAGAAGACTACTATGTTCAATTGATTGATACCTTACCTAGAAATGAAGAGACAGGTGAGGAGTCATTGGTATTCTCTGAGGTAATGTTGTACGATCAATCAATTGATGAAGCAGGTACAATTGACCTTTTGGTAGTGACACCAGATGGTAAGGCTATGATCTTTGACTGGAAGTTTATGTTCATTGCTAAAGACCAACAAGATATTGCTTTGTACAAACAAGGTGCATTTGGTATTCAGTTGAATCGCTACAAAGAGATGTTGATGAAAGACTATGGTGTTACAGAAGTATTGCAGAAGAAAGCAATACCTATTGCCATGGACATCAAGTTCTCAACACGTAAACCATCAGAGTTAAAAGGTCTTGCTATTGGGTCTATAAACCCATCAGAAATTGTTGAGCCTTATTTGATTCCTGTTACAGACGATGAAGAAAGTACAGGCTATGAAGAAATAGATGATCTCTTAAAAAGAATGAGAGCATTGATTGCTCAGACTGGTAAAGAAGGCGCATCAGATGAAGAAGAGAAGGAGATCAAGTATAACAAGTTAAACAAATTACGTTCAGCTGTACGTATCATTCAAGGTACTAATAACTTGTATCCATTAATTGATGTAGTGAACTCTATGATTAGAGATGGTAAACGTATCTTAAATGACTATGAAGCCATCTATAAAAATAGACCAGCTAAATCATCTGATAACACTGATGAAAATCTATCTGACTTTGCTGATCAGATGTCTACGTTTATCAAAACGTCTGAACTATTCCAGAACATTGGTGCTGACTTAGGTCACTTGATCTATACCAAAGATATGGAAGCAGAGGCTGAGACAGAAGAAGAGAAACTAATTCTTGCAGAATATAAAAGAGTTGTAGATGAGATGACTGATTCTGCAAGAGATCTTTACTTGTTGAGAAAGAATACAATAAAAGCTCATCAAGAGTTTGCAGATAAACATATTGGTCAAAGAAACAATACAACAAACTTATTAAGTCCTGAAAAGATTGTTTCTGGATTAAGCTCACTATTTAGAGGTGTATCTGAGTTACCATTACGTTCATTACAATTATTGCATAAACTGACACGTTCAGCACAAGGTAAAGCAGCGCAAGATTCATTAGAGCAAGTTAAAGAACTAATGGAGATACGTCAACGTTTGATGAAACGTGGAAACGTAATGGATCTTGTAAACAAAATTTATCAGAAAGATAATAAAGGCAAGTTTGTTAATAAGCTGATACGTAAGTATGATAAAGCGTTCTATGAAGAAGTAGATGCTCGTGCAATAGATGGTGGAGATAAGCAGTGGTTGAAAGAGAATGTTGATATGGAAGCTTACATGAAAGAAGCTGCAGAAGTGCTTGCAACTCGTGTAAAAAGAATCCAAGATGAATATGGATATGATCCAAGTATTCCAGTAGCAGAACAAGATATAAGTGAAGATGAATACTTTGATATGAAAGATGCAATTATTGCAGAGCAATCTAAGTTTGATATCACACGTCTTGACTTTAGTGGATATGACAATTATGTATTGAAGAGACATCCTCAAAGCAAATGGTTATCTAAAGAGTACAAGGAAATTGAGAATGATAAAGACTTAACAGACTTGTATGCATTTATTCAAAAGATAAATAAGAAAGCTGCAGAAACAGGATATATTGAGAATACAACAATGTCTACCTTCTTACCATTCTTAAGAAAGAGTATGGCAGAAGAGTTTGTATTTACAAATCCTTTGTCTGCAGTTGCTAACTTCAATAAACACATTGGTGATTCATTGAAGATGAGATCAGGTGATGTAGGAATGGGACAAATCAATGAGGTTACTGGAGAGCTTGAGAACTCTATTCCTAAGTATTACACATACGACTTTACCAGAGGTGAGGATGGAGTGAATGATTTCTCAGAGGTTAGTCAAGACATATTCAAAAACATGATCCTTTATTTACAGCAGGTAAATAAATACAAATACTTAACTGATGTTGAGGGTCAAATCAAATTGATTAAGAGTGTTGAGCAATTCAAAGATCAACACCTTAGAACTAATAAGAAGAGTGAAGTTATCCTTGATGAGAAAGGCAATCCTATTGTAGAAAAAGGTAATGATCAAAACGTTAAAATGTTTGATGACTTCATGCGTGTATTGTTATACGATCAGAAGTATATTCTATCTGACACTGACGTACCATTACATATTGATAAAGTTTTAGGATTTACCAAGAAGGCTGTGAATGCAGTAGTTAAACCTTTTAATGGTGGTAAGGATGTCTGGAAGACAAATGAGAACCCTACGCCTACATCATTAATGAAAACTATTGATGCTGCTAACAGATGGTTCCAGTTAAAGACATTAGGATTTGAATTAACCTCTGGTGCTGTCAACATGTTTGGTGGTAACGTACAGTTGTTAGCTCAGTCTGGTAACTATTTTGATGCTCGTGAAGTGTTTAGAAATGAAGCAGCTATGGTTGGTCAAGACTTTGTGAAGCTAATCAATCGTAAAGATCCTAAGAGCAAAGACTTGTTTATTGAATTAGTAAACACGTTCATGCCAATGAAAGATGATCCTGCTTATGATGATCTTCAAAAAGCTGGTATTAGTAGACTTACACGTGGTAACTTAAGTGATGCATTGATGTTCTTTATGAGAAAGCCTGAACAATGGTTAGAGAAGGCAATCTTTGCTACATTGATACAGAACTCTATGATTGTAGATGGTCGTATTGTTAATATCAGAGAATATGTAAAACAACAATACAAAGATCGTTACGATAGTCCTGAAGCATTTCAGAATTCTAAGAAGATGAAACAGGAGATTGAGCAGCTTAAGAAAACAAAATCTATCTCTGCAACTGCTAAGATTGTAGATGACAAGTTAGAAATTGAAGGTCTTGATCTATCTAATAGAGATGAGTTACAACGTCTTACTAACTTGTCGAGACGTATAGCTAGAAACGCAACTGGTGGTTTGTCAGATGGTGATGTTAATAGAATGTCTATGTCTATCTGGACCAGATCTATGATGGTGTTCAAGAACTGGATTCCTAAACTAGCTGATACACGTTTCTCTGAGTTTAGAAAAGTAAGTGATGACTTCTCTGTAACAATTGATGAGGATGGTGTAGCGCATGGTGAGAAGTTTGATGTAGGTCGTATTAGATTATTTGGTCGTGTATTAGTAGATTCTATCTCTAAATTCCAAAATAACTTTATTAACCTAATGGTTATGAACAAAAATGGAATTGAATATGTAGATCAACTATACACTGAGTTTGCTGCTGAGTATAAGAAAGATACTGGAGAAGAGTTAAACATGACCAGAGAAGACTTCATTGACATGATTAGAAACAACACACGTAAGCAATTACAAGAGTTACTAATCTTAGCGTCATTATTTGCACTTACACTAGCAATGGGAGGATTTGAACCTGAAGATGAGAAAGACAAGTCAGCTAAGAACTTACACAACTTTATGTTGCGTACAACAGATAAGTTTGTGAATGAGCTTTCCTTCTTCTACAATCCTAAGGAACTACAGAATTTATTAAGTGGTGGTATGTTCCCAGCTATTGGTGTTGTTACAGACTTTGGAAAAATTGTAACTCACTTCTTCCAAGAGATTACAGGTGAAGACTTTGATCCTGATACAGACAAAGCCAAAGCTAGAAAGAAGGCTCAACCAATTAAACACTTGATGAAGTTCTTCCCAGCAACTAAAGCTGCTGTAAACTATGCAGGTATATTTAGTGATGCATTTGCTGAAAACTTTGATGTCACTATACCAAAAGAGGCAACGATGGGAAGATAGTTTCCCATCTTTAATTAATTTTACTATCCACTAGACTATTTATATAATGAGCTTTCCTTGTTCAACTGAACCATGTCCTGTTATACTTAACTCCTCATGTGTATTCTATGAGGGACAGATGTTGGTATATTCAGGAATTAACACTAATGATTCTGTCCAGACAGCCTTACAAAAGATTGATGCTGCATTAGGTCAGTCTGGTGTAACATTTATATTTCAAAATGGTATTGTACAAACAGCTGTTGGTCAACCAGTAGAACTTGGAGGATCATTGATTAAGGATACAACAATTGAAGGTGAGTATACACTTACATTTGAAGGTAGTCTTGAAGCACAAGCATTTGTAACAACAGGTGGTACGGCTAGTCAATATGTGAAAGGAGATGGTACATTAGGAGAGTTCTATGGAACAGGAGGAACTAGTGGATCTTCAGGTACATCTGCCAGCTCTGGTACAAGTGGAAGCTCTGGAACTAGTGCAAGTTCTGGTCGTACAGGTTCATCAGGTACGTCAGGCTCATCTGGTACTAGTGGTTCTAATGGTAGAAATGGTTCTTCAGGTACCTCAGGTTCTAGTGCAACTTCTGGAGTAAGTGGCAGCTCTGGATCATCAGGTAAAAATGGTACATCTGGTACCTCAGGATCTTCAGCTAGCTCTGGCTCAAGTGGTACGTCAGGATCTTCTGCAAGCTCAGGAACTTCTGGTATGAATGGTACTAGTGGAGAGAGTGGTGACTTGTATAGAACATTCTCTACAGATACATTAACATTAGGTGATGGTGGTAACCTCACTGTAGAAACAGGATTGGCATATACGCCTGCTCAGTCTGTATTAATATTGTATGATATTGGTAACTACCAACTTTGTGATATTGTTAGTTATGACTCTGTCACTGGTGAGTTAACATTTGCATCTCCTACTACTATTGTTGGTAATGGGACATATAATGCTTGGACAATCAACTTAGCTGGTGCAGCTGGTGGTGATGGGTCTTCAGGCACAAGTGGTTCTTCAGGTATTGCAGGTACAAGT
>JACCDN010315783.1_pt1 | contig 30508 bp, 27 predicted proteins | sample 7441691 | NCBI WGS metagenome assembly JACCDN01 (sample SAMN15323439, study PRJNA562643) | freshwater metagenome | isolation source: river surface water | place: USA:Blue River Watershed | collected 2017-08-16 | reverse complement strand
TGAGATTTTGTAAAATGCTCAATTACCTTATTTTTGCACTCCCTTAAACGGAGAGCGTAGCTCAGTAGGTTAGAGCGTCAGTTTGTGGCACTGAAGGCCGTGGGTTCGAGACCCATCGTTCTCCCATCATCATTAAAAACCTATAAGTATCCCTTATAGGTTTTTTAAATTGTACAACTTTATGTCTGCACTAATTCTTTCAATCCCTTTGATATCAGCGTTTATAGGCTGGTTCACCAATTGGATAGCCATCAAAATGTTGTTTCATCCAAGGCTTCCTGTAAAAGTATTAGGGCTTACTTTTCAAGGAATATTTCCAAAAAGGCAACGTCAATTTGCCGAAAAATTGGGCAAATTAGTAAGCCAAGAGCTGCTTTCTTTTAAAGATATAGAGTCAAAAATTACCGATGGCAACAATTTACAGCAAGTAATGCCACTCGTTGAAACCCATATAGACAACTTTTTACGGAACAAATTGGCCGCGGAAATGCCCATTATTAGCATGTTTATTGGCGATAAGACCATTGAACAGCTAAAATCAGTGTTTATGAAGGAGTTAGAAAGCTTATTTCCAGCGCTAATGGCTAGTTATATGGAGAAATTAAAGCATGAACTTGACTTAGAAGCAATTGTAACTGAAAAGGTAAGCAATTTCAGTTCTGATAAGCTAGAAGAGATCCTACAGGCCATTATGTCCAAAGAATTTAGATTTATTGAGGTTATTGGCGCTGTACTCGGATTTTTAATTGGCCTTATTCAGGTGTTAATTACCTCGATTGGCCAATAAACGAGCCAATTTTGCCGTTTACCGATTAAAAAAGGCCTATTTCGACCAATTTTAAAACTTTACCCCCAAAAAATTGTCATATTACCGCTTGTATAATGAACCCTCAAGTGTCATTAATAAGCAAGAACTTTGCATAAATAATTATAAATAAATAAGATGCGTAAAATAGTAGCAGCAATAGGATTTGTATTAATATTTCTAAATAACGTTATTGCCCAGTATCCTGGTGCAAGAACGGGTGGCATGCCAAGTGGAGCACAAACCAATATTGGTCACTTTTATGGTAAAATTGTTGACAGCAAAACCAACAAGGCCATAGATGCCATGACTGTTCAATTAACGGGTAACAAGTTTGATACTGTTACAAAAAAAATGAAGGAAGCCGTTCTAAGTACGTTAATCACCAAAGCAAATGGTGATTTTAGCTTCGAAAACCTTTCTTTATTTGGAAATTATAAACTTAAAGTTTCTGGATTAGGCTTTAAAACACTGGATCAAAACATCAGTTTTGGTATTAAAATGCCTCAACCAGGTGCTGCTCCAAATATGCAACAAATGTTGGGCATGGCCGACAAAGACCTAGGCAACATCAAAGTAACTGCCGATGCTACAGACCTTGGTAATGTAACCGTTACATCATCTAGTAAGCCGCAGTTTGAAATGGGCATTGACCGTAAAATATTTAATGTAGACAAAAACTTAGTGAGCACTGGTCAATCAGCTACCGAAATCATGAAAAATATTCCATCTGTAAACGTAGATATTGATGGCAATGTAACTTTAAGAAATGCTGCTCCAACTATTTTTATGGATGGCAGACCTACTACCCTAACCCTTGACCAAATTCCTTCTGATATAATTGACCGTGTAGAATTAATCACCAACCCTTCTGCAAAATTTGACGCATCGGGTGGCAATGGCGGTATCATTAACATTGTATTAAAAAAGAATAAAAAAGTTGGTTACAATGGCGGTATCAGAACAGGTATAGATGCAAGAGGTAAAATTAATTTTGGTTCTGATTTAAACATACGTCAAAACAAAATCAATGCATTTTTATCTGCCAATGTAAATCAGTTTAAATCTATTGGAAATAGCCTTATCACTAGAGACAATATATTTTCAACCCCTAGCAGCATTAAAACAGCTGCTAATACTGTTAACGAAGGTGGTTTTAGCTTTATGAGAGGTGGTTTCGATTATTTTATTGACAACAGAAACACTTTGTCTTTTGCAGGCAATTACAATACCGGAAACTTTAATACCGAAAACAACCAACGCGTAGATTCAACTATTAAAAGCGCTTACACTTCTTACAATCAAATTGGAAGCGGTAACGAATCTACATCCAATAGTTTTGGCGGACAATTAAGCTTCAAACACAACTATGCAAAAAATGGCGAAAGCTTATCTGCCGATTTAAATTATAACGAAAGAAATAGCAACAATACTTCTAACGTAAACACACAAACCTATTATATCAACAATACATTTAAAGGACTCCCTCTAAAACAACAAACGCTGGGCTCTGGTAATTCTAGCAATATCACGGGTCAATTGGATTACGAAAATCCAATTAAAGATGACAGTAAATTAGAAATGGGTGCTAGAGGTTCTGTTCGTTTAAACGAATCTGTATCTAATCAGTACAGATACAATAATACAACGGGTAAATATGAGATGCTCTCTAATATCAGCAATAGCTTTAAATCTAACGATCAAGTGTATGCAGCATATGCTACTTATACTTTTAAGGTTAGAAAAACGAGCTATCAGTTAGGCTTAAGAGCAGAGAGTTCAAACTACACGGGTACACTTCTTACAACAACTGGTAAAGATTCGGCAAGCTTTAAAGTACAATACCCACTTAGCTTAATCCCTACGGCGTTTTTAACGTACAAGTTAACGGACAAGCAAGACTTACAATTCAACTATGCTCGAAGAATAAACAGAGCTAATTTTTGGCAGCTTATTCCTTACCCAGATTTTACAGACCCTCAAAATATTAGTGTTGGTAATCCTGGTATTCGTCCAGAATTCACCAATTCATTTGAATTCTCGTACAATAACGCATACAAACAAGGCGCTAACTTTTTAGCTACTGCATTTTTCAAATACAGCACTGATTTAATTACTAGATACGTATATACTGGTAAAAATCAGTTAAACCCTGCAGACACAACGCCTGTATATTATACGTCTTACATTAACGCAGACAACAGTATTGTTTTTGGACTTGAATTAAGCAATAAAGTACCCGTTACCAAGTGGTGGGATTTAACATTAAGTGGAAACTTATTTAGTTCTAAAATTAATGCTAGCATTCCTGGCCAAAACATTAGTAACGATGCGCAAGTGAGCTGGTTTGCAAAAATGAACAGTAATTTCAAAATCAATAAAACCCTTTCTATCCAATTAAGTGGCGACTACCAAGCTAAAACAATATTATCTCCAAACGTTGGAGGTGGTGGTGGCCGAGGCGGTATGGGCGGCGGTGGCTGGGGTGCGATGTTTGGTGGCGGCGCGCAAACATCTGCTCAAGGATACAACTTACCACGTTATGGATTTGACCTTGCAATTAGAAAAGATTGGACTTGGAAAAATGGTAAGAGTGGCTCACTTACGCTTAGCATGAATGATATATTCCGTACGCAACTCTATAAATCATATTCAGAAAGTAACTTCTTTACACAAACAAGTGAGCGTAGAAGAGATGCACAAATTGCACGTATTAATTTCAACTACCGTTTTGGTAAATTTGATGCAGCATTATTCAAACGCAAAAACACTAAAGCAGATCAAAGTGGTGGTGGAATGGATATGATGCAATAAAAATATTTTGACTACCGATGTTAGCGGTTCTTACCCGTTAACATCGGTACAAAAGAAAATACATCAAAAGATTCTTCGGCAATGACGCCATTAGCATCTTTGGTAATACGTATCATTCTTTGCTGACCACTCTCCTCTTCATTTACGGGTAGTACCATAATTCCTCCTGGCTTTAATTGCTCCACCAATTTTGGCGGAATAAAAGGAGCTGCAGCAGTAATTATTATTTTATCAAATGGCGCATAGGTAGGTAATCCCTCAAAGCCATCACCAAAGAAAAATTTAATGGTTGGATATTTTGCCTTAAAGACATAGTCTTTGTGCAAATCGTACAATTTTTTTTGACGTTCTATGGTAAATACACGGGCCCCCATTTCTGCTAAAATAGTTGCCTGGTATACACTTCCAGTACCAATTTCTAGTACGGTATCTAACTTTTTAATTTGCAACAATTGAGTTTGATAGGCTACTGTGTGCGGGTGCGAAATGGTTTGACCTTCACCAATAGGAAAAGCCCGGTCTTCATAAGCATGGGTAACAAAAGCAGAATCTAAAAAATAATGCCTAGGAACTGCGTTAATAGCAGTTAATACTTTTTCATCGGTGATGCCTTTTTCACGAAGCAAATCCACCATTTGTTTGCGAAGTCCTTTATGTACGTGTTTGTCTTCTAATAATTGCTGCATGATAAACCCTATGCCAAAGACATATCTTTAATAATTCGTTGAATTTTATTTTCTAACCCGCTAAAAGTTTCGTCGTATGCTTCTTTGGATGCCAGTGTGGTATGCACGCTAAAATAAAATTTAATTTTAGGCTCAGTACCAGAAGGTCTAGCAGAAATTTTACTTCCATCTGCAGTAATAAATTGAAGCACATTGCTTTTTGGCAATTGCAAATTCCATGTTTGACCAGTCACTAAATTTTTGCCAGTTTGCAATTCGTAATCTAGTAATTCAACCACTTCAGATCCATCAATTGTTGCAGGAGGATTGGTACGGTATCCTTCCATCATAGCAGCAATTTCTTTTTGACCATTCATGCCTTTTTTGGTGATACTAATAAGCTGCTCATAGTAAAACCCATACTGCATGTATAGTTCAATCATTTTATCAAATAAGCTTTTGCCTTTTGCTTTTTCATATGCCGCCATCTCGCAAAGAAGTGCAACTGCACTCACTGCATCTTTATCTCTGATATCATTACCAATCATGAGGCCAAAACTTTCTTCACCTCCAATGACGTAGTTTTCATTCGCTTCTTTTTCTTTGATAAGCTCAGCAATCCATTTAAAACCTGTAAGCACATTGTAACACGCTACTTCATTTTGCTTGGCAACCTCGTTAATCATTGCAGTGGTTACAATAGTGGAAATTACCATATCGTTAGGTTTTGCAACACCTTTTGCCTTTCTGGCCTCTATGAGGTAAGAAAAGGCTAATACAGCCGTTTGGTTGCCATTCATAAGCACCCATTCACCCTTATGATTTTTTACGCCTATTCCAACCCTATCTGCGTCTGGATCTGTTCCTAATAAAATATCAGCGTCAATAGCTTTTGCTTTAGCAAGGCCCATTGCCATGGTTTCACTTTCTTCTGGATTTGGATAACCAACCGTTGGAAAATTACCATCCGGTGTTGATTGCTCCTCCACAATTTGAACATTGGTAAACCCAAAGCGTGACAACACTTCTGGTACCAACGTAATTCCAGTACCATGGATAGGCGTATATACAATGGATAAATCGTGTTGTGCTTGAATAATTTCAGGATAAACACTTAATCCTTTTACCATGTTTATGTAAGCCTCATCCATTTCCTTACCTATCAGGGTAATATTAGCTTCTCCACCAGTCCATTTTACTTCGTCTACTCCCTTAATGGCTTCTACCTCCTTGATTACATTTTTATCGTGCGGAGGCACTAATTGCCCACCATCATTCCAATAAGCTTTGTAACCATTATATTCTTTTGGGTTATGAGAAGCTGTGCAAACAACACCCGCTTTGCAACCCAAATGCCTGATAGCAAAACTTAGTTCGGGGGTAGGTCGTAACGCTTCAAATAAATAAACTTTGATGCCATTGGCTGCAAATACACCTGCCGTGGTTTCGGCAAAAAACCTGCTATTATTGCGGCTATCATGACCTATAACCACCGAAATAGGTTCTGTGCCATAGGTATTTAAAAGGTAGTTGGCAAAGCCCTGTGTGGCCATACCTACTGTATACTTATTCATTCGATTGGTACCAACGCCCATTATTCCACGAAGCCCACCTGTACCAAATTCAAGATTTCTATAAAAAGAATCAGCTAACTCGTCCGGTTGTAAAGCAGTTATTGCATCTTTAGTTGCCTGATCGTAATTACCTGAAAGCCACACCGATACTTTGTCTTGTATAGATTGATCCATATAAAATTATTAATTGAATACCCTACAAAAATAATAAAAATTAAGCCATGGTTTTAACGAAAACGCCCTCAATTTCAGTACCATTTACAACCACTTGAATATGGTCTTGTAATGAGGTTGAAATAGATAAACCAACATAGTCAGGCTTTACAGGAAATAGCCTATACATTCTTTCCACCAGCACCATTGTTTGAATACTTATTGGATAAAAATCCAAAAGTGGTTTAATGGCATACAAAAGCGTTTTCCCACTATTGGAAACGTCATCCACTAAAACAATATGCGCACCTGTGAAATTTGCTGGGGCGCTGTAGTTAATTTCGGAGGGAACATCTTTGTCGAGTGAAGCTTCCAAAATGGAGATACTACATGAAACATAATTAGAAAGTAATGCAGCAATTTTAGTTGCAAGTACGACTCCATTTTTACGAATGCCTATTAAAATTAAGGAGTTGGTTGTTGGTGCTATATTTTCCGCTAATTCCAGTGCCATCCTACTCAATTTTTGATTGGCAGCTTCGGCAGAAAGGATATAATTAGTTGGTTTCATACGTTCAATTTTGTCATTCAAATGTAACAAGAATATGTACACATTAGTATCTGAATGACAACTAAATAAAACGACTTATCTTAGCTGCACAATTGCGAACCATGGAAATGTTAGCCCAACTCAGTTTTTTAGGCCTTTTAGTAGTAGCTGGCTTCCTTTTTTATAAAAGAGCGAACCTCATAAAACGTACCATTTTTTTAGGAAAATCGGATGTCATTTATGACCAAAAAGGGAAAAGATGGAAACGAGTTTTATTACTTGCTTTTGGCCAGAAAAAAATGTTTAAAAATCCGGTAGTGGCATTTTTGCATTTAATCATATACGCTGGCTTTATTATCATCAACTTAGAAGTATTAGAAATTGTAATTGATGGCCTTAGTGGAGAACACCGAATTTTTGCACCTTTTTTAGGTAATTACTATTCATTATTTATCAATGGATTTGAAATATTAGCATTCAGTGTCACTGCTGTATGTGTAATCTTTTTAATGCGCCGAAATATTCTTTACATTAAAAGACTTAGAAGCAATGATTTAGCAGGTTGGCCTAAAACAGATGCAAACCTTATTTTGATTGCTGAAATTGTTTTAATGACCTTGTTTTTTTTAATGAATGGAGCTGATCAGGCGTTACAAAACATACAACATCCACATTATATTCAAACAGGTTCCTTTGTTATTTCGGGCAGCATTTCAAATATGCTTAGTCATTTTTCAATGGGTAGCTTGGTGATTTTAGAAAGAACCTGTTGGTGGTTGCATATTATGGGCATTTTAGCATTTTTAAATTACTTACCCTATTCTAAACACTTACATATTATACTTGCTTTTCCAAGTGCCTATTATAGTTCCTTAGAACCAGCCGGTAAAATAAACAATATGCCATCTGTTCAAAATGAAGTGCTCTATGCCATGGATCCAAGCAAAGCACCTACAGATGCAGCGCCACCCTCTACTTTTGGGGCAAAAGATGTATTTGACCTAAGTTGGAAAAATCTGATGGAAGCATATAGCTGCACAGAGTGTGGTAGATGTTCTACAGCATGTCCCGCAACGAGCACTGGAAAATTATTAAGCCCTCGTAAAATTATGATGGCTACCAGAGACAGGCTTGAAGAAGTTGGAAAAAATATTTCCATCAACAACAGTTTTGTAGACGATAAAAAAACATTACTACACAACTATATTAGTGTGGAAGAATTAAGGGCTTGTACCACTTGCAATGCCTGTGTAGAAGCTTGCCCAGTAAGCTTATCTCCACTTAACATTATCATGGAACTAAGAAGGTCATTAATCATGGAAGAAAGTAATGCGCCTAGCGAATGGAACAATACATTTTCTAATATTGAAAACAATTTTGCACCCTGGAAATTTTCACCAGAAGATCGTGAAAATTGGGCTAGAGAACTATAATCGTATAACATATGAAAGTAAATACAATGGCTCAAATGATGGCAGAAGGCACAATACCTGAATATTTATTTTGGGTGGGTTGTGCAGGAAGTTTTGACCAGCGAGCGCAAAAAATTACAAGAGCCTTCTCTCTTATTTTAGATAAGGTTGGCATTAGTTATGCAATACTTGGTAAAGAAGAAGCCTGTACTGGAGACCCTGCTAGAAGAGGCGGCAATGAGTTTTTATTTCAAATGATGGCCTACCAAAACATACAGGTACTTAATGGGTATGGTGTAAAAAAAATTATTACGACCTGTCCACACTGCTTTAATACATTAAAAAATGAATACCCTGAACTTGGTGGAAATTATGAAGTCATCCATCATACCACTTTACTTCAATCACTAATTAATGAAGGCAAAATTGTACTAAAAGAAGGTGGTGCTTTTAAAGGAAAAAGGATATCCTATCACGATAGTTGTTATTTAGGCAGAGCCAACAACATATACGAGGCACCTCGTCAAGTTTTGGAAATTTTAGACGCCGAACTTATTGAAATGAAAAGATGCAGATCCAATGGCCTTTGTTGTGGCGCAGGTGGTGCACAAATGTTTAAAGAAGAAGAAAAAGGAACAACCAGAATAAACATAGAAAGAGCCGAAGAAGCAGTAGCTACAGGGGCTCAAATTATTGCATCTGCCTGTCCTTTTTGCAACACCATGATGACCGACGGTATCAAAAACAAAGAGAAAGAAAACGAGATGGCTGTATTAGATATAGCAGAACTCATTGCAGAAAGCATGGCATAAAAAAATACATATGAATTTTTCAATTACAGAACATATTCCTCAAGATTTTAATGATCATGCACGCGTTTGGATATTTCAGAGTAGCAGGCTATTTTCTATGCAAGAAGCCTTTGAAATAGAAAGCATTTTAAATGATCTATGCGCCAATTGGAAAAGTCATGGGCAGTCAGTTAAAGGTTATGCAAATTTATTTTTTGGTCAATTTATTGTAGTAATGGCCGACGAAACAGAAGCTACCGTTGGTGGTTGTAGCACAGATAGCCTTTTTAGAATCATTAAACAAATTGAAGCACTATGCAAAGTCAATTTATTTGATAGGCAAATGCTTGCATTTTTAATCAAGGATAAAATTCAACTACTTCCTTTGGCACAATTTGCCTATGCTATATCCAACAATCACATAGATCCAACAACATTGTATTTTAACAATACGGTTGGTACAAAAAAAGAATTGCTAGAAAACTGGATGATTCCTGTTAACGAGAGCTGGCTTTCGGCGCGGCTTTAATAGGCTTACTCACTACTTTATTTAATTGATAGCTAATCGCAAGTCTGTAATTTCTTGTATTACTAGAACTAAAGGATTCTAAATTAAAGTTGGCACCATAAGCAAATGTGTGGTATTGCTGCTGTGCAATAGGATCAATAACATTGATTGAAATAATTAATCGTCGATCCATAAATTTACGCTGAACCCCTAAGTTTAATGTAAGGTTACTCCTACTTCTTCCCTGCGGATCTGCGAAATTATTATACCTAGCCGTACCATCAAAACTTAGCACATTACTAGGTGTAAGATTATAGTTAACAGATGTATAAAATGTAGCCCCATCTCTATATTTATACAATAGTTTTTCGGCAGCGCCGTATTTATTATAGGTATACCCAACACTTCCATTCATTCTAAACTTCTTGGTAAACGTATAACCTCCCCAAGCACTTGCTTCGTATTCTGTTCTATCAGCAATATTTTTCCAGGTAACTTCTGTTTTACCTCCAGGCAGTAAGGTTCGAATGGTATTAAAAACTTGTTTTAATTTATTATATCCGAGCGATGTATTCAAGTAGTATTTGCCTTTTACATAACTAACATTCCAATCATAATTGTGGGACAATGTAGGTTCTAAATAAGGATTACCAAACCTAATATTATAAGGGTCGCCATATTCAATATTTGGATTTAACTCCCCTATTCCAGGCCTTTTTATGGTAGCACGGTAAACGAGCGTGGTATTTAATTCTTTGGTAAAATCTCTACGGAAGGTAAAATTGGGAAGAACATTCCAATACCCATTGTCAACATTTGCGGCATTGCCCTTTAAAAAAATAAACTCCAGTTGGGTATATTCGGCCTGCAAACCAAAACTAAGCCTGTATTTTTTTTGAAAGAAATAGGAAAAGCCAACCCTTGCTGTTGCCACCATTTGTTTATTGGTGAAATCGTTACTTAACACATCATTGGTGACATAGTTTTGATCTGATTTTCTAAAAAACTGTGTATTTACGCGTCCATGATACCAGCTATTTAAATAGGAGACGCCGCCATTAAAATTGTTTTGCTTCTTTTTAAAGGGTGTTAAAAAATCTACTCGAATAGATGCCAAATTATTATCAGTTTCAAAAAATTGACGCTGTGTAGAATCAACCCCAGTGGGTGTTTTATCTGCAAATAAAAATTGTTGAAAAAATAATTTATCGGTTTGCGCATGCGTTAAATTAGCGTTTCCTATAAATCGTAGATAGCCAGGTCCACTTTTTTGTTTGATATTATAACTACCAGATACAGCGTGATTTTGTCCATTACCAATCGTATGATTGTTTCGATCGCTTAAACGGTAGATTTGCTTTAATCGATTAATATTGGTATACGTTGTTGTTGAATTGTTATCAAATGAATTTGGATTTTGCTGATAGGTAAAAGAAAGTAAATGTTGTTTATCAATTTCATAATCTGCTTGCAATCTAAAGTTAGGTCTTGAAGCAAAGTTTTTGTAACGACTCTCTGTATTAAAATAATTGGTAGAATCTGTATAATTGTTTTCCCTTTTAGAATAACTATTTCCCCCAATGGTACTAACGCCCAATCCACCATTAATATTTAATACAAGCTTTTGATTTCGGTAACTGCCATTTGCAGAAAGCGCCGATTCTCCTCTAGAACCCGCACTAGCACTCACCCTTCCAACCCAACCAATTTTTCCTTTTTTGGTTACAATATTTATCACCCCACCCGTTTCGGTGGCATATTGAGGAGGAGGCGTGGTCATAACTTCAATTTTGTCAATACTATGACCAGGCAAACTTTCTAACAAGTCTTGAAGCTGCTGCGCATTTAAATCGGTGGGCTTGTCATCAATTAAAATTTTTGGCTCTTTCCCTTTCAATAAAATTTTTCCAGTTGGATCATTGTTAATGAGTGGCATGTTTTTTAATAGTTCGGCGGTAGTAGCACCTCCACTCAGCGCACTTTCTCCAACATTAAAAATGATTTTATCATCTTTATTTTCAATGAGGGGCTTTTCGGCGTAAACGATTATTTCAGAAATGGCCCCACTTGATAATGATAGTTTAACGTCCCCCAAATTAAAATCATACCGTTCTTCACGAAGGTAAATACTATCCATTTGGAGGGTTGCATACCCGACCATTGACACTTTTAAACTGTAGTAACCAAAAGGCAAATTAATGCATTCAAAAGCACCATTTTTATCTGACACCACCTGTGTTTTGGGAATACTATCGGAAGCTTTTTTTAGTTGAATGGTAGCAAATGAAAGTGGCTTATTTGTTTGTGCATCTAATATATTGCCAATAATAAGCCCCAGCAAACGCTTATTTTCAGGCTGCGGCTTTTGACAATAACCCTGTATATAGAAAAACAAGGCTCCAAGGATGCAAAATAATGGCTTCATATACTAGGATACAAAATAATTCTTTCCGTGGAAGTAGTGAAATAATAAGTGGTAATTGGCTAATTTTGAATTTAAAACCGGCCACCATGTTAACCATCTATGGAATACCCAATTGTGACACTGTAAAAAAGAGTTTAGACTGGTTTTCAAAACACAAAATTGAGTTTGTGTTCCATAATTACAAAAAAGAAGGCATTACGGCTATCATGCTCAAAGACTGGATGAAGCAACAGGATTTTACCCTAATTGTAAATACAAAGTCTGCTACCTATAAAAAACTGAGTCCCGAAGATCAAGCCAAATGCACTAAAGCTACATCGGCGGTTGCGGTATTACAAGAAAACACCAGCTTAATAAAAAGACCCATCGTTACCAAAAATGGTAAAATTATAGCCATTGGATTTGATCCAACGGAATACGAAAAACTATTTTAAGATGGTTGCCAATTTTTGTAAAAGGTCTTCCCCTCTCAAGTCTTTTCCAATTATTTTACCAGTAGGATCAATTAATAAATTAGCAGGAATACTTTGAATACGGTATAACTGAGCTACTTCATTACTCCAATATTTTAAATCACTTACATGTGTCCATGTAAGCTTATCGGCAGCAATGGCCTGTATCCAACCATTTTTATCCTGGTCTAATGAAACACCCAATACTGTAAAGTTTTTTGACTTATACTTGTTATATGCTGCTACAACATTTGGGTTTTCTTGGCGGCAAGGTCTACACCAACTAGCCCAAAAATCTATAAGTACATACTTACCTCTAAATGAAGACAATTTTACAGGCTTTCCATTTTGATCATTTTGCGTAAACTCTGTTGCCATAGAACCAATTTGTCCAACCTTAGCATCGTTTAATGACTTAACAATCAATTCAGAAAAATAGCCTTTTTGAGCAGCGGGCTGCAAAGCATTAAATCTTGATTCTAATTCTTGCGGTCCAGAAAATAAAGGCCCAACAGCATAGAGTGCAAATGAACTAATTACTGAAGTTGGATTTGCGTTAATAAATCCAACAGTCTCATTTAATAAAACTTGCTTATAGCTATTAAATAAATTGATGAGTGAGTCACGCTTTGGTGTTTGTGCAGTTTCAGCTTGAATAAGCGGAACAATGGCATTTAACTTATCTTTCATAGGCACAAACTGGATCCTGAATTTTTCGTAGGTCTGATGTACTAGAGAGCCCGTTAGTTTTATCTGATCCGGTGCCGCCAAATCACCATCCATTTGCACAGCTTCGTTACCAATAAATAGTTCAATGTTTATTTGGGGTGCAGCTGAAAATGAAAGTTGCATTAACATCCCCTCATTTACATTTCCTTTTAATACAAAAGCACCATCAGTAATGGTTGCAGTTGCTAAGGACTGTCCGTTAAACACGTTTTTTAAAGTGGCAGTGCTGCCATTAGTCAATCCTTTAATTTTTCCTGTAACAGTAAAGTCTGCAGCTATTGCAAATTGAAAAGCAAATAAAAATGAAAGGGTGTATATAATTAGTTTACGCATATTTTGTAATTGAGTCTATTGGGAGATTCTATTTTTTGTGTCTATTTTTTAATATTTCAATAACATCTTGCAAACTGTATCCTTTTGCTTGTAGTAAAATTAAATAATGAAAAAGCAAATCAGATGCTTCATTTAAAAACAAAAGTTCATTGTTGTCTTTGGCTTCAATCACAAGTTCTACAGCTTCCTCTCCTACTTTTTGCGCAATTTTATTCATGCCTTTAGCAAACAAAGAAGCTACATAAGAACTATCGGGGCTTTCATTTTTACGACTAGCAATAACCGTTTCTAAATAGGTTAAAAAATGTGCTGCATTGTTTTCTTCACCCCAACATGTATCTGTTCCGTTATGACAAGTAGGGCCAACAGGAACAACTTTCACTAAAAGCGCATCCGCATCACAGTCAAGTAACATTTCTTTAAAATTCAAAAAATGACCACTCTCTTCCCCCTTGGTCCAAAGTCTATTTTTTGACCTACTAAAAAAAGTAACTTTTTTGGTTGAAATGGTTGTTTCAACGGCTGCAGCATTCATAAAACCAAGCATTAATACCTTGCTGGTTTCAATGTCCTGAACAATTGCAGGGACTAGGCCGTCCGCATATTTTGAAAAATCAATTTTGTCTAACATAATACTTGGTAAATGTAAAAATTAAAGCCTAATTGGCAATCCTTTGTCTAATAAAAAAGATTTTAAGGCATGTACCTCAATTTCTTTAAAATGAAAGATACTTGCAGCTAAAGCAGCATCTGCAGCACCTGTTGTAAAAATATCTTCAAAATGCTCCATGTTACCACCACCCCCAGATGCAATAACCGGAATGGATACTGCCTTGGAAATGGCTGCCGTAATATCTAGTGCAAACCCCGCTTTTGTACCGTCATGGTTCATAGAAGTTAAAAGAATTTCACCAGCACCTAATGTAGCGGCTTCTTGAGCCCATGAAAGTGCAGTTGTTGTAGTTGGAACCGTGCCACCATTTAAATAAACATACCATTCGCCATCTGTTTCTTGTTTGGTATCGATGGCAACTACAATACACTGACTACCAAATTCTTTTGCCAAACTTGCAATGAGTTCAGGATTTTTAAATGCAGCAGAATTAACGGCTATTTTATCAGCGCCGTTTTGTAAAAGCACGCGTACATCTTCAATACTAGCAACGCCTCCACCAACTGTAAATGGAATATTAATTACCGCGGCAATTTTTTTTGCTAAATCCGCTAGAGTTTTACGCTTTTCATTGGTTGCTGTAATATCTAAAAATACAAGTTCATCAATCCCTGCAGCTGCGTAAAAAGCACCAAGCTCTACAGGATCACCTGCATCTCTAATGTTTTCGAAATTGACACCTTTAACAGTTCTTCCATTTTTAATATCTAAACAAGCAATGATTCTCTTTGCTAACATAAGTTTGAGTTATGAATTAAACTGCTGCAATGATTCGAGTGTAATTCGGTTTTCATAAATTGCCTTTCCAACAATAGCACCCGCACATCCAATACTATCAAGTGTTTCTAAATCTTGTAACGAACTAACACCGCCACTTGCTACGAGTTTTAGATTTGGAAATAAACGAATGAGTGACTGATAGAGCGCAGTGGAAGGGCCTTCTAGCCTACCATCTTTTGAAACGTCCGTACAAAAAATATTGGTAATCCCTTGTGCAAGGTAATCACCTATAAATGATTCGATGGGTGTAGTAGACGTTTGCATCCAACCATTTACCGCTATATAATTATCTTTTACATCGGCTCCTAAAAAAAACCGCTCAGCGCCATATGTAGCAACCCAACTTAAAAAAAGCGTAGGATTGGCAACCGCAATACTACCAATCGTTGCTAAAGATGCCCCTCTTTCAAATACCAAAGCAACATCTTCATCCGTTTTTATACCGCCTCCAAAATCAATGACCAATTTTGTATTAAGCGCTATGCTTTCAAGGACTTTCCAGTTTTTTACAGCACCGGCTTTGGCGCCGTCCAAATCTACTAAATGAAGGCGTTGTATGCCAGCATCTTCAAACGCTTTTGCTACTTCCAAAGGGTTTTCGTTGTAGATGGTTTTTTGCAAATAATCGCCCTCCGTTAAACGAACACATTTTCCATCAATAATATCTATAGCAGGTATGATTTGCATTTTATACAATGTCTAAAAAGTTTTGCAATATTTTTTCACCTACAGTAGCACTTTTTTCGGGATGAAATTGTACCCCATAAAAATTATTTTTATGAAGTGCTGCACTATAAGGTAAAATATAATTGGTGGTGGCAATGGTATCAGGCCCGAGGGCTGCATAATAACCATGCACAAAATAACAGTATGCATTATCAGCAATTCCATTAAATAAATTAGAGGAACAGTTGGTAAGTGTATTCCAACCCACTTGCGGAATTTTATCGGCCCCATTGGGTAAAAATGATACCACTCGCTCATCAAATATAGATAAACAAGTGGTGTCGTTTTCTTCTGAATAAGAACACAGTAATTGCATACCTAAACAAATGCCTAATACGGGTTGTTTTAAATCTTTTATAACAGCATCTAAGTTTCTTTCTTTTAAATATGCCATGGCAGTGCTAGCCTCCCCTACACCCGGAAAAATAACGTGATCCGCTTTTTGCAATGCTTCAATATCATCTGTCACAACCGGACTAACACCAAGCCTTTCAAGCGCATGGGTAACAGATAATATGTTTCCAGCATTATATTTTACAATCGCAACATTCATATTATGATTGACCTATTATGGATGATAAAAATTGAGCTGTGGTAGTTGTTACATCAGTGCTATTTTCAAGGGCCTTGATATACGCTGATCCAATAATGGCGCCAGCTGTATGCCTCGTAGCAAGTTCAAATGAAGCGGCATCCTTTACACCAAATCCAACCAAAATTGGATTCGTTAATCTTAATTGTTGTAGTTTTTGTAAATACGAATCTACTGCTTCAAAATTAAGTGCAGAGCCCGTAGTTGCCGAAGCACTTACTGCATATAAAAAACCTGAACTTAAGGAATCTAAATATTGAATGCGCTCTGTTGGCGTTTCGGGTGTTACTAAAAAAATGAAATCTAAATGATGCTTTTTAACTATAGCACCATATTTTGATTCAAATTCATAAGCTGGCATATCTGGTAAAATAAGGCCGTCTACGCCTACTGCTGCAGCTTCTGCACAAAATTTTTCGAACCCATATTGTAATACCGGATTCATATAACCCATAAGCACCAAAGGAATATTGCTTGTAGCTCTTAAGGTTTTTAATTGCTCAAACAATACCTCTATTGACATGCCATTTTCAAGGGCCCTAGCGCCGCTTTCTTGTATTACGGGTCCATCTGCCAATGGATCCGAATATGGCATACCTATTTCAACCAAATCGGCGCCGTTATTTTCGAGGGCAGTAATAATTGGCAGCGTACTATCTAGTGTTGGGTAACCAGCCGTGCAGTATACGTTTAATACTTTTGACGATTTGGCATCAAATAGCTTTTTTAATCTTGTCATGAATCTAATTTTTGCATATAGGTAGATAAATCTTTATCGCCTCTTCCACTTAAACAAATAACAACGGTATCGGTTGGCTTCCATTTTATTTGATCGAGTGCAGCAAAAGCGTGAGCTGTTTCTAAGGCAGGAATAATGCCTTCTGTTTTACTTACATGGAAAGCCGCATCCATCGCTTCATCATCTGTGGCACTTAAAAATAAGCCCCTGCCCGAAGTATACAAGTTTGCATGCATTGGGCCAATACCAGGATAGTCTAAGCCCGCCGAAATACTGTGCGGCTCAATTACTTGACCATCTGACGTTTGCATTAATAAACTTTTGCTTCCATGTAAAATACCGGGTGTACCCAGTTGTGTGGTCGCTGCACTCATAGCAGTTTGTACGCCATGACCTGCTGCTTCTACCGCAACAATTTGCACGGTTGGCTCTTCTAAAAAATGATAAAATGCGCCTGCAGCATTACTACCACCACCTACACAAGCAATTACATGCGTAGGAAGTTCTGTGCCTGTTTGGGCTAATAACTGTTTACGAATTTCTGCACTAATAACACTTTGAAAACGAGCTACCATATCGGGATAAGGATGAGGTCCTACTACACTACCAATAATATAATGGGTATTGGTAGGGTTATTAATCCAATCTCTGATGGCTTCATTGGTAGCATCTTTAAGTGTTTTGCTACCGCTCGTTGCAGGAATAACAGTAGCACCCAACATACGCATACGGGCTACGTTAGGCGCTTGTCTTTCAATGTCCTTTTCACCCATGTATACAATACATTCCATACCCTTTAAAGCACATACCGTTGCAGTAGCTACTCCGTGTTGTCCTGCACCCGTTTCTGCAATGATGCGCGTTTTGCCAAGCTTTTGTGCAAGAATAATTTGACCAATCGTATTATTGATTTTATGCGCACCAGTATGACATAAATCTTCTCTCTTTAAATAGATCGTTGTTCCATACTGCTCACTCAAGCGTTTTGCTAAAAATAATGGCGTTGGCCTACCAACATAATTTTTTAAAAGATCGTTCACCTCATTTTTAAAATCTTCATCATCCATAATTTGCAAATACTGGCTCTTTAGTTGTGCCACATTTGCAAATAACATTTCTGGGATAAAGGCACCACCAAAATCTCCGTAATACCCATGCTCATTTGGATTTGTAAATGTTTGTTGCATATTTATAGTGCTTTAATAGTTGGAATAAAAGATTGTAATAGTTCGATATTTTTTTGTCCTGGAGCTACCTCAAATTTACTATTGAGGTCTACAGCAATACAATTGCCTGCTGTTGTAGACTTAACAAAAGAGGAAATTTTAGAAGCATCATCAGGCCCAATACCACCACTTAAAAAATAGGGCTTTTGTTGTGTAGCATTGGCAAGTTTAGACCAATCAAATGAAATGCCTGACCCTCCATATACACTAGACGCCGTATCAAATAATAAGTAATCAACTTCTTCAATAAATTCAGAAATTTTATACGACACTTCATCTGACGTTGAAACTCTAAATGCTTTTATTACAGGAAAATGGTTGGCCATTTCTTTGCAATAATTGGGTGTTTCATCTCCATGCAATTGCACCATATCTAGCCCTGCTGCAGTGGCGGTGGCAATCACCTGATCCAAAGGTTCGTTTACAAAAACCCCAACTTTACCTACACCCGGCATTTTCAGATTTTTTAATTGCGCTAACGTAAGCTTATCTAAAACATAACGCTTAGAAGCAGGATAAAATATGAATCCAATATAATTGACGCCCGCTTTACTTAAAGCAAGTGCCTCCTCAATATTAGTGATGCCACAAACTTTAATTTTCATGTTCACTATTATTTAATTCGGCAACAAATGCTGCAAATGCTGCAGCAGGATCCGGCGTTTTCATAAAGTTTTCACCCATTAAAAAACCATCAAACCCTTCTTTTTTAAGTTCAAGTATCGTTGAAACTTGACTAATACCACTCTCTGCAATTTTTGGCAAATGAGCGGGCAACATTTTTGCAAGTGCAATAGAATGTGCAAGGTCAACTTCAAAGGTTTTTAAATTACGGTTGTTAATACCCACCATATCTACCGCGTCACAAACATGGTCTAACTCTGAAGAGGTATGAATTTCAAGCAATACTTCTAAACCAATATCTTTTGCTATCCGAGCCAGTTCTTTTACTTGTAATGGACTCAGGCAGGCAGCAATCAACAAAATAACTTCTGCCCCATGTGCTTTTGCTTCTATAATTTGATACGGATCAATCATAAAATCTTTACGCAAAATGGGCGTTTCATTGATGGTTGCAGCAGCAAGGTCTTGTAAAGACCCACCAAAAAAATCTGTATCCGTTAACACAGATAACCCAGAAGCACCATGTGCCGAATAACCAGCTGTTACCGACGCTACGGTAGCAATATCATTTATAACCCCTTTACTAGGAGACTTTCGTTTGAATTCGGCAATAATCCCCGTTTTACCAGGCATGGTTAAAAAGCTCGCCATAGATAAAACAGGCGCCTTATAAAAAGGCATTTGCTTTAATGCGCTTTCAGAAACAAGTGCTTTTTGTACCGCTACTTCTTCTTTTTTACGTGCAATTATTTGATCTAATATATTCATGTTACTGTACCGCAATTAATTGTTGTAAAACTTGATACGCTTTTTGACCGTCTAAACTTTCTACAGCTGCTGCATAGGCCTCTTCATAGTTGGCATACTTTTGAGTTGCATATAATGCAGAGGCAGCATTGGCAAGCACAACTGCATTTTGTGCCATTGTACCTTCGCCTTTAATAATTTTTAAGAAAATAGCAGCAGAGGCTTCTACAGTGTCTCCACCCACTAGATCATCCGGAAAAACAATTCGTTTACCTAGTGCAGTAGCAGAAACAATACGCTCCCCTTTTGCAGTAAATATTTTGGTATCACTTGTTAAAGAAATTTCATCGTATCCATCTAATCCATGAATGATGGTATAATTAATGCCTTCTTCTTGTAATAAATAATGATAAATACGGGCCATTTCTAAATTGTACACACCAATTAGCTGATGCGCCGGTTTTGCAGGATTCACTAATGGGCCAAGCATATTAAAAAAAGTACGCACACCAAGGTTTTTTCTGATCGGGCCAACCAATTTTAATGCAGGATGAAAAAGTGGTGCATGTAAAAAACAAATATTTGCGGCATCTAACTCTTGCTTTAACTTAATTTCATCATTTTTAAAAACATACCCTAGCTGCTCCATTACATTGGATGATCCACTGATTGTACTAGCGCCATAATTTCCATGTTTGGCTACTTTTTGACCAGCACCCGCAACAATAAAACAAGAGAGCGTAGAAATATTAAAGGTGTTTTTTCCATCACCGCCTGTTCCAACAATATCAAGTAAATCGTTCGTTCCTAAATGTACAGGAACAGATAATTCAAGCAATGCGTCCCTAAAACCTTGGAGTTCTGCAATGGTAATACTGCGCATTAAAAACACGGTCATAAATGATGCTAACTCACTATCATTGTAGGCGCCCGCAGACATAGAAAGCAACAACTCTTTTGCAGCTTCTCTGCTAAGCGTTTTATGTTCGAATAAATATTGTAAAATCTTTTTCATTTTAATAACCAGTTTTTAATGATTGCTTCCCCATTTGGTGTTAATACACTTTCGGGATGAAACTGAACACCACAAACATCATAAGATTCATGTTCAATTGCCATGATTAAACCGTTTTCATCGGTAGCAGTGACTTTTAATACTGCAGGTAAATTCTTATTTGCAATAACCCAACTATGGTAACGTCCAACTTCGATGGTTTCCGCTAAACCACTAAATAAATAATTGCTATTGTCAATTTTTATGGGCGTTGCCACACCATGATATACCGTAGATAAATTTTCTAGTGTAGCACCAAATGCTTCCCCAATAGCTTGATGACCAAGACATACACCAAGTATAGGTTTAGATGCGGCATACTGCTTTATAAGCGGCAATAAAAGGCCTGCTTCTGATGGTATACCCGGGCCAGGAGATAAAATGATTTTATCATAGGCTGCAACATCTTCAAGTGCTATTTGATCGTTTCTTACAACCGTTACTTTTTGATGCGTAATTTTTTCCACTAGGTGAACTAGGTTGTACGTAAACGAATCATAATTATCAAAAACCAATATTTTCATACCTACTCTTTTATATACCAGCAGCTAATACTACGGCTCTTTTTAATGCATTTAATTTATTGTTAACCTCTTGTAACTCACTTTCAGGATTCGACGAAACAACCACCCCTGCACCAGCTTGATAATAAAGCGTGTTGTCTTTACTTAAAAAACTACGAATCATGATGGCATGGTTAAATCCTCCATTGAATCCTACAAAACCAATAGCACCTCCATAATAGCCACGTGCTGTGGGCTCTAATTCGTCAATGATTTCTAGTGCTTTAAATTTTGGTGCGCCACTTAATGTCCCAGCTGGAAATGTTTGCGCCAAAATACTAAACGGATTTGCACCAGCTGACAATGTTCCAACCACTTCACTCACTAAGTGAATGACGTGAGAATAATATTTGACCTGCTTAAATTGACTAACTATAACATCCGTACAAGATCTACTTAAATCGTTACGCGCAAGATCTACAAGCATCACGTGCTCGGCATTTTCTTTAGCGTCTTCTAATAATTTGGCAGATAGCTCTTTATCCTGTTCATCATTTCCTGTTCTTCTAAAGGTTCCAGCAATAGGATGCATTACTGCTTTGTTGTTTCTAACAATTAACTGGGCTTCCGGAGAAGAACCCATTAACTTATAATCACCATAATCAAAGAAAAATAAATAAGGAGAAGGGTTAACACTTCTGAGCGCACGGTATACATTAAATTCATCCCCTTTAAATGATTGCTCAAATCTTCTACTAAGTACAATTTGAAAAACGTCTCCACGTAAACAGTGTTGAATACCCTTATCTACCATGGCTTTATAGGCTTCGTCTGTTATATTAGAGCGCTCCGCGCCAACAGGCGTAAATGGAAACTGAGGGACGTCTTTATTTTTAATTAAAGATTCAATAAGTGAAGTGTCGGCAGTTTCATTGGCTAGTAAATTTTGACAAATAAATAATTCGTCTTTGTAATGATCAAACACGATTACATACTGATACAACCTGTAGCGAATAAGTGGAATATTTGTTTTTTTAGCTTCCGCAAATGCAATTGTTTCAAATAATGGAATGGCATCAAAACTGGTATACCCAAATAAGCCTTGCGCAAAACCCGTTTCTTTATGTTCGTTGGGCGTTACATCATAGCCTTGCATATAACTCCACAACTGATTGTCTATTTGAGTGGCTTCTACCGGTTGCGTGAGGGGATCTTGGTTTGGATATTTTATTTCAACCATTTTTGCATCCCTCACTTCTATACCACCAATTGCATTTATACAAATGAAGGAATAGCTATTTTCGGCAACGTGTGCATCGGTACTTTCTAATAAAATCGTATCTCTAAACCGGTCTCTTAAACGCAGGTAAATACTTACGGGTGTATACACATCCGCTAACATTCTTTTGCTTTCTGTACGTAAAATAATTTTTTTCATAGGTCACTAATAAAAAGCCCCGACTTTTGGTCGGGGCTTTTGAAATTATTCAAAAAGTAGTGGACGCGCCATTACATACCCCTGTTAGAGTTTGTATGCCACCACCACTTGTTATTTAATACTTGATTCATTGATACAAATTTAAGAAAGATTGACGGGTAAGCCAATTTTTTTTCTAAAATAGGGATTCCGCCACTATTAGGTCTTGAGGACGGGTAATTTTAAGGTTGCTATACTCCCCTTCAATTAAATGTACCGTATGGCCAGCAGCTTCTACTACAGTAGCTTCATCGGTAAAACTGTCTTGGTAGGGCTGTTCAAAAGCGGGTAATAAAAGGGTACTTAAAAAGGTTTGAGGCGTTTGTATGATTTTAACCAGGTTACGGTCAACAACCTGGTGGGTATCCCCGGCAACAAGCCTAATACTATCTGTGGCTGTTACAGCCGGTATAGCCGACCCTAGTAATAAGGCCTGATCGTAACATTTTTTAATTAAATCGCTAGAAACCAGGCATCTGACGCCATCATGTACAAATATGACGCCTGGGTCTTTAACCGCCTGTAAACCGTTTTTTACAGAGTCAAACCTTGTGGCTCCTCCAGCTATAAACTGAATATGGGCAAGCTGAGCAGGCTCAAAATAAGTAGCCGCCTCCTGTAAATAAGATGCCGGCAATACTAGTACAATTTGGATATCGTAGTAGGCATATAAAAACTGTTGAACCGTATGCCAAATAATAGGCTTCCCTTTTAAATGCAAAAACTGCTTAGGCACATCTGTACCCATTCTTACACCAGATCCTCCAGCAACAATGACAGCCGTTTTTTTCATACTCAATTATTTATAAATCGCTATTGCAGATTCACCCTTACTATTTTGAAATGCACGATACATACCTGCACTGTTAAATACCATGGCAGTATTACCCGCAGCATCCACACCAATCATACCACCTTCACCACTAAGTGCTATCAGTTTTTCATGCACCACCACTTCCATGGCAGCTTGCAAACTAAGCCCTTTGTATTCCATTAAACAACTAACGTCATATGCTGCAACAGATCTGATAAACATTTCGCCATGTCCTGTACAACTAATCGCACAGGTTTTATTATTGGCATAAGTTCCACTTCCAATAAGTGGGCTATCGCCGATACGGCCATATTTTTTATTGGTCATACCACCTGTAGAAGTGGCGCCAGCAATATTGCCCTTGCTATCACAAGCAACGGCACCAACGGTTCCAAACTTTTTATCTTTTAACAATTCCTCCAAATGATGATTGGTATGATCTAATGAATAGGCATCAGAATCTCGAATGGCTTTCCACTGATCGTATCTAAACTGAGAATAAAAATATTCGTCGGGTGCTAAGGCAACGCCTTGTTTAATGGCAAAATCATTAGCACCTTTGCCACTTAAAAAAACGTGATTGCTATTAAGCATAACCTCTGCAGCAAGCTTGATTGGATTTTTAACATTGCGAATTGCAGCCACAGCTCCGGCTTCTAATGAAGCGCCATCCATAATGGCGGCGTCCATTTCTTGTAATCCTTTTTTGGTAAATACACTTCCCCTACCTGCGTTAAACAAAATATTATTTTCTAAAATAACAATGGATGCTTGAATGGCATCAACAGCGCTTCCACCATTTTGCAAAACTTTATAACCTGCATCCAATGCTTCCTGCAAGCCAACTTGATAAGCCTGCTCTAATGCTGGAGACATATCTTCTTTTAAGATAGTACCTGCACCTCCATGTAGAACCAAAGAAAATTGTTGCATAGCTGATCTCTTTTATGAAACTAAAAGCAATTTACACTCTGCTAATAAACGTGATTTATTAATTGCTGCTGTACCCACTTCTTCACAAACCAAACCACCCGCAATATTGGCCATTTCGGTGGCAAGTTCAATATTTTTTGTTGCTGCATATACAAGAGATGCAACGGCAATTACGGTATCGCCTGCTCCACTAACATCTGCAATGGAGCGGATATGGGTTGGAATAATTTTTGCCACATCACCGGTATCAAAAAACATTCCTTTTTCGGAAAGCGTGATTAGAGATATCTGATGCGCTAAATGTGTTTGAAGTGCAGCGTGTACAAGCCTCAAATTGTCCAGTGTAACGGAAGGAATAGGCACTTGCAATCCTTCTTTTACTTCTTTCAAATTAGGCTTGAAAAGAGTAACGCCTTTGTAGGCTAAAAAATTATTTTTTTTGGGATCCACTGACATTACAATATTACGTTCTGTACAAATTGCAATGGCCTCTTTAATGATGGCAGGTGTTAAAACGCCTTTGTCATAATCTTCAAAAATCACAACATCAGGCTGCACATCATTTAGGCAATGGGTGAAATTTTGAAGTAAAGCCTGCTCAATATCAGTGGCAATGGGTGTTGTAATTTCGGCATCTAATCGCATCATTTGTTGATTGCGACTCATGACACGCGTTTTATTGGTAGTGATACGTGAAGGAGTAGAAAGTAAATACTTTGTATCTATATGCTGCGCTTCAAATAATGATTGGAGTAAAACACCATCTGCATCGGCACCAATGACAGATACAATTGTGGTTTGTGCACCTAATGCAACTGTGTTTAATGCAACGTTAGCTGCACCACCCACGCGGTGCTCTTTACGTTGGAGTGCCACTACCGGCACGGGCGCTTCGGGAGATATACGGTCTACATGACCCCACCAATAGGTATCAAGCATCACGTCTCCAATGATTACAACTTTTAGCTTGCTAAAGTCTATGAAAAGTTGGTCAAAATTTGTCATGTTTATTTTTTATTACTTCGCACTGCAAGGTAATACAAAGGAATGCCTAATAGTGCAATAATGAGCCCTGGCCATGTAAAATTAGGCTTATAAATGATCAATAAAACGCAAAACAGGGTTCCCATTAAAACATAGATAGCAGGTAATATAGGATAACCAACAGCTTTATAAGGACGTTCTAGCTCAGGACGTTTTTTACGTAAAATAAAGATGCCTATAATGGTTAACACATAAAAAATCACCACAATAAATGAAACCATATCTAGAAGGTCACCATATTTACCACTCAAGCATAATAGCGCTGCTACAACACACTGTGCCCATAAAGCCCATTCTGGTACTGCATTTTTATTGAGGGTAGATGCTTTCTTAAAAAACAAACCGTCTTGTGCCATGGTATAATATACCCTTGCCCCAGCTAATATTAAACCATTGTTACAGCCAAACGTAGAAATCATAATCATGATGGCTATTACATAGGTTCCAATATTTCCAAAAATAGCATTGGCAGAAGATACCGCTACCCTATCTGCGGGTGCATGCGCAATATCATTTAAAGGAAGTACACTAATGTACATGAGGTTCGCAGACACATAAATAATGGTAACAATTAAAGTGCCTAAAAATAAACTAAGACCAATATTGCGTTTAGGATTTTTAATTTCACCAGCAATAAAAGTTACGTTGTTCCAAGCGTCACTACTAAAAATAGAACCCACCATAGAGGCTGCAATTGCTCCAAAAATAGCGAGTCCTATAACAGGTGTGGTACTGTTATCTGCGGCAATAGATTTCATGGTCCAAGCGTCTTGCCAATTGGCGTTCCAAATTTCAGATTTAGCGGCTAGTAAAAAACCAAACCCAATTAAACCAAACAATGAAAGCAGTTTAGTTACCGTAAAAGTGGTTTGAATAAGCTTGCCTCCCTGTACCCCTTTGGTATTGATATAGGTTAATAAAATAATGATGGCAATGGAAACAAGCTGCGCGGGATATATTTTTAGCACACCCGCCTGAAATAATATATTAGCATCCGTCATTTCTAAAGCAGGAAAAAAGTAGCCAGCAAATTTGCTAAAAGCTACACCCACTGCCGCGATGGTACCTGTTTGAATCACCGAAAAAAAGCTCCAGCCGTATAAAAAACCAAGGAGCGGATTATAAGACTCTTTTAAGTACACATACTGCCCTCCTGCTTTTGGGAACATAGCACTTAGCTCACCATAACTTAAGGCCGCTGTAAGGGTCATAAAGCCCGTAATAAGCCATACGGCTACTAACCAGCCCGCAGAACCAACATTACGTGTAATATCGGCACTTACAATAAAGATACCTGAACCAATCATGCTACCTGCAACAATCATGGTAGCGTCTAATAAACCTAAGGATGGTTTAAATTCGGATGTAGTTGTACTCATAAAAAAAAGTTCTGTTGGTTAAAACAGAACTTCAAGATAATTAAAAAAAATAAGAAATTGGAGGCCTATTTTTTTGCCTTATACAATTCATTTAAACCCTTTACAAGGTCTGCAGTAATGTCGTACGCTGTGTCTTTGTAATACAAAGAAAGCATATCCGAGTTATTGCCTAAAATAAAAGCGTATCCTTTAGCTTTATTGTACTCAGCTAAATAATCCGTGATTTTTTTCTTTACGTCTTGTAATTTTTTCATGCTCTCGTCCTGCATTTCGTTGTTCATCATTTGCTCCTTACTTTTAAAAGTTTTATCCATTTGTTGGAGCTCTTGTTGTCTAGCATTTACTTCTGCTTCAGACATACGCTGACCATTTTTTTGTAGGTCTTGGTATTTTGCCGCAAACACTTCTTTTAACTGATTGAGTTCGTTGTTGTTTTGCTGTGCTTTAGCCTGAATAGAGTTGCTCACTTCTTTGTAGTATTCAAACTGAGATTCTACTGAGTCGATTTCAAAATATGCAATTCGGAAATCACCAGATGCCACAGACTTAGAACCTCCGGCTACCGCATGCTTAGCGCCACTGAACTGAAAATAAAATAGAACAGCAACTGCAATTCCTAAAACAACATTAATAATGGTATTGATATTTTTCATGCTACTAATTTATACATTTTATCTATTAAAAAGTAAAAGTAGGAAGTGTTGGCTTCCTACTTTTACAAATATACTAAGGCTATAAAATATTATTCTTCCTCATCAAAGCTCATCGCTTCGCGTGTGGTTGCTAATACTTCATATTCTTCTTTGCTTCCTACAATCATATTCTCGAACTCTTTTTGTCCGGTACCTGCAGGAATCAAATGACCCGTAATTACATTTTCTTTAAGACCTAACATCAAGTCTTTTTTACCTTGTATTGCCGCTTGGCTTAATACTTTAGTTGTTTCTTGGAACGAAGCAGCTGAAATCCAGCTTCTAACGCCAAGAGACGCTTTGGTAATACCTAGTAATACTGGAGTAGCGGTTGCAGGTTTTGCATCACGCACTTCTACTAGCTTTCTGTCCGAACGGCGTAGAATTGAATTTTCTTCGCGTAGTTCTCTTAATGTTATAATTTGACCAGCTTTGTACGTTGCACTTTCGCCAGCTTCAGTAACTACTTTTTTATCGTAGATACGGTCATTTTCTTCGATAAAGTCAAATCTATCTTCTAGATCCTCCTCTAAGAATTTAGTATCACCAGCATCTACAATTTCTACCTTCTTCATCATCTGACGTACAATCACTTCTACGTGCTTGTCATTGATTTTTACACCTTGTAAACGGTAAACCTCTTGGATTTCATTTACAACGTACTCTTGTACTGCAAATGGTCCTTTAATAGCAAGGATTGCCGCAGGTGCAATTTGTCCATCAGACATTGGCGTACCCGCTTTTACGAAGTCACCATCTTGAACTAAGATTTGACGTGTTAATGGTACTAAGTACTTTTTAACCATGCCATCTTTAGATTCAACAATGATTTCTCTGTTACCACGTTTAACGCTACCAAATGCAACTACACCATCGATTTCACAAACAATCGCAGGGTTACCTGGATTACGTGCTTCAAATAATTCAGTTACACGTGGAAGACCTCCCGTGATATCGCGGAGCTTACCTAAAATACGAGGAATTTTAACCATCACAAAACCAGCTTTAACTTCGTCGCCTTCTTCTACAGCGATGTGAGATCCTACTGGTAAGTTGTAATGCTTGTTGTCTTTTCCTTCTACAATGATAGTAGGTATTTTGGTTTTATCTTTTGTTTCAATAACCACTTTTTCGCGGTGACCTGTTTGCTCATCGGCCTCATCACGGTAGGTAATACCTTCGAGAACGTTGTCAAATTTGATCTTACCGTTTTGTTCAGAAACGATAACGTTGTTGAATGGATCCCAAGTACAAATCACATCACCTTTTTTCACTTCTTGGCCATCTTTAACGTTTAAGGTAGCACCGTAAGGAACGTTGTTGGTGATCATCAGACGGTCATTTTTAACGTCCGTGATTCTTACCTCACCAGTACGTCCAATAACAATTTTAGCTTTTTTGCCTTCGTTGTTTACAGACTCTACTGTACGTAATCCGTCAAACTGAATAGTACCATCAAACTTAGCTACGAGTGTAGATTCGATAGAAGCAGATCCTGCCACACCACCTACGTGGAACGTACGAAGTGTAAGCTGTGTACCTGGTTCACCAATTGATTGCGCTGCAATAATACCTACTGCGTCACCACGTTGAGCGAGGTAACCAGTTGCTAAGTTTTTACCATAACATTTTACGCAAACACCACGCTTACTTTCGCAAGTAAGTACAGAACGAATCTCTACAGATTCGATACCTGCTTCATCAATTTCTTTAGCAACATCAGATGAAATTTCTTCGCCTGCATTGATAATTAATTGTTCCGTTACTGGATGGTAAACATTATGTAATGAAGTACGACCTTCAATTCTATCTGATAATGCTTCAATAATGTCTTCATTGTCTTTTAGTGCAGATGTAGCAATACCTCTTAAAGTACCACAATCGTCATCCGCAATAACAACGTCTTGAGAAACGTCAACTAGACGACGTGTTAAGTAACCCGCATCCGCAGTTTTTAACGCCGTATCCGCAAGACCCTTACGCGCACCGTGCGTAGAAATAAAGTAATCTAATACGTTAAGACCGCTCTTAAAGTTAGACAAGATTGGGTTTTCAATTACCTCAGATCCTGCACTACCACTCTTACGCGGCTTAGCCATTAGACCTCTAATACCTACTAGCTGCTTAACCTGTGTTTTACTACCACGAGCACCTGAATCAAGCATCATGTAAACAGAGTTAAAGCCTTGCTTATCTGTTTGCATTTCATGCATTAATGTTTCTGTGATTCTCGTATCTACACGACCCCAGATATCAATAACTTGGTTGTAACGCTCGTTATTGGTAATAAGACCCATGTTGTAGTTTTCCCAAACTTCTTCTACTTCAGCTTTAGCATTATCAAGTAACTCACCTCTTTGATCAGGAACGATCAAGTCGTTTACGTTAAATGATAAACCACCACGGAATGCCATTCTAAATCCTAATGTTTTGATATCATCCAGGAATTTAGCGGTTGTAGGAACGTTTGTGATTTTAATGATGTCACCAATAATATCTCTTAAAGATTTTTTGGTTAATAGTGCATTGATATAACCTACTGGTGCAGGTACGTGTTGGTTAAATAAAACACGACCAACTGTAGTATCAATTAATTTTTTAACAATCACACCACCTTCACGAACATTGGTTTTTACTTTGATATTAGCGTGTAAGTCTACACGATTTTCATTGTACGCAATGATCACTTCATCCATGCTGTAGAAAGCCATGCCCTGTCCTTTTACGGTTTCAGTTTCGGTGGTTTTCTTACCCTTTGTGATATAGTATAAACCAAGTACCATGTCCTGAGAAGGAAGGGTGATTGGCGTACCATTTTGTGGGTTAAGGATGTTGTGAGAAGAAAGCATTAATAACTGTGCTTCAAGTACCGCTGCACTACTAAGTGGAACGTGTACCGCCATTTGGTCACCATCGAAATCCGCGTTAAACGAAGACGTTACGAGTGGGTGTAATTGAATGGCTTTACCTTCTACCAACTTAGGTTGGAATGCTTGAATAGACAAACGGTGAAGTGTTGGGGCACGGTTTAATAATACCGGGTGACCTTTTAAAATATTTTCTAAGATATCCCAAATAACAGCTTCTTTTTTATCTACTAATTTTTTAGCAGACTTCACTGTTTTTACAATACCTCTTTCAATTAATTTACGAATAACAAATGGCTTAAATAATTCGGCAGCCATATCTTTTGGTAATCCGCACTCGTGCATTTTTAACTCAGGTCCTACCACAATTACAGAACGACCAGAATAGTCTACACGCTTACCTAATAAGTTTTGACGGAAACGACCT
>JACCDN010229396.1_pt1 | contig 30521 bp, 30 predicted proteins | sample 7441691 | NCBI WGS metagenome assembly JACCDN01 (sample SAMN15323439, study PRJNA562643) | freshwater metagenome | isolation source: river surface water | place: USA:Blue River Watershed | collected 2017-08-16 | reverse complement strand
TTCCGTTTCAGCCGATTTGATACGCCTGAGGCCAACACGGGTTGCGTGAGCATCAATGCCACGGTGGCGAACTCCACTTATGCCAATCCGGGTGGCTCCAACTGCGAAGGCGGGTGGAAGTTTTGATCAGGCCTTGTGTGGTTGATGGCTGTCAAACCATTCAAGTTCATGCGCACTGATACCGGCTGGATCATTCATGGGGCTGTGGCGTTGTTGTTGGCGGGGTGCGCCAACCTCGGACGCCCGCCCCTGAAAGAGTCCTCCGAACACATCAACCCCGCTGGGGTGAGGGACGCGACGCGCAATGTGCCCGAATTGGCCCAGATCACGGCCATCCCCGCCCCTCCTGTGCCTCAGGTCACCCAAGAACTTCTGACCCTGTCGGTCAAAGATGTCCCCCTCGATCAACTGCTGATGTCCCTGGCGCAGGGGCAGCAATTGAATGTGGACATCGAAAACGGGATTGATGTGCGCGTCACCATGAATGTGCGCGATCAAACCCTGCTGCAAATCCTCGATCGCCTCGCCCAACAGCATTTCCTGCGCTACACCTTGCGCGGCAGGGTGCTGTCGGTGGTGAGCGATCAACCCCATTTGGCGCACTACCCGGTCGACTACGTCAACATCCAGCGCGCCACCACGCGCACCGAAAGTTCACGCGATGTGGGCACCCGCACCACCAGCGGCTCGGCCAGCAGCACCAACACCACCAACAGCGTCAACTATTTTTGGCAGACCCTCTCCTCCAACGTCTGTCTGATCGCGGGGCGTGCCAACCAGTCCTACGAACAACATCGCCAGGAGATGAACAAGGAAGAGTTCCGCCGGGAACGCCTTGAGCGCCTGCGCATCGCCACAGCGCTGTCATCGTCCTGGTCGCGCAACACCAACAACCAGGGCGGCAACAAATCCGAGGGCGCCGCTGGCAACAACGGCCAGGGCAATTCGCCCAACGACAACAAATCCAACCCCAATGAACTCATGGCCCAGATCATGGGCTCAGGCAAGGAGTTGAACTGCAGTGTCAACAATGACAGTGGCGGCAACGGTGCCATCACGCTGACCAACGTGCTGGTCAATCGCGAAGGGGGAATGATGTCGGTGATCACCACCTCCAAAGGTCACGCACAAATCCGGCAATACATCGACAGCATCATTGCCAATGCACGGCGCCAGGTGATGATTGAAGCCACCGTCGTCGAGGTCAACCTCAATCAATCGTCGGAACAAGGCATCCAATGGGATCTGCTGGTCACCAACGGCGCGTTGCGCGGCACCAATTTCAGGTTCTTGCGCCCCAATGTCACCAACTTTCAAAACGCCATTGACCCCAAGACCTTGTCGGTGTCCTACACCACGGGCTCGGGTGACACCAGTGCGCTCATTAAGTTGCTCGAGACCTTTGGGCAAAGCCGCGTGCTCTCCAGCCCCAAACTGTCGGTGCTCAACAACCAGACCGCACAGCTCAAGGTGGTGGAGGACTACGTCTACACCACCATCAGCTACACGCCGGGCACCAAAAACCTGACCACCGGCATTCAGACCAGCCCAGACACCTACACCACCAACATCAACACCATCCCGATTGGGTTTTCCATGTCGGTGACGCCACAAATCGCCGAAACGGGCGAGGTCACGCTCAACGTGCGACCCGTGATCAGCCGGGTGGTGCGGCAGGTGCTGGAAAACAACCCCGCCTTGCTCAACCTGGCCACCCCCATCAACAACTATTTGCCCGTGGTTCAGTCGCGCGAATTTGAATCCATCATGCGCGTGCAAAGCGGCGAGGTGGCCATCCTGGGTGGCCTGATTCAGGATGTGCGGGAAGAAACGCAATCCGGCCTGCCTGTAGTGAGTCAATTGAATGGCGTGGGCAATCTGGCTAAGAGCGAATCCAAAACCCGCAGCAAGTCCGAGCTGGTGGTGTTCCTTCGCCCCTTGGTGGTGGATGACACCACCTTGTCCAATGGCATCAATCCGTCATCGGGCTCGCCCTCCTCGGCAGGCACAAGGAGTCGGCCATGAGCGCGTCTGGACGCGCCGGGTGGTTCAGCCGCCTCCTCCTGGCCTGCTCGCTGGCGATGCTGACGGTGCCCGTGGCTCATGCCGCAACCGGCGAGGGTGAGTCGGCTGCTTCGCCACCCAAGCCCCGCGCAGCCAGCGCCGCCAAAAAAGAATCCACCGCGAGTGCCGCGGCAACCGCCGCCAGCAAGGCTAAAAACAAAGCCAAAGCGGGCAGCACCCCGACCGAACCCGCCAAGAAACCGGTGGCAAAACCCGCGTCGCCACCGCCTGCATCGGCCGCGAACGACGGCGACAACATGATGGTCAAGCGCCGCAAGGCGGAGCCCCAAGTCGATCCGCACGTGGCACGCGCCTACACCGCGCTCAAAACACGGCAACCTGCCTTGGCGGTAGAAAACTACCAGCGCGCCCTGGACACCAACCCCACACTCAAAGATGCCTGGCTGGGTCTGATTCACGCCTACATCAGCATGAATGACCCCAGCTCTGCACGCGGCGCCCTGCGGCGACTGCTGGAGATTGACCCCAAAGACCCGCAAGCCCAGATGCTCAACATCGCCTTGCTGGGGGGCAACCCCAGCGTGCAAATGTCCGAGCTCAAGATCTTGTTGCAGCAGCAGCCCGCCTCTGGACCGCTGTGGTTTGCCCTGGGCAACCTGCAATTCAAAGACAACCAGTTGCAACAGGCCAGGCTGTCGTTTCAAAAGGCGGTGAGCGCCGAGCCGCAGCGCGCCGAATACCAGTTCAACCTGGCCGTCACTCTGGATCAGTTGCGCCGGGATGCCGAGGCGGTCACGGCCTATGTGCGCGCCCTTGACCTCGCAGAGGGCACACCCGTGGCGTTTGAGCCCGCGCAAGCCCAGCGGCGCATTGCTGAACTTCGAACCCTCCTCACGCAAAAAAGGACGCCCGAGCCATGATTGATGAGATGAGCAGTTCATCGATTGACTCCGACATCAGAAAACTACTGAATGGCCTCATCCGCACGGATCGTCAGCTCGTTGAACATTTTCTTCAGACCCACCGCGTCAGCGAAGAAACCCTGTTCATTGCAGGCGCAGAATTTCAACGGGCTGGCGGCAAGCTCTACGAACACCTGGTTCGCCTGGGCTTTGTCACCGAGACGGAATACCGCGATGCCGCCGCCCTCATCAAGGGCATTCAAACGGTCAACCTGCTGACCCACAACCCCGACCCCATCGCGCTTCAAATCATCCCCGCCGCACTGGCCTTGCGCTATCACATCCTGCCGCTTGGCTTTTCGCCCACGGGCCATGTGCAACTCGCCACCAGCGACAGCGATGACCTGGTGGCCATCGATCACATCCACGCCCACCTCAAGCACATCGACCGCTCCGCCATCGAATGGTTTCAAACCACGCCCAGTGATTTGCGCCGCGCCATCGACAGGCACTACGGCCAGCGCCAAAGCGTTCAGGACTTCCTGAATCAGTTTGGCAACGACCCGCCCATGGATGAGTTGGTGCAACTGATTTTCAAAAACGCCTACGACCTGGGCGCCTCCGACATCCACTTTGAACCCGAGGCTCACATCCTGAGGGTGAGGCTGCGCATCGACGGCGTGTTGCGCCAGGTGCATGTCCTGCACGCGCAAATCTGGAGCAAGCTGTCGGTCAAACTCAAATTGCTCGCCGAGATGAACATCGCTGAAAACCGCGCCGCTCAGGACGGGCGTTTTTCGCTCAAGCTCTCAGAGCGCGTCATCGACTTTCGCTCGTCGTGCCTGCCCACCACGCACGGTGAAAACATCGTGATCCGGGTGCTCGACAGCAGCCGCAACATTTCTTCCATCGATCAATTCGGCATCAGCGAAGACAACCTGGCCAAGATCAGCCAGTTGCTGGCCAAGCCCGAGGGCATTGTGCTGGTGACCGGACCCACGGGCAGCGGCAAAACCACCACCCTGTATTCCCTGTTGTCAGAGATCAGCGTCGAGGGCGTGAACATCATGACGCTGGAAGACCCCATTGAATACCCCTTGCCCCTGATCCGCCAGACCCAGGTCTCGGAAAAGATCTCGTTTGCCGATGGCATCCGCGCGCTCATGCGTCAGGATCCGGATGTGATCCTGGTGGGCGAGGTGCGCGACACCGAAACCGCCGAGATGGCCATCCGCGCCGCCATGACCGGTCACCAGGTCTTTGCCACCTTGCACACCAACTCAGCCCTGGGCGCCGTGCAACGCCTCAAAGACATTGGCATTGCCCCCTACCTGCTGGCGGGCAACCTCGTGGGCGTGATTGGCCAGCGCCTGGCGCGGCGCCTGTGCCCGCATTGCAAGCGCGCGGTGCCGCTCAGCGCCGAACAGCGCCAGGCCTTGTCGGATGTGCTGCCTGCCGATGCGGCCGACGAACCCCACATTTATGAGGCGGTGGGCTGCGACCACTGCTATGGCCTGGGCTATCGCGGGCGCATGGTGCTCATGGAGATCCTCCAATTCACGCGCGGCATTGACGACCTGGTGAGCCAGGAAGCCAGCCCGAATGAACTCATGACCCTGGCCCGATCCCAGGGCTACAAAACTTTGCGAGACGACGCCATTGCCAAGCTGTTGGCCGGATTAAGCAGCTGGACGGAGTTGGGCAGAGTGGTCTCTTTGGCGGAACGCTGAGGACAGGGTCAACGCCATGCCTGACTTCAAATGGCAAGCCCTCGGTGCAGATGGCAATGTGTCGTCCGGCAATTTGTCTGCCACTGATCTGGGCGACCTGGAAAAACAGCTGGAGTCCTCGGGCCTGACCCTCATCGACGCGCGCGAAGTCAGGGAATGGATCACGGTCAGGGACAACACCATCCGCAAGACCGACCTGATCCAGTTTTGTTTCCAGCTCGCGCTGATGCTCAAGGCCGGTGTCTCCATCGTCGATGCGCTCAACGACATCGCCTCCACCCAATCCAAGTCCGCCATGCGCAACATGGTGTCGGGCTTGGCTCAGGACCTGGTCAAGGGGCTGCCCCTGTCGACGGCACTCAAGGCACACCCCAAGGTCTTTGATGCCGTGATGGTGCAACTGGTGATGGCGGGCGAGCGCTCGGGTCTGATGACCGAGATCCTCGAACAGCTGACCGAAACCCTCAAGTGGCAGCATGAGATTGCCTCCAAAGCCAAGCAGGCCCTGGTCTACCCCACCATCGTGCTGATCGTCATCTCCTTGGTCGCCACGTTCTTGCTGGTTCAGGTGGTGCCGCAAATCACCAGCCTGCTGGAGTCCATGCGCATCCCCTTGCCCTGGCAAACCCAAATCATTGTGGGGGTCTCCAAGATGCTCACCCAGCATGGCTTTTTACTCCTCTTGACGTTGCTGGGTCTGGGCTTTGGGCTGAGCTTGCTGGTCAAGGCCTTTCCTGCCGCACGCCTCATGCTGGATCGAATGGTGATGCGCATCCCCATTGTGGGGCGGGTGCTGAGCGACATTGCCCTGTCGCGCTTTTCCTATGTGCTGTCCCTGCTCTACAACGCCGGCATCCCCATCATCGATGCCTTGTCCATCGTGGAAAAAACCGTGGGCAACAACGCCATTGAACGCAGCGTGGCTCAGGCCAGCCTGGCGATCCGGCAAGGTCGCACCCTGAGCCAAGCCTTTGCCACGCAGCCCACCTTCCCGCCCATGGTGGTGAGCATGTTGCGCGTGGGCGAGGCCACGGGCGCACTCAACCTCGCGCTCGACAACGTGAGCTACATGTACACGCAGCGCACGCGTGAATCGGTGGACGGTTTGCAAGCGGCCTTGCAGCCGGTGTTGACGGTGGTGCTGGGCTCCATCCTGATGACCATCATGGCCTTCACCCTTGGCCCCTTGTACGACTCGGTGATTTCCAATGCCAAGTTTTAAGCCTCAGCAGTGGTTGCGCCGCATCCTGCATCGGATGACGGGCTTGCGCAACGCCCAGGTGCTGCTGCTGCGCAATGGCATGGCCGAGGTCTATGTGTTGTCCTCTGGCCGCATCGATTTGGCCACCCCAACTCCCCTGACCTCGGCGGTGGCCTTGAATGTCTGGTGCACGGGCTTTGCCGTCCACAAGCACCCCTGGCTCATCCTGGTCGATCAATCCGATGAATTGTTCTGGTGGGACCACCTGCCCAGCCTGCGCGGCAAATCCAAAGCCATTTGGCTCGACAAGCTGGCCAGCAAACACAGCGAGTCACCGTTGAGGCTGTTTGAATTGTCCAAGCCCAAAACCAAGGTCAAGGGCATGGCCGTCACCGGGGTGGTTCTGGAGCAGCATGAGCAAGTCACCGCCTGGGTCAAGGTGTTGCTCGAACTCAATGCCAAAGTCCAGGGCATTTACATCCCTGCGATGTTCCATACCGACAGTGGCAAGCCGTGGTCGCACAACGAGCCCCACCTCATCCTGTCGGCTCATCCGCAAGGCATTCGCCAAACCGTATTCGATGGCAAGCGTCTGATTTTTTCCCGCTTGGCCATGGGTCACTTCATGGACAGAGCCAGCATCAAGAACGAGGTCTTGCGGCTGGAGGACTACCTGATCGCCAAGCACATGCTGCCCACCTCCACCCAGCTGCCGGTGCTGGCGCTGGATCTGAAAGACGTGCTCCAAGACGACGAAGACGATGCCCGGCATTTCGAACTGGACCAGCAGCACTATGTGAGCAACACCCGTGACGTGGCCCAGGCCTACCCCCAGTTCAAGTGGTCCAACACGGTGGAGAACCGGCAAGAGCTGCGCGCCATGGCGGCCATGCTCACACGACCGCCCAGGCATCAGCTCGCACCCGCAGCGTGGCTGGCGATCTACACCCTGGGTCAACGCATCAAGACGGGCTGGCAAGTGGCCTTGGCCAGTGTGCTGATCTTTGCCGGCTTTGCTGCGCACCACCAATGGCACATCCTGCAACTGAATCAGGGCATCGAGGTGCTGATCCGGCAGTCAGCCGACCTGAGCGTTCGCTATGAGTCCATCGCCAAAAGTTTCCCGCGCACCCCAGCAGGCACAGATGCCATGGTGGCTGCCGTGCGACTCATGGACTGGCTGGAAGCCCAACCCCAGGCCAACCCCGCCTTGTTGCTCGGCACCCTGGGCCACGCGCTGGAGGACTTCCCCCACCTCAAGTTGCTGGAGTTGCAATGGGGCACGCAGCTGCCCCCTGAGGCGGCCAAGCCCAAAGATCAGCTGCAAGGCCAGCCCGCCAAGCCCGTGGTCGCACCGCAAAGCCTGCGCGTGCGCGGCACCATGACCTCCAACCAAAGCATGCGCGATCAGCGCGACACCGTGACCCAATTCACGCAAGCCCTTCAAGCCCATGCAGGCCTCAAGGTGAAGGTCATCCGCATGCCGTATGACCTGCAAACCGACTCGGCCTTCACAGGGGGTGCGACGACCAACACCAACCAACCCACCTTCGAGCTTCAGCTCTGGATGCCATGAACGCCGCCTTGCTTGCACCCGCTCAAACCGCCAAGGCCTTGCGCAAGATGCGCATGCACCTGGCCGTCTGTGTCGTGGTGGTGTTGGCCAGCGGCGCCGGCATCTGGGCCTTTCACAGCTGGAGGCTCAAGGTGGAAGTGCGCCACAAGGGCATGGTCCAGGCTACGCAACAAGCCAAGCACCGCTTGGGCAACAGCGATCAGGAACTCAAGACCATTCAGGCGCTGCTGCCCAGGATGCAAGGCATGATCGAACAGGGGCGCTATGGCGACCCCTTGCGGCTGGACTGGGTGGAAGCCATTGAACACATGCCCAAGCGCCTGCCGGGCGTGGTGATTGAGCAGTATCAGATCTCGCCCCTGAGCACCACCCTGCCCTTCACGCCTCCCGAATCGGCCAAATCGATTTTCAGCGGGGCGCAGCTGCAAAAAATCAACCTCAACGTGACCGAGGTGACCATGAACGTGCAGTTGGTGCACGAAGGGGATTTGCTGGCCGTCTTGCGCCACTTGCAAGACCCCAGGCTGGGCTTTTCAACCCTTCGCTCTTGCGACCTCAAGGCCCTGACGGCGCGCTCCGATCGCCTGGTGGCGCACTGTGAGCTGTATTGGCTCACCCTCAAACATTCCGCCGACAAAACCCCCTAGGACGCGCATGTTGTTTCGAAGCCTTTTTTGCTGCACTGCTCTGATCCTGCCCAGCTGGGTGGGGGCTCAGGATGCGGGCGCGCCGTCGGCTGTGAAAGGGGTCGGGACCCCAGCACGCACACAGGTGCCTGCGCAAGAGGTCCTGCCATTGGGACGGCTTTTTTACAGCGAAGCACAGCGCGAGGAGATGGACCGCACGCGGGGCAAAGTCGAAGCGCCCGCCAAGAAGGAGGCAGCAAAACCCAAAGCCGGCTCCAAAGCCCAACGCAAAGAGAACAAGCCCGTCCTGGTGCCCATGGTCTTTCAGTTCCAGGGGCTGCTGATCCAGCCGGGTCAATCGCCCATGGTGATCCTCAACGGACGCATGATCCCTGAGCACATGCTGCCGCCCACGCTGCATTTGCAGCGCAACGCCCGCTATGAGGTCGTGGGGCTCATGATCAGAGTCCCCGGCAAACCGCCTGAAGCGGTGCGTGTGGGTCAAACCGTGACCGTGCCGGTGCCTCAGCCTGCCCAGCCTTCGGGAGCGCGGTGATGGTGGGCATCTTGCCGTTGATCATGGTGACCCTCTTGTCTGCGATGACAGCCCAGCTCAGCACGATGCTGGCCAGGCAGTCGATGGTGATGGGTGGCGTCAACGGGGCGCGTCAGGATCTCGATGCCCTGGCTCAAGCCAAGCAAGCCTTGCTGGACTTCGTGATCGCACAAGGCGGCGGGCATCTGCCTTGCCCCAATCAAAACGGCGATGGCCTGGCCGCCAACTCGGACTGCCCCAAGGAGGGCAACCCCCAGTCCCCACCGTCCATGCTGGGCTTGCTGCCCTGGTCCAGCCTGGGCTTGCCGCCTTTGCGCGACCGCCAGGGTCAATGCCTGTGGTATGCGGTGTCGGGCTGGCACAAGAGCGCGGCCAGCGGGGCGTCGCATGCGGATTTGACGGAGGCCTCGGCCGCAGGCTTTTCGGTGGTGAGCCTCGCTGGGCAATCGCGTGCAGAGCAAGTGGTCGCCGTCATCATGGCGCCCGCTTCTCCCTTGACACCCCAGGCGCCCCACGCCGTCAGCGATGCCCCCTGCGCCCTGCCTGAGCGCGCGGCCAGCAGCGCATCGGTCTACCTGCCACCGGTGACGCTGGCAAATGGCGAACAAGTGAATGTGACCCAGCTTGGCACCACACCCCGCTTTGAGCAGACCTTTGCTCAAGCCACCGACCTGCGCATGGCCTGGATCACACGCACGGAATTCAATCAGGCCTTGGCCCACCACCGACGCTGGAGCGGCACACCATGACCCCTGCCATGCACACGCGCGCGCGACAACGCAAGGGCAGTGGCGGCTTCACCCTGGTGGAGTTGTCGGTGGTCCTGGTCATCTCCTCGATCCTGCTCTCGGCGCTCCTGGGCTTCTACACCGTCTGGAACCGGACCGCGCAGCGCAATGCCACACAAACCACCCTGGAAGACTTGCAACAGGCCGTGATGGGCTTTGTCTTGCTGCAAGGCCGATTGCCTTGCCCCGACACCAATGGCGATGGGCTGGAAGACGCGCCCTGCCTGAGCCTGCAAAACACCACCGCAGGCGTGGCCTGGGGGCAAGTGCCCTATGGCAGTCTGGGTGTCAACGGTCGCGACGGCTGGCAAAACCTCATCGACTACGCCGTTCCGGTGACGCTCACACAAACCGCGAGCGGCTTGCTCAACGCCATTCAGGCGCAAAGTAATCTGCGGGTGGTGTGCTCGACCACGGGGACGGCAGCGCCCCTGTGCGTGAGCAGCGCGGGCGAGGCGGTGACGCTTGCGGCCAATGCCTCAGCAGTGTTCATCTCGCATGGCGCCAATGGCCGAGGCGCGGGCAATGCCCCACCGGCCCCAGTGAGCACCGATGAACTGGCCAACATGCCCAACCTCAAAAGCAGCCCCAGCAGCCAGACGCTGTTCGTCAGCCGTTTCCCTACTGGCATCGACTCACCCCTTGGCGAGTTTGACGACCAGGTGGGCTGGGTCTCTGCCCAACAACTTGCCAGCTTGCTGGTGCGCAGCGGTTTGTGGCCATGACCCGCATGGCCTGATGTCTTTTCCACTCTCTTTCACACGCCCATGATGTCCTCCTCTTCACCTCAGTTGATCAACGATGCCCCAGGCCGCACGCCATCGCGCCAGTCCAGCCATGCCGCCTTGCGGGGCATGCTGCTGTTTGCGGCGATGGAATGCTGGCGCAGCCGCTTTGTCTGGCTGGTGCTGACCTTGCTGGCCTGCGCCATGGGCGTGGCGCAACTCATGGGTTCGCTGGCCATCACCGAGGTGATGGAGATGCGCACCGTGTTTGGTGCCACGGCCATGCGGTGGCTGCTGGGTCTGGCCTTGATGCTCTACACCATCAACATCATCACGCGCGACGCCGACACGGGCTTTTTGCTGCTGCTGCTCTCGCACCCCATGTCCAGGGCGCAATACCTGGTGTGGCGCTGGCTTGGCTTGCTGATGCTGTGCGTGATGTGCGCCCTTCTCACCGGCTTGAGCCTGGGCTTGGTGAGTTCATTCCTCTGGAGCCTGGGCGGATTGACCTGGCTGGTGAGCGTGCTGCTGGAGTGGTGGGTGATGGTGACCGTGGCGCTCTTTTTCGCCATTGGCCTGTTGCGCACCATCCCAGCCGTGATGGCCACCTTGCTGTTTCACGGCCTGTCCCATGCGCTCGATGCCTTGCAAACCATGGTGGCTCACCCCATTGCCATGGATCCCAATGCGCTCTTGCCCAGGGTGTCGCGCTGGGCGATGGCCTTGCTGAGCTGGCTGATCCCGCCCCTGGGGCGACACGGCCAGACCGAATGGCTGCTGAGTCCGCCTGCGCACGGCTGGGAATTGCTCGCCACCAGCCTGGTGTGGGTGTTGCCCACCATGCTGGTTTTTTTGACCGCTGCCCTGGTGGACTTTCATGGCCATGAACTTTGAATTCTTTCGCGCCAGCCAACGCCACCGGGTGCCCATTGCCCCCGCATGGTGGGCAGCGCTGGTGCTGGTGCTGGCTGGCTCTTGGCTGCTGGCGATGTGGCGCCCCGTGGCCGAACAACGCATCGCGTCGCTCACGCCACCGCCCACGGCGGATCAGGTCAGGCGCGCCGCCTTGGGCGATGTGCTGCCCCTGGCCAAGTGGCTCAACCTTTATGTGCAGACCAGCGATACGCAGCCCGGCGTCAGCATCCCATTTGGCCAATTGGACTACCCCAGGATCACGCAATGGCTGGATCGCATCGTGATGCTGGACCCCCAAAGCCACTACGCCCTGATGGTGGCCTCGCATGTGTATTTCAACGTCAAGGACAGCGAGCGCCAGCGGGTCATGCTGGACTTCATCGCGCGCTCGTTCGAGCAAGACCCCGAACACCGCTGGCAATGGATGGCCCATGCCGTCATCCAGGCCAAGCACCACCTCAAGGACTTGCCGCTGGCCTTGCAACTGGCCAGGCGGCTGCGCGAGACCTTGCTGGCCACACCCGGCATTCCCACCTGGGTCAAGCAACTGGAGTCCATTGTTCTGGAAGCCATGGATGACAAACAGGCGGCGGCTTTGTCCCTGGGCTTGCTCATCGACAACGGACACATCGACAACCCGCAAGAAATCGAATTCCTCCTTCGTTCTCAACAACAACTCCTGCAGCACTGAACCATGACACAGACCGCCACCGCAGACGACCTCATCCCCCAGACGGATCAGCCCCGCCCTGATCACGCCGACAAACCCTTGCTCATGGTGCAAGGCCTCTCCAAATGCTATGGATCGCGTCAAGCGCTGGAGGCCTTGAGCTTTGACATGCAAGCGGGCCAATGCCTCGCGCTGGTGGGTGTGAATGGGGCGGGCAAGTCCACCCTCATCAAGCTGCTGCTGGGGCTCACGCCCGCCTCCACCGGTCAGGCCTGGCTGCAAGGCTGCCCCGTGGGCGACCCCCGCTCGCGCGAGCGCCTGAGCTACCTGCCCGAGCGATTCCAGCCGCCGCATTGGATGCGGGTGCGCGATTACCTGCTTTGGGCCAACGCCATGTATGCACAGACCTCGACCCTGAAGGAATGGACCGAGGAGTTGGTCCAGCTGGGCATGGACGAATCGGTGCTGGACCTGCCCGTGTCGGCCTGCTCCAAAGGGATGACCCAGAAGATCGGCTTGTCGGTGGTCTTGCAAAGCCGGCGACCACTCATCGTGCTGGACGAACCCATGAGCGGGCTGGATCCGATTTCGCGCGCACAGATTCGCCAGCGCATCCAGCAGTGCTTGCGGCAAGGGCAGTCGGTGCTGATGTGCACCCATGCGCTGGGGGATGTGGAAGCCCTGGCCGATCGCGTGATGGTTTTGCACACGGGAACCTTGCGCTTCATGGGCAGCCCCAGCGAGTGGAAAGACCACACCCGCACCCACCACCTGGACGATGCCTTTTTGACCACAGTCGGAGTGAACCCCCATGACCACACTGGACCAACTGCTGCGTGAATGCATCGCTCGCCAGGCGTCTGACCTGCACCTGTCCACCGGATTGCCGCCCATGGTTCGCCGCCATGGCGACATGGACAAGTTGAGCGACGAGGCCTTGAGCGAGGCGCACATCCGCACCATGCTGGACGGCATCATGAACGCCGAGATGCGAGCGCGCTTTGAACAAACGCTGGAGCTGGACTTTGCCATCGACGTGCCCGAGCTCTCGCGCTTCAGGGTGAACGCCTTTGAGCACACGCGGGGGGTTGGGGCTGTGCTCAGAGCCATTCCTTCGCGGGTGTCAGGCCTGGCCGAGATCAACGCCCCAGCTGCGCTGGCCGAGCTCATGCTCCAGCCCCGCGGACTGATCCTGGTGACCGGGCCAACCGGATCGGGCAAATCCACCACCCTGGCGGCCATGGTCGACCACTTCAATGGCCATGTGCCTGGCCATGTGCTCACGATCGAAGACCCGGTTGAATTCATCCATGCGCCCAAGATGAGCCTTGTCAACCAGCGCGAGGTGGGCACGCACACCCATCAATTCGCCAATGCGCTGCGGGCGGCCTTGCGCGAAGACCCCGATGTGATCTTGGTGGGCGAGTTGCGCGACCTGGAAACGATTCGTCTGGCGATGACTGCGGCTGAGACCGGGCATCTGGTGCTGGCCACCACCCACACCTCCAGCGCACCCAAAACCATTGACCGCGTGATCGATGTGTTCCCTGGGGACGAGAAGGCCATGATCCGCATGATGCTCTCCGAGTCGTTGGTTGCGGTGATCTCGCAAACCTTGTGCAAGCGCAAGGACGGCCAAGGCCGCGTGGCCGCGCACGAGATCATGATGGGCACACCCGCCATACGCAACCTCATTCGCGAGGGCAAGGTCGCGCAAATGTATTCGGCCATCCAGACCGGGATGTCACAGGGCATGCAAACGCTGGACCAGAGCCTGCAGCAGTTGATGCAAAAGGGCTTGATCGATGCGCAAGAGGCCAAGCGGCATGCGCACCAGCCCCAGAACTTCTAGCCTCACCGCCCGGTGCAGCCTGTCAGAATGTGGGCATGCAACCCACTTTGTTTGATTTCCTGTATTGGCTCAGCATGGCCGCAGTGGCCATCAACGCCTTGACGGGCGTGCTCGATGCCGGCCGCAAGCAGATGGATGTGGTGGGCGTGGTCATGGTGGGCTGTGTGGCGGCGCTGGGCGGCGGCACTGTGCGCGACTTGTTGTTGCAGCGCCCCGTCTTCTGGATCCGTGATCCCAACTACCTGGTGGTGGCGTTCTTGGCGACGGTGCTGGTTTTTTTGCTGGTGCGTCGACTGCGCCTGCCCGCCACGGTGTTTTTGATTCCGGACGCCATCGGCCTGGCCTTGTTCACGGTGGCGGGCACGCAAATCGCGCTGGACCACCCCACGCATTGGCTGGCCGCCTCGCTGCTGGGCGTGATCACGGGCGTGCTGGGCGGCGTCTTGCGCGATGTGTTGTGCAACGAGGTGCCGCTCATTTTTGTGCGTGGCGAACTCTATGCCACCGCCGCCTGGATGGGCGCGCTGGTGCTGGTCTTGCTCGAACTGGTGCTGGGCTGGCAAGCCCTGAGTGCCAGCCTGGTGGCCATGCTGGTGATCTTTCTGGTGCGCGTGGCCGCACTCGCCTTCAAGCTGCGCATGCCCACCTACCGCGAACGCAGCTGAAGCCTCAGGCCAAGGCGCGTTGGATGATGATTTTTTGCACGTCGCTGGTGCCTTCGTAAATCTGGCACACGCGCACATCGCGGTAAATGCGCTCCACCGGGAAGTCAGCCACCACCCCATAGCCGCCCAGGGTTTGAATGGCCGCGCTGCAAATCGCCTCTGCCGTTTCGCTGGCAAACAGTTTGGCCATGGCCGCTTCCTTGAGGCAGGGCAGCCCCGCATCGCGCAGGCTCGCCGCATGCCAGGTGAGTTGGCGCGCCGCTTCCAGTCGGGTGGCGCAATCGGCCAGCCGAAAACCCACAGCCTGGTGGTTGAAGATGGCGGTGCCAAAGCTCTCGCGCTGCTTGGCATAGTCCAGCGCCACATCCAGCGCGCTGCGTGCCATGCCAATGCTTTGCGCGGCAATGCCGATGCGCCCGCCCTCCAGCGCCGAGAGGGCAATCTTGTAGCCCTCGCCTTCAGCGCCGATCAAGTGGTCAGCGGGGATGCGGCAGTTGTCAAAGTTGATTTGCGCGGTGTCGCTGCTGTGTTGGCCGAGCTTGTCTTCGAGGCGCGCCACCTGATAGCCAGGTGTGCTGGTGGGGACGAGGAATGCGCTCATGCCTTTCTTGCCCGCGCCCTTGTCGGTCACAGCGATGACGATGGCCACATCCCCGTTTTTGCCGCTGGTGATGAATTGCTTCACCCCCTGGATGACATAGTGGTCACCCTGGCGGGTGGCCGTGGTGCGCAAGGCAGAGGCATCTGAGCCCACATGCGGCTCGGTCAGGCAAAACGCACCCAGCATCTGCCCCTGTGCCAGGGGGGTGAGCCACTGTTTTTGCTGCGCCGCATTGCCATAGCGCATGAGGATGGCGTTGACCGGGCAATTGGTCACGCTGATGGCCGTGCTGGTGCCGCCGTCGCCTGCGGCGATTTCTTCGAGCACCAAGGCCAGGGTGAGGTAGTCCAGGCCCGCACCCCCGAGGTCTTCGGGTACGCAAATGCCATACGCCCCCAACTCGGCCAAGCCCTGGTGAGCGGCTTTGGGGAAGTGGTGGGACTTGTCCCATTCGGCGGCATGCGGCCAGAGCTCACGCTGGGCAAAGTCGCGCACGGCATCGCGGATCATGGTGTGGTCTGGGGTCAGCAACATGGGGACTCCTGTTCGGGCTTCACCACGCGATGCGGGTGCCGTCGTGATTGAAAAATGAACCGCGATCGTCCTCACGCGGCTGCGTGCACAGGCGGGTGAGCGTGGCGCACAGGCTGCGCGCACTCTGCACAGGCGTGAGCGTCGCCTGAGGTCCACCCATCTCGGTTTGGACCCAGCCCGGATGAAGGGCAACTGCGGTGATGTCGGGCTGCGCGGTGTGGATGCAGCGCACCACCATGTTGAGTGCAGCCTTGCTCACCCGGTAGAGCCAGGCCGATGAACTGTTGATGTCTTGCAGGCTGCCCATGGCCGAGCTGATGCAGGCCACCACGCCGTGCGCCGAGGCCACCATGGGCAGGATTTGCGGTAGGGTTTGCATGGCTCCCCACACATTGGTGTGCATGACGTGATCAAAGGCGGCTTGCGAGGGTGGCTCGGGAGCGGGAGCACGGTCAATGACCCCGGCCACATAGACCACCAGTTGCAGCTTTTCCCCATCGAGCACCCAGGCCAGGCGGGAATGACTCACCGGATCGGTCACATCGAGCTGGTGGGTTTCGCAACCCTCGTTGTCCAGCAACTCCAGGCCTTGGGCGCTTCTGGCCGTGGCCACGACGCGCCAGCCTTGGGCTTTGAATTGGCGGGCCAATTCCAGGCCAATGCCGCGTGATGCACCCAGGAGCAAGACGGTGGGCATGTGCAACTCAGATCAGCTCGAGGGCCATGGCCGTGGCTTCACCGCCGCCAATGCACAAAGTGGCCAGGCCTTTTTTGAGGCCGCGCCCTTTGAGCGCGTGCAGCAGGGTCACGATGATGCGAGCGCCCGATGCACCGATGGGGTGACCCAATGCACAGGCGCCGCCATGGACGTTGACCTGGTCATGCGACACCTTGAGCTCGTGCATCAAAGCCACGGGCACCACAGCAAAGGCCTCGTTGATTTCCCACAAGTCCACATCCTTGACCTGCCAGCCCGCCTTGGCCAGGGCTTTTTGTGTGGCACCGACCGGCGCGGTGGCGAACCACTCGGGTTCTTGCGCATGGGTGGCATGGCTGACGATGCGGGCCAGGGGTTTGCAGCCAAGCTTTTGGGCGGTGCTCTGGCGCATCATCACCAGGGCGGCTGCGCCATCGTTGATGGAAGAGCTGGCCGCAGCGGTGATGGTGCCGTCTTTCTTGAAGGCGGGTTTGAGGGTGGGGATCTTGTCGACCTTGATCTTGCCGGGACCTTCGTCGGTGTCGATCACCGACTCGCCAGCGCGGGTCTTGACGGTGACGGCTGCAATCTCGGCCTTGAAGGCGCCGCTTGCAATGGCCGCTTGCGCGCGCTGCACACTGGCCATGGCGAAGGCGTCTTGCTGCTCGCGGGTGAACTGGTATTTGGCCGCGCAGTCCTCGCCAAAGGTGCCCATGCTGCGCCCGGCTTGGTAGGCGTCCTCGAGGCCGTCGAGCATCATGTGGTCAAAGAGGCGGTCGTGGCCCAAGCGATAGCCGCCACGCCCTTTGAGCATGAGGTAGGGTGCATTGGTCATGCTCTCCATGCCGCCGGCCACCAGCACATCGTGCGAGCCAGCGAGCAGCATGTCGTGGGCGAACATGGCCGCACGCATGCCCGAGCCACACATCTTGGACAAGGTCACCGCGCCTGCGCTCTTGGGCAACCCGCCTTTGAAGGCGGCTTGCCTGGCCGGTGCCTGACCTTGACCGGCCATGAGGCAGTTGCCAAACAACACCTCGGTCACCAAGTCGGGCGAGATGCCTGCGCGCTGCACCGCAGCCGCAATGGCCACGCCGCCAAGGTCGTGGGCTGCGAGGCTGGAGAAGTCGCCTTGAAAGCTGCCCATGGGGGTTCGGGCTGCACTCACCAATACAACGGGATCATTCATGAAGGTCTCTTTTCAGTTGAATCAAACACACAAAGGGGCTCAAAACCCACGGGGATAACGCTTGATGGCATTGCGAAACACATCCACAACCTCGCCAGGGTTGGACATGCTGACTTGCAAGTCCTTGAGCAGCCCATCGCTCAAGCCGTAAATCCAGCCATGGACTGAGATTTTTTGCCCGCGTGACCAGGCGTCTTGCATGACGTTGGACAAGGCCACATTGCCCACTTGTTCGATGACGTTCATCTCGCACAGGGTGTTTTCCATTTCTTGCTGCGGCAAATGATTGAGGCGCTGGCGATGGCGCAAGCGCACGTCCTGCACATGGCGCAGCCAGTTGTCCACCAGACCGATGCGCTTGCCCTGTGCGGCAGCGATCACACCGCCGCACTGGTAATGCCCCACCACGATGATGTGCTCGACCTTGAGGGCATCGACCGCAAATTGAATCACGGACAAGGCATTGAGGTCGGAGTGGACCACCACATTGGCCACGTTGCGATGCACAAAGACCTCGCCTGGTGCGAGGCCAGTGATCTGGTTGGCCGGCACGCGGCTGTCGGAGCAGCCAATCCACAAATATTTGGGCGTCTGCAACTGGGACAACTCACGGAAGTATCCCGGCTGCTCGGCCTCCATCTGGGCCGCCCAGCGGCGGTTGTTGTCCAGCAAGTCTTTGAGGGCGTTGTTCAAGATGGGCTCGCTTGGTGGGGTCAGCAGGTTTCGGAGAACAGCTCGCGGCCAATGAGCATGCGCCGGATTTCACTCGTGCCCGCTCCAATCTCGTAGAGCTTGGCGTCACGCCACAAACGCCCCAGCGGGTAGTCGTTGATGTAGCCATTGCCACCAAAGATCTGAATGCCCTCGCCGGCCATCCAGGTGGCTTTCTCGGCGCACCACAAGATCACCGAGGCGCAGTCCTTGCGCACCTGGCGAACGTGCTCTGTGCCCAGCATGTCCAGGTTCTTGCCAATGGTGTAGAGGAAGGAGCGGCCGGCTTGCAGCACGGTGTACATGTCGGCCATCTTGCCCTGGATGAGCTGGAACTCCCCAATGGACTGGCCAAACTGCTTGCGTTCATGGATGTAGGGGGTGACGTTGTCCATCACTGCCTGCATGATGCCGATGGGACCGGCGGCCAGGACGGCACGCTCGTAGTCCAGACCGCTCATGAGCACCTTAGCCCCATTGTTGAGGCCGCCCAGGATGTGGTCGGCTGGGACCTCGACGTTGTTGAAGACGAGCTCGCCGGTGTGGCTGCCGCGCATGCCCAGCTTGTCGAGCTTTTGCGCCACTGAAAAGCCCTTCATGGACTTTTCGATCAAGAAGGCCGTCACGCCCCGCGCGCCCAACTCGGGCTCGGTCTTGGCATAGACGACCAGGGTATCGGCGTCCGGGCCGTTGGTGATCCACATCTTGGTGCCATTGAGCAGGTAGTAGCCGCCTTTGTCCTCGGCCTTGAGTTTCATGCTGATGACATCGCTGCCTGCACCCGGCTCGCTCATGGCCAGCGCGCCCACGTGTTCGCCGCTGATGAGCTTGGGCAGGAATTTCTGCTTTTGCGCCTCGGAGCCGTTGCGCTTGATCTGGTTGACGCACAGATTGGAGTGCGCGCCGTAAGACAAGCCCACGCTGGCGCTGGCGCGCGAGACTTCTTCCATGGCAATCATGTGGGCCAAATAACCCATCTCAGCTCCACCATAGGCCTGGGGTGCGGTGATGCCCAGAATGCCCAGCTCGCCCATCTTGCGCCACAAGTCCATGGGGAATTGATCGCTGGCGTCGATTTGCGCGGCGCGGGGTGCGATCTCGGCCTGGGCAAACGCCTCGACGGCATCGCGCAAGGCGTTGATGTCTTCGCCCAGTTGAAAGTTGAGTCCGGGTAATGTGCTCATGGGGAGTCCTTTTGCAAACAGGGTCTCAGGTGGGGTTCACCTTGTTGGGGACGGGTGCCACCGTGGCTTGAATGACGGCGCAGTCGCTGACTTTGCCGTCGGGCGCATGGTGGGTGACTTCGCCCTGGGTGATGATGAGTCGCTTGCCTGCGCGGATGACCCGCCCGGTGGCCTGCAACTCGCCATCTTTGAACGAGGCGAGGAAATTGATCTTGTATTCCACGGTGGTGACTTCCATGCCGGGCTCGGCCACGGTGAGCGCGGCATAGCCACAGGCAATGTCGGCCAAAGCGCCCATGGCGCCGCCATGAAAGCCGTCTTGCTGCTGGGTGACTTTGTCGCTGTAGGGCAAGGCCACTTGCACCTTGCCAGGCTCGACATGGACGACGCGAGCGCCCAGGTGGCGCATCATGCCCTGGCGCACAAAGCTCGATTCGATGCGCGCCCTGGCGCTGGCCGTGTGCTCGGGGGTGGAAGCGGGAGGGGTCATGTGCGCGCCTTTTTTTGTTTGGCCAGCAAGGCACGGGCTTCGCGCTCGTGCTGCTTGACCTCATCGAGGTTGGCCTGGATTTCCTGCAATTGGACTTCGAGCTGATGGCGGTGCTGCACCAGCACTGAAATGAACCGGTCCAGCTGCGCCACGGTGTCGCGCGGGCTGTCGTACATGTCGATGATGTCCTTGGCCTCGGTCAGCGACAAGCCCAGGCGTTTGGCCCTCAGGGTCAGGCGCAACCGGGTGCGATCGCGGTTGGAATACATGCGGTTGCGCCCGCCCGGACCTGCACGGGTGGGGCTGAGCAAGCCCATGTCCTCGTAAAACCGGATGGCCCGAGTGGTCAGATCGAATTCTTTGGACAGTTCGCTGATGGTGAAGGTGGTCGCCATGACGACATCTTTTTTTGACGTTGACGTAAACGTCAATTATGGTAGCGCACTCATGAACACCCTGGAATCCGAACTGGCCTACCCTTTGGGCGATACCCTGCCCAAGCCTACAGAACCCTTACAAATTGCGCCGGGGGTGTTCTGGGTGCGCCTGAGTCTGCCGTTCCAGCTCAACCACATCAACACCTGGCTGATCCGTGACCAGGTGGAAGACCAGCCGGGCTGGTGCGTTGTGGACTGCGGCGTGAACCAGGCCAGCAGCCGCGAGCAATGGGAAGCCATCTTTGACCAGCACCTGGAAGGCTTGCCTGTGCTCAGGGTGGTGGTCACGCACATGCACCCCGATCACATTGGCTTGGCGCAATGGATTGGCCAGCGCTGGCAAGCCCCCATGTGGATCAGCAGCACCGAATTCATGACGGCACGCGCGGTCCTCGCCAAGGAGCGAACGCAAGGCGGCGAGCTGGCCGCGCGCTTTTTTGCGCGTCATGGCCTGCGCGACGAGGCGGCCTTGGAGCGGGTGCGCACACGCGGCGACGAGTACCGGGGCATGGTGCCCTCGCTGCCCGATCAGCATCACAGGCTCATGGACCAGTTTGTATTGAGCCTGGGTCAGACCGATTGGGTTTGCCATGCAGGCTATGGCCACTCACCCGAGCACATGGCCTTGCACTGCGCTCAGCAGTCCATCCTCATTTCGGGTGACATGGTGTTGCCGCGCATCTCCACCAATGTGAGCGTGTTCGAATCTGAACCCGAGGGCGACCCGCTGCTGCTGTACATGCAGTCGCTCGAGCGGCTGCGTCAACTCCCCAGCGAAACGCTGGTGCTGCCCTCGCATGGACGGCCTTTCAAGGGGTTGCATCGCCGCATCGACCAGCTGCAAGCGCATCACCATGACCGGCTCGCCGAGTTGATGGCGGCTTGCGCCAACGCATCGCTCAGTGGCATGGATGCGGTGGAAGTGATGTTTGCTCGCGACCTCGATGCCTACCAATTGCCGTTTGCCTTGGGCGAAGCCGTGGCCCATTTGCACACGCTGTGGCATCAGGGTCAGTTGAAGCGCACTTGCGATGCCGATGGGGTGTACCGCTTCAAAGCCAGGGCGGAATGGATTCGGTCCTGAGGGCTTTGCGCTGGCCCTGGTAGTCGGGCACCACGCTGGCCACGGTGTCCCAGAACTGGGGGCTGTGGTTCATGACCCGCAAATGGCTGAGTTCATGCACCACCACATAGTCAATCACCGAAGGCTTGAAATGGATGAGCCGCCAATTGAGGCGGATGCGCCCATCGGCGCTGGCCGTGCCCCAGCGGGTGTTGGCACTGCTGAGTGACAAATGGGTCCAACGCACCTGCAAGCGTGGCGCGAAATGGTCCAGGCGATCGGTGAACAGCTGACGCGCCATTTGCATCAGCCAGGCCTGGGTGGCATCGCGGATTTGGGCGGCGCTGGCTTGCTGGCTCAGACCCAAATGCAAATGCCATTGGGCAGATTCGTCGGCCAGGCTGCTGCGCAACGCCTGGTCAAAGGCCGCATGTTGCAATGTGGGGTCCAACACCAGGCGCAAGTGCTGACCCAGATAGGGCACCAGGGCACCGTCTTGCCACACGATGGCCTGCGCAAGGTGGTCTCGCCGGGCTTGCTGGGCTTCACCCAATTTGCGAATGATCCAGCTGGCTCGCTCGCGCAAGGCGGCTTCGATTTCAGTGCGACCCACCCAACGGGGTGCGCGCACCTCCAGACCGTCTTGACCCACCAGCATGCCAATGGTTTTGCGCCGCGCATGCTGATGGTGGTAGAGGACTTCCATGCCTTGCAAGTCAATGCGGCGATTGGCCTTGGGATGATGAAAGCCGATGGCGGCGTTGTCGGTGAGCAGGGCCTGGGTTTCGGTGAGCGGCGGCTTGCCCCGTTGCGATTCAGGTTCGGCCTGCGGGGCAGGGGGCGAAAAGAAGTCCAGCGCGAGTTGGAACAACTTGCCCATCTTGCGTTAGCCCGAGGTGTGGGGGGATGAAGCCGAGGTGGCGCTGGCACCGGGATAGGCCTCGGGATCGAGCCGCTGCATCTCGGCTTCGATCCAGGTTTGCACGCGCAGCGTGATGGCCTCGGGGGTTTGTCCAGCCGTGTCGATGGGGGCACCGATGCTCACCTCGACCACGCCGGGGCGCTTGAGCAGCGCGCGTCGCGGCCAGCACTTGGCGGAGGTGACCGCAATGGGAATGACCGGCACGCCCACCTCGATGGCCAGGCGCGCACCCCCCGATTTGTATTGACCGACTTGGCCACGCGGGATGCGCGTGCCCTCGGGAAACATGATGACCCAGGTGCCCTTGGCCAGCAGCTTGCGGCCACGCTCCACGACTTTTTGAAAGGCCTTGGCGCGCTGCGAGCGGTCGATGTGCACCATGTCGAGGCGGCCAATCGCCCACCCAAAAAACGGGATGGTCAGCAATTCTTTTTTGAACACATAGGCCAAGGGGTGGGGCATGATGACGGGCATCAAAAAGGTTTCGTAGGTGGACTGGTGCTTGACCAGGAGCACCGCAGGATCCTCATGCCCCTTGGGCAGATGGGCCTGGCCATGAATACGATAGCGAATGCCCAGCATCCAGCGCGCGCTGGCGATGCACAGCTTGAGCCAGGCAACGGCCACGCCATAGGCGCGCGACTTGCCGTTGGGCAAGAGGCTCACACCCAGCAGGATCAGGGCATAGGGCATCACGGTGATGCCCATGAGCAAAAGATGCAGCCAGGAGCGAAGCGCGCTCATGGCGCATGGGCTCCGGACTTGAGGTGTTCGCGCGCCAAAAACCAGTCGGCAAAGGCCAGCAAGTCTTCGTGCACCCGCGTGTTGGCGGGGAAGTGCTCGGACAGTGGGCGATCGCGAAAGGCTTCGCCTTTGCCGGTGAGCACGAGATGGGATTCGCACCCGAGGGCATCACCGGCTTGCAGGTCGCGCAGGCTGTCGCCCACGTTGGGCACGCCGTCGAGCGGGCGGCCATAGCGTTCTCTGATTTGCTCAAAGAGACCAGAGGCCGGCTTGCGGCATTGGCAGGCGTCTTCGGGTGTGTGGGGGCAGAAAAAAATTGCATCCACTTTGGCACCGACCGCAGCGAGCGCACGGTGCATTTTTTCGTGCATGGCGTTGAGCGTGGCCATGTCAAACAGGCCTCGCCCCAGCCCCGACTGATTGGTCACCACCACCACATGCCAGCCTGCATGGTTGAGGCGTGCAATCGCATGCAAGGCATTGGGATAGGGCGACCACTCGTCGGCTGACTTGACGTAGTCGTCACTGTCGATGTTGAGGGTGCCATCGCGGTCGACGATGACGAGCTTGGGGGTAGAGGCCATCCCTGTCTCCGATCAGGCCAGACGGGAAAGATCGGCCACGCGGTTCATGGCCTCGTGCAAGGCCTTGAGCAGGCTCAGGCGGTTGAGTCGCACGGCGGCATCGTCGGCGTTGACCATGACATCGTCAAAGAAAGCGTCGACGGGACCCCGCAAGGCGGCCAGGGTTTGCAGGCTGGCGGTGTAGTCGCCGGCTTGGAATTGCTGGCTGGCTTGGGGCACCAGGGTTTGCATGGTGGCGTGCAACTGGCGTTCAGCTTCCTCATGGAACAAGGCGGTGTTGACCTGGGCCAAGGTGGTGGCCTGCTCGTCGGCTTTTTTGAGGATGTTGCCAATGCGCTTGTTGGCCGCAGCCAGGGCAGCGGCCTCGGGCAGCGTGGCAAAGGCGCGCACGGCAGCGAGGCGATTGGGCACGTCGCTCAGGCGTTGCGGGCGCAGTGCCAGCACGGCGTCGACCTCTTGCGCGGAGTAGCCTTGATCGCGCAAGCTGCCAGCGAGGCGGTCGAAGATGAAGGACTGCACCGATTCGACGACGGCATCGGCCTTGAGGCCTTCGAGCACAGGCTTGGCCCAGGTGGCCGCTGCGGCGCTGGCCTGAGCTTGCTGGGTCAGGTTATGTTGGATGACCTGGATGGCCAATTGGATCAAGGCCCCCACATCCACGTGCAAGTCTTTTTCAATGAGCATGCGCATCACGCCCAGCGCATGGCGGCGCAGCGCAAACGGGTCTTTGTCACCCGTGGGCAGGTTGCCAATGCCAAACATGCCCACCAGGGTCTCGAGCTTGTCGGCCAAGGCCACGACCACGCCCACGGTGTTGCGGGGCAGTTCGTCGCCCGCGAAGCGGGGCTTGTAGTGGTCTTCGATGGCAGCGGCCACCTCGTTGCCCAAGCCATCGTGGCGGGCATAGTAGCCGCCCATGATGCCTTGGAGCTCGGGGAATTCGCCCACCATGTCGGTGAGCAAATCGGCTTTGGCCAGTTTTGCGGCGGTGTCCACGGCCTGGATAAAAGCAGGCTCTTGGCCTTGGGGCAACAAGGCGGCGATGCCTTTGGCCATGGCACGAACCCGCTCGGTGCGCTCGCCCTGCGTGCCCAGTTTGTTGTGATAGACCACCTGATGCAGGCCTGGCACGCGCGAAGCGAGGGTCTTCTTGCGGTCTTGGTCGAAAAAGAATTTGGCATCGGCCAGGCGTGGGCGCACCACGCGCTCGTTGCCGCCAATGACCGCCGACGCATCGGCGGGGCTGATGTTGCTCACCACAAGGAACTGGTGGGTGAGCTTGCCGGATGCGTCGAGCAAGGGAAAGTATTTCTGGTTGGCCTTCATCGTGAGGATGAGGCACTCCTGGGGCACATCGAGGAACTGCTTTTCAAATTCGCACACCAGGACGTTGGGGCGTTCCACCAGGGCGGTGACTTCGTCGAGCAAGGCATCGTCGTCGATGGGGCGAACGCCGCCGCCCACACGGGCTGCGGCGGCATGCAGTTGACGGACCATCTCGGCGCGCCGCTGATCGAAGCCGGCGATCACCGAGCCTTCTTGAGCCAACTGGGCCTCGTAGTCATCTGCCTGACGGATGACCACGGGATCCACAGCGGCTTCGAATCGATGCCCGTGGGTGATGCGGTCGGCTTTCAGACCCAAGGTCTGAATGGGCACCACCTGGTCGCCATGCAAAGCCACCAGGCGATGCGCGGGACGCACAAAGTGAACGCTGCTCCAGCCGGGCAACTCGCAATCGGTTTCGAGCTGATAGCTCATCACCTTGGGGATGGGCAATCGACTCAGAGCGGCATCCAGGGCGGTTTGCAAGCCGGTGGCGAGGCTCGCGCCTTTGACCATGCTGTCGTAATAGAGGGTCTCGGCCTTGCCGTCGCTTTGACGCTGGAGCTGCGGGACCACGCTGGCGACCTCGCTGGCGGCCACACCCAGTGCGGCGAGTTTTTTGATGAGTGCGGGCGTGGCCTGACCGCTGGCATCCAGCCCCACGCTCACGGGCATGAGCTTTTGCTGCACGGGCTTGTCTTGCGCCTGGGCTTGCACCCGCGTGATGTGTGCGCCCAGTCGGCGGGGCGAGGCAAAGGGGGTGATCGCCGAGTCCTTGGACAACAAGCCAGCGGCCTGCAGCTGATCGAACAAGGTGGAGGCAAAGGATTCGCCGAGTTTTTTCAAGGCCTTGGGGGGCAGTTCCTCGACAAAGAGTTCAACGAGGAGGCTGGGGGCATTCATGTGGGCGTCCTCTGCTTAAGCGGCTTGGCGTTCGATTTGAGCCACCCATTCGCGAGGGGCCATCGGGAAGCCCAGGCGGGCACGACTGTCGTAGTAGCTCTGGGCGACGCTGCGCGCGAGGTTGCGGATGCGGCCAATGTAGGCGGCGCGCTCGGTCACGCTTATGGCGCCGCGTGCATCGAGCAAGTTGAAGGTGTGGGCTGCCTTGAGCACTTGCTCATAGGCGGGCAACGCCAGCTGTTGCTCCATGAGGTACTTGGCCTGTTTTTCGTGGGCGCTGAAGGCTTGGAACAAGAACTCGGTGTCGCTGTGCTCGAAGTTGTAGGCCGATTGCTCTTTTTCGTTTTGCAAATAGACGTCGCCATAACTCAGGCCTTCGGTCCAGACCAGGTCATAGACGTTGTCCACACCTTGCAAATACATGGCCAGGCGCTCCAGGCCATAGGTGATCTCGCCCGTGATGGGTTTGCAATCGATGCCGCCGACTTGCTGGAAGTAGGTGAACTGGGTCACCTCCATGCCATTGAGCCAAACCTCCCAGCCCAAGCCCCATGCGCCGAGTGTGGGGTTTTCCCAATCGTCTTCCACAAACCGGATGTCGTTTTTCTTCAGATCAAAACCCAAGGCTTGGAGGGAGCCCAAATACAAATCCAGGATGTTGGAGGGCGCAGGTTTGAGCACCACCTGGTATTGATAGTAGTGCTGGAGCCGGTTGGGGTTCTCGCCGTAGCGACCGTCTTTGGGGCGGCGGCTGGGTTGAACATAGGCGGCCTTCCAGGGCTCCGGACCGATGGCACGCAAAAACGTGGCGGTGTGGCTGGTTCCGGCGCCGACTTCCATGTCGTAGGGCTGCAAGAGCGCGCAGCCTTGCTTGTCCCAGTAGGTCTGCAATTGAAGAATGATTTGTTGAAAGGTCAACATGGGGGCCGTCCAGCCGTTGGTGCAACAGGCCATTTTAAGGTTTGAACCTGGTCCTTTCGCCTCATTCCGGGCTGGGTATTTTTGGCCTTGCGAACAGCAGCCCCGAGAGGAACAAACCCACCGCAGCCAAGATCCACAAAGGCATGTGGCCCCATCGCCCTGCCCACTGGGCATAGAGGGTTGGCGGTTCGTCCACACCCCTGTAGTCCAGGGTCATGCTGGCCCTTTGCGACTTGGGCAGCCGGCCGGTGACCTGGCCCGTGTCGTCAATCACCGCCGACCAACCGGTGTTGGTGGCCATGAGCATGGGGCGACGCAATTCAAGCGCACGCATGCGGCCGATGATGAGATGCTGGTCCAGCGCCTTGCCGTCTCCAAACCACGCTAGGTTGCTGATGTTGACCAAGGCCGTGGGGTGCGATGCATTGGCCTGGAAGAGTTTGGCCATTTCTTCACCAAACAAGTCTTCATAACAAATGCCCAGGGCGTAGACATGCTGGCGATGCACAAAAGGATTGCGGGTGCCCTGTCCTTCGGTGAAGTTGGAATAGGGGATGTTGAGCCACTGGTTGATCCAACTCAGAGCGGGCGGTGTGAATTCACCAAACGGCACCAGGTGCTGCTTGTGATAGGCCAGGACTTGTCCCCCCATCCAGCCCCATGCGGCATTGGCATAGTCGTCGCCCTTTTGTTCCATGGTGCCAATGATCACCGCCTGGTGAGGCAACTTTGGAATGCCCGATTGAGCCAAGGTGTCCTTGAAAGCCTCTCGGCTGCTGATCTGCGCCAATGCGGTTTCGGGAGCGAGGATGAGGTCAGCGCTGCTGGCTTGCATCTGCTGGAGATACCACTGCGCCTCTTCCTTGCCGCCGTCCTGGAATTTCTTGATGGGGTCGACATTGGCCTGCAGCAGCGTGACGGTTTGCGCGAGGTCGCTGGAGCCCAGACTTGTGAGTGCGGGAGACCAGGCCAGGCTCAGGGGGAGGAGAAGATGGGTCAGCGCCTGGTACGACCAGCTGGCGTTGGCACGAAGGCGTGAGACGGCCATCAGAGCGGCCAAGCCTGCGCTCAGGGCAGTGATGCCCATGACGCCCACATAGGGCGCGGTGATTTTGAGCAGGCCGTCCGTGTGGGCATAGCCCGGACTGCCCCAGGGGAATCCGGTGAACCAGGTGGCTCGTGCCAATTCGGCCAGTGTCCAGGCGCAGGCCAGGGACAAGGCTTGCCCCATCCATGAAGCCTGATGCGTGATGCGTTTGGCCATGCAGATGGCTAAGGCGTGATACATGGCCAAGCCCCCGCTGAGCAACAACACCGCCAGCCAGGCCATGGGGGCTGGCATGCCACCGTAGCGGGATAGAGAGATGTGGATCCACTCCACACTGAGCAGCAGCCAGGTTGCCGTGAACAGCCAAGTGCCCAGGGCCAGGGACTTCAGGTTGCGCGACTTGAGTGCAAACGACATCAACACACTCAGGCTCAGGCATTGCAAACCTGCCGCCCATCCCGAGGCCCAGCCGCTCACACTCAGGGCTTGCAAATAAGCGGCCAGGATCAGGAGCAAGGCGCTCAAGGATGTCCCTCAGAGGGAGCTCCTGCGGATGGCGTCCAGCCGATTTTCTTGACCCTGAACCAGGTCACAGCCCCTCCACGCACATGCAGCACGGTGAATTGCAGTCCTTGGAGCACATGGGACTCGCCCTTCATGGGCACGTGCCCGATGGCGTGGGAGATGAGGCCTCCAATGGTGTCAAAGCGCTCTTCGTCCAGGATGTTGGGCAGTTGCACGTCGAAGTGGTGGTTGATCACCTCGATGTCTGCACGGCCAGACACACGGTAGGAGTTGTCTGAGAAGCTGAAGATGTCGGTTTGTTGCTCTTCCTTGTCGAATTCATCTTCAATCTCACCCACGATTTCTTCGAGCACATCTTCGAGCGTGACCAACCCGCCCACTCGGCCAAACTCATCCACCAGGATGGCCATGTGGGTGCGGGTCTTTCTGAACTCCCTGAGCAAATCGATGAGCCGTTTGCTTTCGGGCAGGAACATGGCTGGCCTGACCAAGGCTTTCATGCTCAATTCAGGGGTTCGCTGTAGCTTGAGGATGTCCTTGGCGTGCAGCAAGCCAACGATGTTTTCCTTGCTGCCCTCGTAGACCGGATATCTGGAATGGCCCACTTCAATCAGGATGGCAAAGCATTCATCCATGCTGGCGTCCATGGCAATGAGCTGCATTTTGGGAGCCGCCACCATCACATCGCTGGCGGTGAGGTTGGTGATGCCCAGCACCCCATCGATCATTTTCCGGCTGTCGGTGTCGATCAATCTCTTTTTGAGCGAGGCGTCCAGCACTCGCCTCAGATCGCTCAGTTGCCCAGGCTGATAGCGCCAATCCTTGAGTGCATTGATGATGCCGTCCAATAGGGATGGCTTGGCGGGTCGATGTCTATGGGTGTCCACAGTCGCTGCGGTGATCCGCAAAAGTTGAACATGCATTTAATATACGCTGAATGAGTACCTCTAATGCCATGACAAGCGATACCGGGGCGGCCCTTCCCTCTGATCTTTTGCTGTTTGAGCGCGGCTGGCTTTCTTCCAACGGAATCATGTTCCGAGAGGGAGAGCGGGCTTGCCTGGTCGATACGGGCTACTCGTCTCACGCTCAACAGACGCTTGAACTCGTGAACGCGGCGCTCGGTGATCAATTCACCTTGACGCATGTGCTCAATACACACCTTCACAGTGACCATTGTGGTGGTAACGCCTTGTTGGTCGAACATCATCCCCATGCGACCATTCATGTGCCTGAGCTTTATGCGCCGGCGGTTTCCAATTGGGATGCGCATGCCCTGAGTCACCAGCCCACGGGTCAGGTCTGCCCCTCTTTCAAACTGGATGGCGTTCTTCAGGCGGGGCAGGTGTTTCAATTTGGTCATCGCTCCTGGCAAATCATTCATGCACCAGGACATGACGACTGGGCTGTGATGCTTTTTTGCGCAGATGATGGCATTTTGATTTCTGGTGACGCGTTGTGGGGCAACGGTTTTGGGGTTGTTTTCCCTGCCATTTATTCGGATTCCGGCTTTGAGCGTGTAGGTCAAACGCTGGATGTGATTGAAGCTTTGAAGCCTTCACTGGTGATTCCAGGCCATGGCAAGGCCTTCACCCATGTGGGGGCCGCCATGGACAAGGCCAGATCTCGTTTGTCTTATTTTTTAGGCTCGCCCACCGCCCACGCCACTCATGCGGCAAAAGTCTTGATCAAATTCAAATTACTGGAATGGCAAGAAATTGAATTGCCTGTGTTCCAGAGCTGGTGTGAGGCCAATGTTTATCTGAATCAGCTCCACCAAAAGCATTTTCATCCGCAGACTTATTCGACCTGGTTGGACGCTCTGATCGAAGGCATGGTTGATGCCAAAGTGTGTCGAATCGCCGGTGAGCGACTGATCAACCAAAACTGAGCAATAAAAGGAAAACGCCCACCTTTTTAGGGGTGGGCGTTTCGGATAAAAGCCTGACGATGTCCTACTTTCACACGGGCATCCGCACTATCATCGGCGCTGAAGCGTTTCACTGTCCTGTTCGGGATGGGAAGGAGTGGTACCACCTCGCTATGGTCATCAGGCATAACTGGTCACTGTCCAGACAAAGTCTAAACAGTAAATTCAAAGAGTGAATCAGATTTTTGATGCGTCGCTCGGCACAAATACTTTGATTGACTCAAAGTTATAGGGTCAAGCCGCACGAGCAATTAGTACTGGTTAGCTTAACGCATTACTGCGCTTCCACACCCAGCCTATCAACGTCCTGGTCTAGAACGACTCTTTAGGGGGCTCAAGGCCCCGGCAGATCTAATCTTGGAACGAGTTTCCCGCTTAGATGCTTTCAGCGGTTATCTCTTCCACACTTAGCTACTCGGCAATGCCACTGGCGTGACAACCGATACACCAGAGGTGTGTCCACTCCGGTCCTCTCGTACTA
>JACCDN010830834.1_pt1 | contig 30540 bp, 28 predicted proteins | sample 7441691 | NCBI WGS metagenome assembly JACCDN01 (sample SAMN15323439, study PRJNA562643) | freshwater metagenome | isolation source: river surface water | place: USA:Blue River Watershed | collected 2017-08-16 | reverse complement strand
GCAGCCTCACCGTCACTGCTGGGACTGGCATCACGGGTGGTGGCGCTGTCAGTCTTGGTGGTACGGTTACGCTTAATGCATCACTTGGGACAGACATTGCCAGTGGTGAGATTGTCGATGGGACGATCGTTGCTGCTGATGTAGCAGGCAACGTCTTCGTTGAACTTGGAAGAAGCTCAGCGCAAACTGATAGCTCAACGAACAGCACTGTGTTCGTGAACAAGACGGGTGTTTCTGGTAATCTTGTCCAACTCCAAGCAAGTGCAGTGAACGAGTTCGTCGTTGGTTTTGACGGTACCATAGATACCGCAAGTGTGGACGGCACAAGCATCATAGACGGTTCAGTTGCAAATGGCGACCTTGCAAACAGTTCAGTGACGGTTACTGCCGGCAGCGGACTGACTACAGGTGGAGGTGTAAGCCTTGGTGGCACCGTAACCCTTGATGTCGGTGCGGGTACAGGTATTACCGTAAATGCGAACGACATTGCCGTAACTGCAGATGGATTGAATTTTACCGAACTTTCGGACACTCTTTCCTTAGATGCGTCAACAACCATAAGTCTTGGGGCGAACAACTTCACGACGAATCTTAATAGCACTGGTGACTTCGCAATACAGTTTGGCGGTAACACGGTCTTGTCGATACTTGATACTGGTGCAGTTTCGATAGGTAATATTCTCGCAGACCAAGCCATCGGTCTAGATAATGGTACGGGTACTATTAATATCGCTACAGACAGCGATGCGAACACGACTAATATCGGAACGGGAACTAGCGCTGACACGGTTACTATTGGCGATTCTAACGCGAATGTTTCATTGACTGATGCTAACTGGAGCGTAACGGGAGCAGGAGCTGCAAGTTTTGCAAGTTTGTCGGGGGCAGGGCTCAGTGACTGTGACCAGAGCGACGACACTTTGAAATGGGACAGTGCTACATCTCAATTTAGCTGTGGTACGAACAGAGCAACATTCCATAATGTTCTTGATGGAAATTACACAAATACCACTACGACACCAACGGATGTAGACAGCGACGCAGATGCTACAGATGACATCGGTTTCGCAATTGGTGCGAGCGAAACATGGGTTTTTGAAGCATGGGTGAACTTTAACTCACCAACTGCAGCTGACTCACAGTGGGACATTACAGCACCAGCAGGGGCAACATGTGACTTTTCATATAATAACCTAGAAGATGGTGTGTCGATTGGGAATATGGCTTGTGGTGCTTCTACGGGCAACCAGCCGACAAATGCTACACCTGATACGAATGTTTTTGTCGGAAGTGTTACTACTGGTGCAACGGCAGGTAATATACAGCTACAATTTAGGCAAAATTTCGCGAGTGGAACTACTACAATATTTTCTGGCAGTTACATAACGGCATATAGAATTAGCGGTGCCGACTATGCTGAAACATATTTTACCAATGATTTTGAAATGAAACAGGGCATGATTGCCGAGATGGCAGGTACCGGAAGAAGTCAGATTCGTAGGGCTAGTGAACCGTACAGCGATAAGCAAATAGGTATTGTGAGCACGAAGCCTGGTCAAGTTATCGGTGACTCTGACGGAAGTGGCGTACCTGTACCAATAGCGCTAAACGGACGCGTCCCAATTAAATTATCTACCGAAAATGGCCTACCCTTAGCAGGAGACATGGTAACGGCAAGCGCATTCAAACCAGGTTACGGGATGCGCGCTACTGCATCTGGACATGTGGTGGGACAGTTGTTGCTCGACGCCACGGACAATGGAGATGGGACAGCAGATGGATTTGTCTTTGTAAGAAATGGCTATTGGCAGGCACCGATTGCAGTTGATTTCTCAGATATTTTCGGCGCAGAAAAAGTAGCAGAAGGTCAAGTAGTGGCAAACAACGACACTGAAAATATCGGTTTGCAGGATTTGACGAACACAGACGAACAAAATGGACCCGTAGGATTTGATCAGTCGTTGATAGACGCAATTCGAAGCGGGTTTAGCATCCAGCAGTCAGACATAGATAATCTGTCTGGTCGTATAGCGGTGCTTGAGACTGGTTTGGAAGACATTGAGCAAGCAATAAATCAGTACTTTGATTTAAGCAGTTCAGGTATCTCGATACTTAAAGATACCGTATTTTCTGGAGATGTTACTTTTGATAAACCAATTCGAACGCCAAACAGTGCTGGTAGTGCTGTCGTACCAGCTCAAGAAAAGGAAGTTCTTGTAGAATTTAAAAATAGCTTCTCGACTATTCCGAATATTGTGATAAGTCCGAATGAGTTTATCGAAGGCATGTGGCGTGTTAAAGAAACGACAAACAATGGTTTTGTCATAGAATTATCAGAACCTCAGATTAAAGACGTTCATATTTCATGGCAAGCAGTCTTGACGGAGTAATGTATGATTAGTTGGCTAAAAGAGTATAAATTATTCGTCATATCACTCTTGTTAACCGGTATATTATTCTATAATTTAGGGACTCTTAATAAGAAAATAGAGTCACGATCAGATTCTACAAAACGCTATAATTATCTTTCTTCAACGCTTTTTGGTAAGCAGTCAGACGATATAATAATAAATTTCACGCAACTCAGGGAAGTCATGAAGCAGAGACATGCAGAAAAAAAGCTCCCTGTTGGTATATATTTTGAGTACCTTCCAACGGGCTCATCAATTGGCGTCGACGATCAAATGGAGGTCGAAATCGGGAGCCTTGGTAAAGTACCTGCAGTCATGGCGGTATTTAAGAATATCGAAGAGGGTAAAATAGCCGCTCAAGATCAGTTAATTCTAAAAAAAGAGCACTTAGACAGTCAATTTGGAGATCTATACAAACGAGGCGAGGGCGCTCAACTTTCTGTCGAGGAGGCTGTCGAACTGTCTCTTGTGAAATCTGATAATACGGCTATAAATGCATTATTAGAAAAGATTGATGCAGAGACACAAGATGGTGTATTCGATGAGTTAGATTTGCCCAAAACAACGGACGGAGCTTATCCAATTATGTCCCCCAAAAGCTTCGCCTCAGTATTTAGAAACTTATATCTCTCGAGTTATCTTACTGACGAGCATTCCAATAAGATCCTTGATCTATTAGCAAACTCTGAGTTTAACGATAAATTGCCGGCTGGTCTTCCTGGTGGAACTAAAATGGCACACAAGATAGGGGTATTTGAGCAAGCGAATAGTAAGACCGTGTATAACGATTGTGGAATAGTATACGCAGTAAATCGACCTTACATACTATGCGTGATGGCTGCTACGGATGAGCAAACTGCAAGAAGCGAAATGATCGCATATTCAAAAATGGTTTATAGTTTTGTTTCTCAAATCGATACATCAAAATAATAAATAATTTTGGTATGCTATTTATAAACATAAGCCACATTGCTATAATAGCATTCAAGGTTAAAGGAGTTTTTTATAATGCTTGAGTCTAATGACGTCACACCAGTATCAAAGAAGAGCCGAAAAGGGCAAGGGAAGAAGATGCTTCCTTGGTTGCTCCTCATTTTCGTTCTTGTAGCAGGGCTTGCCGGAACAATGTATTACAAAGATCGTGCTGAAAAAGTTGAAGCAGATCCAACTACGGTACAAAAAGAAAAAAATCAGGCTGAAACCGATCGAGTCCTGACTTCTCTTAAACGAGCAATACTTATTACGGAGACTGATGCGCCAACAGTGGCACGCGTCGAAGATCCAGAGAAGCTAAAATCTAGCAACGCAACTTTCTATAAAGATGTGCAGGTCGGAGACTATCTTATCATCTATCCGAAACGAGCAATTGTTTACCGTGAGAACATAGACCAAATCATTAATATCGCACCTATCATCAATACGGCAGACTTGAAGTCAACAGATGGCACGACGCCGGCTTCAACCACAACGAATACGACGCCTGCAACTGCGCAGTAGACATAAAGTAGATGATTAATAAAAAAGCCTCCGCAATTAACGGAGGCTTTTTAAATTGCTATATGGTCAGGGTAACAAGACTTGAACTTGCGATCTCACGACCCCCAGCCGTGCGCTTTACCAACTAAGCTATACCCTGATACTTTATTCTAACAAATATTGAGTCACGATCTCGGTGCCATATGCCAGCCGAGTCCTGACCCGCTCTCGACAAGCTTCAAACAAGTTTGAAATCTGTCTCCGAGTTTCCGAAAGTACACCGGACTTTCTCGCTCAGCCGTGCGCTCATGGCTACTAAGCTATACCCTGATTAGGTTAAATTATACCGAAGGAAAGATAGTTATATAAATAAATGTTGACATGGTTTGCTAATCCTCTGCCAGTCAGGTCGGGTCGAACATACCCTACACGAACTGTTAATTCATCTGTTGGAATACTCAGAAGAAGCAAAAAGCATATTAAACGATCTTAGAAATGCTTGCAATAAAAAGTATAGAATTAAGATTGTAGAAAACCTAGTATTCTAGTACTCTGGGTCACCAGGATTGCGTAGCTCGTCTTCTGCAAGACGCTGCATAACTACACCTCCCAGAACGGCAGTTAACTCTTGGTTAGCTAAAGGATCAACTACTAAAGCGTCAACTGGTCGGTCGTCAATACCTAATGGTCCTTCATGTTGGCGAATAGCTCTCTGTACTTCTTCCTCGGTAAACAATTCACGGGGTGACTTGGCTACGTTAAAACCAAGACCTTTAGGGTCTTTATCAACTTGGTTCCATAAGGCTACAAAGGGGTAATGTCGTTCGTAACCACCTGGTAATTTAGTAGAGCTCACACTAGCTTTCTTGACTACAGGACGGTCGCTAGGAGATCCCATGACACCTTCGCCTTCAACAAAATAAACTACGTCGCCTTTATTTAGACGACTTCTATAACCTTGGCGTGCTTCATTTGCCATAATGGTACTAGTATACCACACATGAGCCTTTATGTCAATTTTTATATGCTGGTCAATTTAGATTATGTCGCATAATCAACATTCCACGACACACACCAACAGGGGTAGAGCCATTTATCTAGCGACAAAGTGCTTTGTCAAGGGCTAACGTTATTGTCGCCCACCCCTGTTAAAACATTATTAAGCAACTTTGTATTTTTTGAGATGTGAACTTATAAAGCCCGAATAACGCAGTCTCTCAAATACTGATTTTGGAAGTCGGACTTATCACCAGTCTTGGCTTTTCCGTCGGATACAAATCGTGCAGACAATGGCTTGCTGTATTTATTGGAGAGTGACTGTAGAAGTTTCAAAATTTCCATAACACGTTCTGGATTTTCATCTATACCGATTGGATATGTGTCAATCCCAAGTCCTGAGTGCAGCGAAAGGTAAACGTTCCTTTCGATTGAAAAATTACCCGCTTCATACTCATCAGCTAATTCAAAATCTTCTAGACAAGGTAGCATCATGCCACAAAGCCCAATAGGCTTTGGGTTCTGTTCTTTGATGAACTTTGTAATCGTTGTATACATATTTGTAGTCACAGAATGCTCAAAAGTCAGTCCAAGCCTTTTAACAAAATTTACGAAACTACTATCCTCCTTAAAGAGAGGTGCGATTGAGCTGTCAATGCCTAGGAAGTCAGGTTCTTCGGCAAACAATGTGTTTATTTCTACCCAAACTTGTTTCAATTTTGAAAGCCATTCCTCAAGTGTGTTACAGCCCTTCGACAAGTCAGTCGGTTGCAAGCCTATAGCAAAGCCGTCTTTTTCGTAACGTGCTGACGGAAAGTAAGGGCTAGAGGGAGCATTGTTAAACGTGTAAGTAAAACTAAACGTTTTAGATGCGTCAGTCCTGATTATGTCTTGCAATAACTGTACATGGTCGTTCGTGATTTCTACTTGAGCAAGCTCAACATTAAACGATAATGCTTTGTTTGCATAGAAAGTTGGTAGCAGTAGTTGTGCTTCAGTAAGCGTTGCATTACCAGCACTTATATACTCAATCCCTTTAGCCGTAAGCTTGGTTAGCTTTTCCAGATTGTCTACTGTCGAGGAAACACGCTTGGTTTGTACGAGGTAGCCTTTCTGCTCTAGCTTGTGAGCTATTGCATCTAACTTTTGCAGAACTGACTCATCAGGATTTTGTGTAAATACGCATACGGTTCGTACTATTTTTTGATTACTCATATGTTTAGTCTACCAAATAACTTTCCATAATTAATTTGTTATCTCAACCAGCTACAGCCGTCATATTGTTGTAGTGGTCTTGCCAGCTCGAGTTCGCGTCGTAACGCGTTACGCTGGAGCCTAGCCTCTTTAATTACATGTCGAGTCGATTCGACCGCTTGCTCGTCAACTGGCTCTTGTCGTAGTAGATCACTCAATGCTCGTCTGCCTACACCAATTGCTGTTTCGGCGGTATGTAAGCGTTGTCCGATTTCTCTGATTTCTGTTGTTTGTTGAATGGTTTCCATAAAATCTCCTAAATAAAGTTTAAAAAATTAAAAAACGACCGCTTTCTTTTCGGCGGTCGCTCTTGTGCTTGTTTTAAGTCGTTTATTACGTTCGAGGAACTACCGCCTGAATAAAAGAAGTAAAACCAAAGAAAACGGCAGATTTCTGTCGTTGAGAGATGAGTATTTGTGAATTACTCATGCTTTTCATATTAGAATACTATAACACGCAAAATAGATTAAAGCAAATATACCGACATACTTTATAGTATAGAGGACTTGCCCACGCTAGCGCGGGCCCAGAACTTTCAAGCTACAAACAAGTTTGTATGCTGAAAGATTCTCTTGCGAAGTGCGCGAATGGCACTTCTCACCTCCGACTCACTCCGTGAGGTCGAAGCTTCAAGTTCTTACTCAAGCAAAGAAAAAAGCCGTCCAAACGGACGACTCTTTTCTTTGGTCGGGGTGAGAGGACTTGACTCTCTCATGTTCGCTCGACAACGTGCAAGCACGCTCGCTCAGCCAAGCAATGATTCCTCAACATGCCACCGGCATGTTTCGCCTACGGTTCAAGTCCTAAACTCAAACCAATAAAAAACGACCAGATAAACTGATCGTTCTTTATTGGTCGGGGTGAGAGGACTTGAACCTCCGACCTCACGGTCCCAAACCGCGCACTCTAGCCAACTGAGCTACACCCCGATATGATGAATTGTAAAATTTTTAAAAGCCTAACCCAGTATATCACTGCCGAGTGCGCGGTTCCCGCTATGCGCAGGCCTCATGCACTCCCATGTCATTCGACATGGCCGTATCGTATGATACGGTAGCCAACTGAGCTACACCCCGATTTCTAACTTACGGAATTATAGCGTAAAAATCTAAAAAATGCCAGATACAAAGATGGCTTCCGGGGTTGCTATACTATGCACATGCAGAAACCGCCATATCAAGCGCCAGCATTCCACTTGCCAGACGAAAAAGGTACGATTCATTCGCTCGATGATTGGAAAGGGAAGTGGGTAGTGCTCTATTTTTATCCGGAGGATGATACGCCTGGCTGTACGATTCAAGCGTGTAGCTTGCGAGATGCACGAGACGAATTGCAGGAGATTGGCGCAATTGTCGTGGGTGTTTCAAAAGATTCAGTCAATTCTCACGATGCCTTCAAAGCAAAGCACTCGCTCAACTTCACCTTACTGAGTGACGAGAAAAAGGAAGCAATCGAAGCATACGGTGCGTGGGGCAAGAAGATGTTTGGCATTGAAGGCGTATTGCGCAAGACGTTTCTGATTGATCCAGAAGGAATCGTGAGAAAAGTGTACGGTCGAGCTGTCCCTGTTGGTCATGGCGATAAAGTGCTCAAAGATCTTAAGACGCTCATGCAGGCATCATGATAGTTAAGCTCTTGCTCGCACTCGGTCCCGTAGGTGCTGTCCTCGTAGTATCAGAATTCCTGTGGCGTCAAAAAAAGTTATTCGGTGAGCGGGCTCGAAAATTTGTCCATATCTTAGCCGGCGTTTGGATTGCGTTTTGGCCTCAATATATCCCGCTGGATGGAATTTTGATTCTTGGTTGTATGATGCTTGCGTTCATCCTCGTCACACGCCACCAAAAGCCTTTTCATGCGATGTATGACATCAAACGCAAGTCATACGGTGATATTTATTATGCAAGTGCGTTGATTATATGTGCATATGTATCGCAAGAACCGTGGATATTTACCACTTCAATTTTATTTTTAGCGCTGGCTGACGGCGGAGCAGCGCTCGCAGGAAAGGCTTGGGGAAAGACAAATCAGTATTTTGTATTCTCAAAAAAATGTCTTCGAAAAAGTATTGTTGGCACTATGACATATTTTGTATTGGCAGTTATTTCAGTAGGTGTTGGGATGAGGATTGGATCAGTCGCGTTTTCCGGTACAGAGCAGTTTGTATTTTTAATCGCTCTACCGGCAATTATGGCGGGCGTCGAAAACATATCTCCTTACGGACTGGATAATGTACTTACCCCATTGTTTGTCGCGATGGTACTTAACGCTTCGTTGTAGATTGCTGTGCAAATTTGAGTTTGCCTCGATGGGCACGCAGGGCATTAATAATAACGGTCACATCAACAAGCTCTTGCAATGCTGCTCCCAATGATGGTTTAAATTTGCCAGTAGCGAAAATTGCCATTAATACAAATGATAAGCCAATACCAACGAGAATACTTTGTCTTGCAATCTGAAAGGTACGTGTCGCAATCTCTCGGGCTACTGCTACTTTCGAAACATCATCAAGCAATATAACAATATCTGCTGCTTCGCTCGCAGCGGTCGAACCTCGTGCTCCGAGTGCGATACCAACATCTGAGCTGGTGAGCACTGGCGCATCGTTCACGCCATCACCAACAAAGGCAACCGAACCGTGTTTTTTGCGTAATTGCTCAATGGCAATGATTTTATCAGCAGGGAGGCATTCAGACTTAACGGTATCAATACCAGCCTGATCGGCAATCGCCTGTGCAACCGATTCCTTGTCGCCAGTTACCATAATAGTCTCTTTAATACCAAGATGACGGAGAGCTTGGAGTGTTTGTTTGGCCTCAACTCGTATCTCGTCTTCAAATAGGATAAAACCAAGAAGAGAACTATTGACGCTCACAAAAGATACCATGCCATTATCCGGGACACGTGTACTTAGATGGTCGAGTTTGACGCCTTCTGTTTCCATGAATCGCATATTACCGATTCGGACGATCTTACCTTGATAGGTGGCCTCAAGTCCGTGCCCTGATCGTTCTTTAACTTTAGAAATTTTTGCAAGTGTAATATTTTCATTTGTCGCATAGTCAGTAATGGTCCGAGCAAGCACGTGTCCGGACTTACTTTCTAGTGCTGCAGCGAGCGAAATAATACTGTTTTTGTCATGTGTTTTATCGAGCGATACGATATCGACAATTTTTGGTTTACCCTGAGTAAGGGTCCCTGTTTTGTCAAAACCAAATGCTTTAACAGAAGCAAGTTTTTCTAAAACGGTGCCATTGCGAATGATTGCACCATGTTTAGCGGATCTACTCATACCTGAAATTAATGCAATTGGTGCCGCGAGGAGGAGTGGGCACGGTGTCGCCACGACAAGGATTTGCAAGAACCGATTTGCATCTTTTGTAATAATCCACATAGCGGTCGCTATCGCGAACGAAATGATAGTAAACGGAATACTGTATCGATCGGTTAAGCGCACGAAAGGTGCTTCAGCATTTGCCGCATTTTTGACAAGTGCGATGATCGTCTCGTACTGACTGTCTTTACTGGTATGAGTAGCTTCTATAATAATTGAGCCCTCAAGATTGATGGAGCCACTCATGACTGTTCCATCTTTTTCTTTCATAACAGGTAAGCTTTCGCCGGTTAGGCTGGATTCATCTATACTCGTGGCGCCTTCAATGACAAACCCGTCTACCGGAATTACCTCTCCGGTTTTAACAATTATGTGATCACCAACCTTTAGCTGTGCTACCGGTACGGATACTTCTTGTTTTTTGCGTAATACGGTGGCTTTTGTTGGCGCGCGGTCCAAGAGAGCTGAGAGTTCTTTTTTAGCACGGTTTTCAGCATAATCTTCAAGCGCCTTGCCACCGGTAAGCATTAGAACTATTATGATTCCTGCCCAATATTCATGAAGTAGCACCGAAGTAATAATTGCTGTCGCGGCAAGTATATCAACACCATAGCGCCCCTCTTGAAGCGTGAGCCACATGTCTTTGAGCATCGGTATAACCATAACTAAAGACGAAATACCGAGAATAAGATGAGATTGGCTATCCTTGCCTGCAATATCAAGTGATAGGGCAATGATAGTGATGATGAGTAGTACTCCAAGTGCGCGATATTCACTAAAAAAGTGCCGAATATTTTTCAGCATACATTATTTCTCCTTATTCCTATAAGACAGTATACCAATAAATAGAAACAGCCAATCAATTACTTGACTGAACCTCTAGTTCTCTGGGTGTACGTTGTCGCTTTCGTGACGATTTTTACGTAAGTACTTCTGTTCAACGCCACCGACAGCTGCATTTACTAATACGACCAGTACCGCCAGTGAGATGGCTAAACCATATTTTTCTAGTGCAACGGTAATACCAATTCCAGACGCGAACAAGATGGAAGCCGCCGTAGTTAGATAATAAACATTATGATTTTTTTCACTTTTAAGTACTGTTCCTGCTCCAATAAAGCTTATCCCAACCGTGATCGCTTCTATGACGCGGACGGGGTCTGATTGAACTTTGCCGAATTGTTCATTAAAACTACCAATGAGAATTGTGCTAATAGACATGATAAGTGTTGCGGCACCTGCAACAAACATGTGTGTTCGAATTCCTGCGGGCTTTCCTGCAAGTTCTCGTTCAATTCCAATAAAACCCCCAAGACAAATTGCTACAACGACTTTTAGTAGAATATCTAATTCTTCTTGGCTCATTAGCGTTAGTATGACACGAAAAAATGTAGTATTCAATATACTGCTTATGTTCTTCCGTTCTGTCTTCGGAACCAATGCGTGACGAAGGAAATAAAAAAGACACCCTTGTATGCTGAGTGTCATCTTTATTCTTGGGGCGGACTATGGGGATCACCCACATACTGCAGGCCTGAAACTTCACGATGCAAAACAAGTTTTGCTCGGAAGATTTCCTTGCGAAAGTCCACCGGACTTTCTCACCCACGACTTCTGCAAAGGTCGATGGTATTCGATTCCATGAGATCGTCCAAACTAAAAAAATCTCAGGCAAGCTGAGAATTTTAGTTTGGGGCGGACTATGGGGATCGAACCCACGACCTTCGGAACCACAACCCGACGCTCTAACCAACTGAGCTAAGTCCGCCATGTTTATGATTGGTACCCCGGGAAGGAAAAGTGGTAATTCGCCCGTTTTTGTAGGGGAATTAGCGAACCCGCCTCGGGTGTTCGAAATCGCTTTCGCGATAGCATATTTTTAAATGAACAGATGCTCATATAAAAATTTGGTACCCCGGGAGGGACTCGAACCCCCGACCTGTGGGATAGAAGCCCATTGCTCTAATCCACTGAGCTACCGGGGCAGATACCAACTAATTGTGAAAAGGTTCGAGCGGTACTCGAGTCACGCTCTGCGCGACCCCCGAACTTCGTCTTTGCAAAACAAGTATGCAAGAGAAGATTCATTTCCAACATGCCTCTATGGCATGTCTCACCCCGACCTGTGGGTGAGATACCCATTGCTCTATCCGTCTAGAGCTACCGGAGCGAGTACCAAAATTTGCTTGTATGGTGCGGGTAGAGAGAGTCGAACTCTCCTCTCAAGTTTGGAAAACTTGCATTCTAGCCGATGAACTACACCCGCATCTACAGGAGTACATACTAGCAAAATTATAGTTAAAACGCAATCAATGCTTGCAAAATAAAATAAATTAAAGTATAATATTGAAAAATAAGCAAATAAGTTTGGGATATTATTTAATTATGAAATTCATTTCACTATTCGGCACAAAAAGTCTACGAAGTCTGAAGCAGGTCCTTTCTGGAAGCCTCGCCACACTATTAGTAGGTGTTATCTTTGTAGCAAATGTGCAAAGCGCTTCAGCTGCTAGCGCTGTAACAAACGGTGCTAAAGTATCATTTACGTTTGATGATGGGTTTACATCGACCTATTCAAAGGCTGCACCAACATTAGCGAAGTATGGCTTTCAAGGCACTGCTTATATCACCAGCTCATATATCGGCACTTCAGGTTACATGAACTGGACGAAAGTAAAGAATCTTAAGAATACTTATGGCTGGGAAATCGGTGGTCACTCAGTAACGCATCCATTAATGACAGAAATTAGCGCAAGTCAACTCCGCACTGAGGTAGTAGACAATAAAAAAGATCTCGTATCTCGTGGACTAGACCCAAAAAGTTTTGCAACTCCGTTTGGTGATTACAACGCTGCTGTGGTCGCTGAGATAGCTCGGTCCTATGAGAGCCATCGTCCTTTTCACGATACTGGTTATAACCAGTATCCGTATGACGATTACCGCCTCTTCGTGCAACAGGTACAAGTAGGAGTGAACATGGCGACCGTAAAAGGATATATTGACACAGCGGCTAAAAATGGCCAGTGGCTTATATTGGTTTTTCATGATATCAAAGACCGACCTAGTACCGACCCAGAAGATTATGAATACGCCACCAAAGATCTTGGCACGGTAGCATCTTATGTAAAGTCTAAAGGGGTGCCAGTAACTCGGATAAGCGATGCAACTGCAAAAGGTACAAATGTACTGAGCGGAGGAAGCTTCACTACAGGCCTAGGAAACTGGACAACTGATGATAGTAGCGCCATAACTATTGATAAAAATTCTATGGGTTCTGCGCCAGAATCCACTACATCGGTCAAGCTGACCGCTAATGCAACTAAGAACGCACATCTTTTTTCACCACTAACTCCAGTAGTTGCATCAAAAACTTACACGCTGAAAACATATCTAAATGTTACCGCGATTAGCTCAAATGAAGTGGGCTATTACATAGATGAATATGATGCAAATGGTAACTGGATTTCGGGTAAGTACTATCTTGGCGAAAATTCTGTGTACTTACAGCGACGAAACATAACATATACGCCAACCTCTACAAATGTAAGTAAAATTCGTTTTCAAGTGGTTGTGCCTGCCAATAGTGGCATCACCGCTTACATTGACTCAATTGAACTCCTCGCTCAATAATAAAGTTTATTATAAAATAGTATTTACAAAAAAACATAACTATGATAAAATAGTTATATTACGACATGGAGACTCATCGGACATTAATTGGTCGCTTATCCGATGACGAGTGAGTAGCGAACCCACCGTATAAATATACTAACGAAGGAGACAAACGTATGTATAGTGGCGGTGAAATTCTTGGTGCATCATCTGTTGTTGCATCAGCAATCATTCTTCCAAATACTGGAGGAAACGTACTATTAACGATTTCTGCACTTCTTGCATTAACTGCAGGATCAGTTGTAATCGTAACGAGCATTGCTCGACTTGTGGCTAAAAAAGCTTACAAGAAATAACTTGAGAGTTCATTAAGGATAATGTGGGGAGTTTGAGGGTGTTAGACTGATCGATATTTTTCGATTCTTTAACACCCTCGAGTTTTTTTATGAAAAATCATGTGACCAAATTTAATCTTGTCGTAGCTTCGCTGATACTATTTGGAGCTAGTATGACATTTGGTCGTACGATTTTTCAGACAAAACATGCTGACAGTGCAGCGCTTGAGGCGTTTACTACGACAGTTGAAGCAGAAAAATCAGTGACTGCTTCTCCGGTGCTCATTGAAGGGAAGCCGGTACACCTAGAAATAGATTCAATTGATTTGGATGTAGCGGTGGTTGACGGTGCATATGATCAGAAGACAAAGGCCTGGACACTCAGTAAAGATAGTGCACATTATGCGGTCATGACACCGCTTGCCAATAATCAGGCTGGCAACACGTTTATTTATGGCCATAATCGTAAAGAAGTATTTGCTCGATTGGCGCAAGTAAAAAAAGGTGATGTTCTTAGCTTAACTACTGAAAATGGTTTTATCTTCCGTTATGAATTTGTTTCTTCTTTGGAGACGGATCCGTATGATGATTCGCTCTTTCAATATGAGGGCTCGCCAATTTTAACCGTACAAACTTGTTCAGGGCTATGGTTCCAGAACCGTCAACTGTTTACTTTTAAGTTTCTTGATGTGAAGCAGGAGTTAACCGATGCTTTTTAGTTTATTTCTATTAATTGGGCTTATATACACGCTACACCTAGGTCTATACGCAGCTGGTGCAAATATTCAAGATATCTTGTCGCTTAAAGACAAGGCAGAGAAGGCTCCTCGCAAAGAGCGACTTCCATTGGTGACAGTACTAATAGCTGCCTACAACGAAGAACTCTCCATTGAGAAATCTATATCCACTGTATGGAATAGTAATTATCCGCGTCTAGAAATAATAGTTGTTGATGATGGATCAAACGACAAAACGTACGATATCGTTAGGAGCTATATTTCTAAAGCCGACAGCTTAAAGCTCACGAGAGGTTCAATACGTAGATCGGTTCACGGTACTTTGAGCAGACGATGGAAACGGCAAAATCACGACGATTATCGTGTCGTACGCCTTATTGCGAAAGAAAATGGTGGTAAGTCGAGCGCGCTGAATACGGCGCTTCTTAGAGGCGTGAATGGCGAATTTGTGATGACGCTCGATGCCGATTCTATACTCGACCCATATGCTATCAGACGTGCAGTTGACTATTTTGATGATGGGACGGTGGTAGGCGTGGCGGCAAACGTTCGTGTCCTCTTTCGACCAACAATTCTCGGTATAATTCAACAATTTGAACACCTCATTGGGTATCGTTCAAAGAAGTTTTACCGATTGACGAATAGTGAGCTCATTGTAGGTGGCGTAGCCTCTACGTATAGAACGAGCACACTTAAGAAGGTCGGATACTACGACACTGACACACAGACTGAAGATATTGGATTAAGCATGAAGATTGCATCACTAGGTAACAAGGAACACAAGCTCATCTACGGTGCAGATGTACTTGCAGCGACACAAGGGGTTCAAAAGCTAGGGGCGCTCTTAAAGCAACGCTATCGTTGGAAGCTTGGAAACTTGCAAAATCTCATCAAATTTAGTGCATCATACAAACCGTCTAATAAAGAGCAGTCAGCTTCGCTCAAATATTACCGCGTACCAATGGCTTTCTTGGGTGAAATTTTACTTATGCTCGAGCCCGTCATTCTTGCCTATGTACTTTATTTGTCAATAAGCATAGGTTCGCCAGTGTTGTTCGTTGGATCATATGTAGTGATTACGGCTTATATATTACAGACGGTCTGGAGCGACGAACACTACTCGCTTCGAGAAAAATTGCAAATGTCTTACTATGCTCCCGCAATGTACTTCTTATTCTACATAATGGATTTTGTACAACTGGCTGCGATATTTCGCTGTCTCGTTAACCCTAAAAAAGTACTACGATTGGTCGAGACAGATGGACGCTGGGTTTCTCCAGAGCGTCACGGATTCGCGCAAAGTAACTAATTAATACTGTCCAATTAAAGCAATTGCAATGCCAAGAATTGCACTGCAAATGCCAATAACCCAGAAACGCATTGTTACTTTCGTCTTTGGCCAGCCACTTGCTTCGAAGTGATGATGGATAGGTGCAGCGATAAAAATTTTCTTTCCCGTCAGCTTTTTTGATGAAATTTGAAGTAAACTTGAGCCTGCCTCAATCACAAATACAAAGGCAATTATTGGGAGCAGGAATATCGTATCGGTCAACATCGCAATAACTCCCAGCGATGTACCAAGCGAAAACGAACCAATGTCACCCATGAAAAAGCGTGCCGGCGGGATGTTAAACCACATATAAGACAATAGAGCGCCTGCAACAGTTAAGCAGAAGACAGCAATACCATAGTTGCCTTGCAATCCTGCGATAAGCCCAAAAGCACTATAAGCACAAAGAAGGAGTCCTCCCGCAAGCCCGTCAAGGCCGTCGCTAATGTTTACCGCGTTGCTCGTACTGACTACAGCGAGAATAAAAAGCGGGATAATAAAGATACCGACGGTCAGATCGCCACTAAAAGGTATGTGAATGGTGGTGTAGTCGAGCTTGAAATAGAAAAACCAGGCACCAATAGTCGATACGATTGTTATGAGCAGGAACTTGATACGAGCTTGCAAACCCGCAACTCCAATACCGTTCCCCCGTACATTGATGATATCGTCAAGTAATCCGACCAGCCCACCACCGACAAGAGCGGCGAGAGGCAACCATGTTTGTTCGCGACTTAAGTTAAATAAAAGTGTAAGAATGGACACCGCAACTACTATGACAACACCTGCCATCGTCGGTACATCATAATTTCTCGTACTAAGCCGAGAAATTACTTCAAGTTTTTCACCGGTTGTTGAGGTGGTTCGTTTCTTTTTCCAAAATTTATATTTAAAAGCAAAGTATGTGTAGAGCGGTGTTAACGCCATTGCAAGCAAAAATCCCGCGAGACCTAAGAGGGACGCTTTTGAAATGGCTTCTGTAAATGGGGTGCTATCTATCATAAACGAGTTGTAGACGGATATAAACGTCTTTGCATTACTGTAGCATAAAGCTATAATTGGACATACCATTTTATAAAGTCCAACGAGAAAGTACTCATGAACCCAAAAATTATCTTTATTCGTGGGCTACCAGGGAGTGGCAAGTCCGTCTTAGCACGCGCAATTGCAAAGCGTATTGGCACAGAAAATACAGTGGTACTTGACCCAGATGCAATTGATACAAGTTCAGCACCTTATCGAAAACTTGTTGATGATTTGCGTGCACAATCAGTCGACGAAAAGTTTTACCCCTATAGATATCTGAGGGCAAGTGCCCATGAAGCAATTTTACGCAACGCAACTATACTGTGGAACCAAGCATTTACAAGCCTTGATGGCTTGCAAAAAACAATGAAGAACCTTTCTGACTACGCGACTGAAAACGGAAAAACCTTACCTATATTGGTCGTAGAGGTCAGCGTCGAACCATCAACGGCTATAGAACGAATTAAAATGCGTGTGAAGTCTGGCGGTCATGAAGTTGATGAAATGACATTCGCACGTTTTGTTCAAGATTATAAAAGCTTCGTAGATGAACCATTTAATACCCTACAGGTGAGTGGCGAGAAGTCTGCTGATGAAAATGCCTCGTTGATAGTGCAGTACTTAATGACGCTGGCTTAAGATTGTTCGATTGATAATAAATCTGCTCGGCACGATTGCACTGTGTGTGCAAATGCCGGATGGCACGCTACAAAACTCCGTGAGTGTACTGTATAGGGCGATTCGTCGGTAGGTATGAGTTGTCCGCCGGCTTCACTTACGAGCAGGGCGCCGGTCGCATAATCATGAAGGTATCCTTTACTTTGAAGTTGAAATCGTGCTGCCACTTTTCCTTCAGCAACTTGTGAGAATCCATAGCCCGCTCCGGTTGGAGCTACCATGAAGGTATAGTCTGGAAATAGCTGATGTAGTCGATCAATGTAGGCGTCTTTTGCGAGGATTTTTTTCGGGAGTTCAGTGTTGTTTAGGTCTAGGCGGACGCCGTTTTTATGAGCGCCTTTTCCGCGTATTGCAGTGTATAGCTCATCGGTTGAATGATTATATATAACTGAAGCTAATGCTTCATCGCCTTCAATCAGCACTGCCATAGAAGTGAACGTTGGAATATTGTCTACGAAACTTTGCGTGCCATCGATAGGATCAACGAGCCAGTAGGAACCCTTAAGTGCTTTCTCATCATACCCAGACTCTTCACCGTAAACCTGTATGTCGGGGAACTTATCAAGGATGTATGCGTGTATTGACTTTTCGATACGAACATCAAGCTCAGTGACGGGTGAGCCATCTGCTTTTTCTTCCACATGATATTTTGTAGTGGCGAATTGCAATATTTCTGGTCTGAGTTGTTTAAAGATAGTTTCAAAAGCTTGTAAAACTTGCGCGGTATCAGTGGTTATAGGGTCGTTGTTACTCATTAGATACTATGGATGACCTGTATTTTTGCGCCAAGACTGTTTAATCTTTCGGCTAGATCCTCGTAGCCTCGATTAATGGTATAGACATTTCTGAGCATGGAGGACCCTTGGGCGGCAAGCATACCGATAAGGAGTAAACTCGCGGGGCGGAGTGCGGGTGGACACACGAGGTCAGCTTTAGTGAATTTCGTTGGTCCGGTTATATAGACGCGGTGGGGATCTGCTAACTCTACATTTGAACCGATTTTAGTCAGTTCGGTGTAGTATATGGCACGATTTTCATAGGTCCAGTCGTGGATTAGTGTTCGCCCTTTCGCAACGGCTACGATTGGAACAAAATAGGGGAGGTTATCTTGATTGATGCCCGCAGGATATACATTCGCATGGAGCTTCTCACTCAAGGCACGTAGCTCACCGTTATGTTTATGAACGGTGATGTCTACAAGCTTCGTAAAGCCGTTGTGTGCCGTGTATGTTTTACCGTAACTGACACGGAGGCCCATTTTTTCGAGTTTTAACAGTTCGAGTGCCATGAAATCTATCGGCACACGTTTTATGGTGATTTCTGAATTTGTTGCGACAGCAACAGACACAAAGAACATAGCTTCAATTGGGTCTTCTGCCGGAGAATAAACGATATCTTTTTTTACCGGCTTGCTCAGGCCGTGTATTACGGGCGTGGTAGTGCCAAAGCCATCAATCTTTACGCCGAGTTCTTGCAAATAGCCACATACATCCTGAACCATATAGTTTGAAGTGGCGAACTGGAGCTCAGTTTTACCCTTTGACATGCTTGCTGCCATGATAATATTTTCAGTCACCGTATCGCCTGCCTCATATAAGACAATCTTCTCAGTGGTTTTTGGAGTACTCACAATGTGATAGTACTTATTCTTTGCTTCAATCGAAACGCCAAGCGCCTCAAGTCCGTATAGATGCGGTTGTACGGTGCGTTCGCCGAGCTTACAGCCGCCAGCGTATGGAATCTTAAACTCACGTAGTTCGTGCATAAGTGGTCCAATCATCATCAGAACTGATCGGGTTTTTCTCGCCGCATCGACATTTATCGCGTCCATATTGAGTTTTGCAGGGCGTTTTATCTCAAGATCATTTCCTGGAAGCCACTTAACGCGTACACCGATACTTTCGAGTACTTCAATGATACGGAACACTTCTTCTATGCGGGGAAAACTTTTGAAAGTCGTTGTCCCGTGATTTAGGAGGCTTGCGCACAAGAGTCCGACCGCAGCATTCTTGCTGTTTTTCAATGTGATGGAGCCTGATAGTTCATGTCCTCCCTCAATTTCAAGGTTTACCCCCTGATCACCAACGCGTATAAGTGGTTTTTGTAAAACCTCACCAATACGGTTCAACATGTCAAACGTCAGGTTTTGACCACCTTTTTCGATGCGGTTAATTGCTGACTGAGAAGTGCCTAGTTTTTTTGCAAATTCGGTTTGAGTCATGCCACGTAAACTACGGAGCTCAGATATAAGCGCACCAAGGCGCTGGTTTGATTCATTCATAGGATGATTATATCACATACGATATATTGTGTTTAGACTAGTTGTAAGACGCTATAGGTAGGGTACAATAGCATTATGGTATAAAAAAGACATACAACATTATCAAAGCATTAAGGTAAGGGAAGTATGTCATGTCTCAATTAGATAAAGAAATCACAGAATTAATCACTTCAGAAGAAAAACGTCAAACTGATGGCCTGGAGATGATACCAAGCGAGAATCACAGCAGTAAAGCCGTTAGAGCTGCTTCGGGTTCAATTTTAACCGATAAATATTCTGAAGGTTATCCCGGGATGCGTTATTACGCAGGTTGCGAATTTGTTGATCAGGTAGAGAATATAGCCCGAGATCGTGCAAAAAAACTTTTTGGGGTCAGTCATGCCAATGTCCAGCCCCATTCAGGGAGCCCAGCAAATCAAGCAATTTATTTTGCCCTTGTTGACCCGGGCGATACGGTCATGGGGATGTCGCTTTATTTCGGCGGTCATATGACTCATGGTCTTAAAGTCAACTTCTCTGGTACGTACTATCACTCGGTGCAATATACGACTGACAAAGACGGATTCTTAGACTATGATGCGATTTATGCACTCGCCCAAGAGCATAAACCAAAATTGATTATGTGTGGAACTACCGCATATCCAAGAAAAATAGATTGGCAAAAATTCCGAGAGATTGCAGATGCGGTTGGAGCTTGGCTCGTTGCGGATATTTCACACATCAGTGGCCTCGTTGTATCTGGAGATCATCCAAGTCCTGTTGGGATAGTCGATGTAATCATGACCACAACACATAAAACATTGCGTGGGCCCCGTGGTGCGATGATCTTATGTAATGGTGATGAATCAAATCCGCTAAAAGCTGTTGAGCGAACAAAGAATAATATCCCTACCTTAATCGATCGGGCAGTCATACCAGGCTTGCAGGGTGGCCCTCATAACCATCAGACAGCAGCTATCGCTGTAGCGCTCGGGGAAGCACTTACTCCCGCGTTTAAAGATTATGGGCATCAAATAGCTCTCAACGCTAAGACATTGAGCGAAGAGCTCATCGCGAGAGGCTTCACGCTCGTAACAGGGGGGACGGACAATCATCTGATGGTTGTTGATTTATCGAACAAAGACGTGAGTGGCAAAGAAGGTGAGCGGGCTTTGAGTCTCGCCGGAATTACGGTAAATAAGAATACAGTACCATTCGATCCGCGTAAGCCATTTGATCCAAGTGGTATTCGTCTTGGTACGCCCGCACTCACCACTCGCGGCATGAAAGAAAAGGAAATGAAGCAAGTTGCAGTGTGGATAGAGGATGCGATAAAGCACGCAAGCGATGAAACATACCTGAAACAGTTGCATGAGCAGATTACCGCATTTGCACGAACATTCCCTCTACCTTCTTAAAGGTTAAGGTCTATAGGTTCGCCGAGAAGGGTATTTTCGCCTTTGATATATATATTGAAGAGTGCTTTCAGCCGAGCGATAAGTTCACGTCTTGTAGCGTTGTTCGCTTCAACATCATTCCCGATACCGTAACTTTCAATACCAAAACTTCGACATGTATAAATCGCTCGTGGTAAGTGCGAACTGGCACTAAATAATATCGCTTTTTTCACTGAAAATATCTTTGAAGCCCTTTCGCAGGTTTCATACGTACTTCTGCCGGCATAGTCAACTTGTAAAGAATCTTCAGGTAAGGACCTTTTGCTTACTAAGTAGTCTTTCATGGCATCAGGCTCGTTATAGTTAAGAAAACGATTATCACCCGATAGTATTAGTTTTTTAACAATGCCTGCTTCAAGCGCGTCAGCAGCGACGTCTAACCGAGCCTGAAGTTCTTTATATGGTTTGCCATCTGGAGTAATTCCCGCGCCAAACACGATGCCTACATCAATTTTTTCACTTGTTTCTATACGAAAAATGTATCGATTCATCCGGCCAAAGATGAGCGTACTCAATAGAAAAGAAAGCGATAATAAAAGGGTCATTAAGATACTCGTACCTACCAGAATATTTTTTATTTTTTTATTCCAATAAATATGTCGTTGACTCTTTTCGGGAATTAAAACTTGGTCATCGTCATCTTCTAACATACGAGATAATCTTAAAAGTCTCCGAGTATGCGAGCTTCTGGTATCAATTCAATCCCAGTTACTTCTTTGCAGGTGCGCTGTATATGTTTTGCAACTTGGTATATCTCCTGCGCAGTTGCGCCGGAGAGTGCCTCAATCTTTAATACATTTTTATCATTTAATTTTACGTTACCCCAAGATTGTCCTCTCACGAAGCCCGATGCGAGCATGACATGCGCAGCTGATACGCGCAATTCATCGCCCCCATGTACTTTATTCATACGTTTAATCTCCGAAGCCGTTTTTCCTGTTTCATCAAACGCCATAACACTGTCTGCCTGTTCTTTGGTAACAATTGGGTTACGGAAAAACGAGCCGACGGTATGGTTGGTTTCGTCATCCGGATGCCAGAGTGACCCAGCACGAGCGCGTGTTTCGATAATGGTGGCTCGTCGACCAGTGAGCGTATGTATGTCATAAGCATATTCTTCGGCGACATCTAGTGCTTTTTGATACGTAAGTGTATGAGTCGGTGTTCTTGAAAGTTCGAAACACGCCCTCGTTATTATGAGTTGTTTGTTGTGCGCTTCTTGGAACATTGATTTTTTATAACCCCAGGAAAGACGATCTTTCTCGAGCCTTACCACCTTACTGAGTGTCCTATCCCATACTTCTATCCACTTAACTCGCTCACCAATAGACTGACCGTATGCAGCAATGTTTATGTAGAGTCCGGCACCCACACTCCCCGGTATTTTACTTAAACACTCAATTCCCCAAAGTTCATGAGATATGGCTTGTGTTACTACATCGTCCCACCAAGCTCCCGCATCAGCGATTATCTCAGTTTCTTTCACTTGTACCGTTCCACCTCGTATACAGATGGTGAGCCCATTGAGTCCTTTATCCGATATGAGACTGTTACTCCCGTAGCCGATAATATGAACAGTGGTGTTACTCGTTGTTTGTTTCAGTACCGTCAATAAAGCTTCAGATGAGTCAATGAGTGCAAATTGTTCTGCAGGACCACCGACTCCAAATGATGTGTATGGGGCAAGTTGAATATGTTCTTGTATTAGCATAATCTACCAGTAAGTATAGCGCTTGGTTGCGACAGGTGGCCTATTTTCGTATAATGAACAGATTATGGGAGAGCAAAATCCACAACCATTTGAAGCTTTAGGTAGAGCATTAAAGCAACTTCGGACTGAGCAAGATAAATCCTTTCAAGATTTAAGTGGTGCGCTCGAAATATCAATTGCGGCTTTAACTTCTTACGAAGCAGGAAAAAGTCGTCCAAGTGAGGATATCCTACACCTAATAACCCAGTACTATCAGCTAAAAGATGCTGGCGCAAAAGAACTCTGGAGACTTGCTGGCTACGAGCCACTTAGTGAGTACCCTCGCTACTTTATGAATGATGATTACGGTGATGCACTCGAAGTTAAATCTATGATAGGCCAAAATGATGATGCGCGCATTGTCTACACCGACATGGTACAGGTAATGGTGAATAATTTTGGCGTGATTATGAACTTTATGCAGGGCGCCGGTCCACAAAATCAACCACTTGCCATAGCACGTATTGGTATGAGTAAAGAGCATGCGCGTAGCGTGCTCGAACTCCTCAAAAAGACGCTTGAGCAAGCCGAAAAAGTTGAAAGTTCAATAAAGCAATTACCGTCATCAACTCAAGAAGGAAAGTAATTTTGATTACATGCAACTAACCTTTACGCGGCTTTTTGCCGGATTCTTCATATTCGAGTGGGTAATTCGTATTGTGATGTTATTCATAGTGCCAAGTCGGCGCAAACCGTCTAGTGCTAATGCATGGCTGTTACTTATCATGGTGATTCCAACCATAGGTACGATATTGTTTTATATGTTTGGGGACCCTAAGCTTCCGAAGACAAGAAGAAGATTAAGAAGAAAGGTCGACTCTTTTACGCGTGATGAGCTGGACAAGTTACGTGGCTCGTACCCTAACCTATTTGCAAAGCTGGTTAAAAGTGATTATCAGACCTTGTCTCGTTTAGCTACGGTACTGGGCGGATTACCTCCAATGAATGGCAATAAAATAGAAATTATCACCGGCTATGAAGCAGCTTTCGAAACTTTAATTAAAGATATTGATGCAGCTCAAGAGTACATTCATATTGAATATTTTATTGCGACATATGACGATACGACCAAGCCCGTATTTCTCGCATTAGAAAGAGCCTCGGTGCGCGGGGTACATATTAGGTTCTTATACGACAAAGTAGTCTCGAGACGATATCCCGGCCAGAAAAAAATGAAACAAGAACTTAATCGTATCGGTGTTGAACTCTTTGCAATGCTTCCACTTTTTTTGGTACCTGGTAAAAAGTTTATGAGGCCTGATTTGAGAAATCATCGCAAAATTGTAGTCATAGATGGCAAAGTTGCGCATAGTGGCTCTCAGAATCTGATTGATCGATCTTACCATCGACGTGACGGCATTATTTACGAAGAAGTGGTACTCAGATTTAAAGGTCCTATTGTATGGCAGTTTAATAATATATTTAGATCTGATTGGTATGCAGAGACTCACGACGCACTATTGGAGCTCGTTGAAGATGAAGATGTGCCTGATATGGTCGGAGACATCACTGCGCAAGTATTACCTTCTGGGCCAGCGCATGAGCACGATAACAATCTAAAATTTTATACAAGTATGATCCACTCGGCAAAAAAACGGATTGGGATTGTCGTACCGTACTTTATACCAGATGAATCCTTTTTTGATGCTTTGACTGCAGCAGCACAACGAGGCGTAAAGGTAACTATGATTAACTCAGCATCTATTGATAAGATTCTTGCCGGTCATGCACAGCGATCGTATTATGAAGAACTCCTTGAAGTGGGAGTAGAAATTTATTTGTACAATGAACCAGTCTTTTTGCATACGAAGCAGATACTTATAGATGATGATGTCGCAATAGTAGGATCGAGTAATCTCGATATCAGATCTTTTCAGCTCGATTTGGAAGTGTCAACCATTCTATACGATACGCACATCGTAAAAAAACTAGAGCATATAGAGTCTGAGTATCTTAAAACAAGTAAAAAAGTAACAATGAAAGTATGGCAAAGTCGTTCACTGCGCTTAAAAATGCTCGACAGGATCGCTCGCCTAACGGCGGCGTTTCAATGATACGGTCTGTATTAGAGGTTGAATCATTCTTGCAAAATCTCCCGACGAAATCCTCGAAGGTTACGGGCAAGAACATAACTCTTGAAAGAATGTGGCCTTTGTTGCGCAAAGTTGGGAGTCCGCAGCGAACACTTCGTGTTATTCATGTCGCTGGTACAAGTGGCAAAACGTCAACCGCAACGTATATTTCATCACTGCTCACTGCGCGAGGAGCTACGGTCGGGCTTACCATTTCGCCGCATATTCATTCAGTAACCGAGCGGTTACAGCTCAACGGCTCACCGCTTGATGAAAAGCAGTTCTGTGAGCTATTTAATTCTTTTGTTAAGTTACTACCACAGAATACCGATGCGACCTATTTTGAATATATGATAGTGTTTGTGCTGTGGGCATTTAAAGAATTATCAGTCGACTATGCAGTGTTAGAAACAGGACTTGGCGGTTTGTTTGATGGTACTAATGTTTGTCAGAATCCAGATAAAATTTGCGTCATCACCGACATAGGAATGGATCACCAACAAATTTTAGGTAATTCCATTAAGGAAATTGCAACTCAGAAAGCGGGTATAGTCCACGCCCAGAACGAAGTTTTTTTATACACACAGCAACAAGAAGTAATGGATTGTGTTAATAACCGCGCAAAGATTGTGGGTGCGACGGTGCACGAAATTTTGCCTGAAGTGGTATTACAAAATAAATCGTTGCCTAAATTCCAGCATCGAAACTGGATGCTCGCAAAACATGTTGCAGATTTTATCGCGAATCGAGATGCTCTAACAAATATAACGCGCGCGCAAGAATATACAACACAAAAATCCGTCCTAGGACGTATGCAACAGGTCAACTATAGGCAAACGGAATTTATTATTGACGGAGCGCACAATGAGCAAAAAATGCAGACTTTTATCGATAGTTATACCGAGCGCTATGGTAGGGAAAAAGTCCCAATAATACTTGCAATGAAAGAAGGAAAAGATTTTGAAGCGGTTATTACACTTCTAAAACCACTATCAAAAATTCTGCTTTGTACGGGTTATGATGTGCAACAAGATATGCCGATTAAATCGCTTTCACCGCAGCTACTTATTACTGCTGCTAATCAAATTGGAGTAGAAGCGGAAGCATTTGATTCCATTGATGATGCGCTAGCAAATGTAATTGATAAAGAAGAGCCGCGGGTAATTGTTACTGGGTCTCTTTATGTAATCGGTGCCGTCCTGGACTACCTTAATTAGCTTTTAATTTATTCTTACGCTGTTCGTATAACTCTATAAGTGCTCCAAGAACAATTAGACTTACAAAACCTGAACCGATGCTTTGTATGAGTGTTGCGAACATATAGCTCGGATTGAGTTGTTGCTTTGATTTCTCGCGCAGAATTTTTTTAAATTTTTGTTCGTCCTTAAAATCTGAAAGTGTTACCAGTGTAGTATTTTCTGATACTTTTAAAGAGTTTTTTTGGAGTGGCGAGACAATGATGCCTAACACGAGAGACACCGCTAAGCTAAAAAGTATGGTAACAGTGGCGAATTTAAAAAGTGGTACATACATACCTTTAGTCATTTGAGATGATTTTTTTAACCGTTCGTAGAATCCATATGATTTCTTTTCAAATATGATATTGGGTACAAAAATATAGTTAAAATATGCAAGCACGCCCAATGGTATTAAAAGTATGAGTAAACTTGGTAGGATAGCGCCAAATAATGCTACCGTCATAATCAAGATACCTATTGTAGCCATAACATACGTATAAAGGGTAAGTATATACTCGCGTGATCGCTGAAGAATAGATGATAGTGAGATATTTTTTTCACGTCGTACTTCTTTATAGGTAATAAGTTGGAGCGCATATATAAAAGTACTTGCGAGTAAACTGATAATCACGGTCATCACCACTCCTGTTAGCGTGGTCGAGAGGTCGTCTTCAATACGCTGAACAATGAGAAATAGTAGGGCAGTTGAGATACAAACATTAAACAAAACTCCAATAGAGGTGATAAATGTAAAAACTCGAACATTCTTTTTGATAACTAACCATGACGTATCGAAAAATCCCAGCACGTCGTAGCCGTTTTTTCTTTGGTCTTCATTCTCTTCTTGTGCCAATTTTTTCATACGCAACTACCTCTATCTATAGAACTAGTGTATGCGCGTATACTCGACGCAGCAAATCATTTTATCAAATATCTTTTGATGTGTAGGCGTTACTTATTCAATATGGTTTACAAAACTACTAATAAAAAATTAACTTTAAGATCACGTCGGGGAAAAAAGTGATTAAAACCGTACAGCGCTAATGCGGGTTTTTTATTTGCAGAGATTACTTTTTTGGTATACGATAAGTCTTGAAAGTACTTGTGTTTAAAAACAAAGAATATGAAACAATTTCACTATCGTCGTGGTGTGGTGTGGCGAACGCGTTTGTCGTTTGTTTTGTCGCTGTTGTTTGTATTCTTACAGTCTTGCATATTGCAACATTATTACTTCCAGAATCAACTCGTTAACGCAGTAGGTATAGACGAGCCATATCTAAATAAACTTGTAGCCGATCGCAAGGTTGAAACTATTAAAAAGCGGGTCCTCTTCATGGGCGATACGATGCTTGCGAGGGGTGTTGGTGAAGCAATCGAAGCAGGCGATGACCCATATAAATTTGTTCGTGGGATTCTTGATGCACATGATCTTAGGATCGCGAATATCGAAACTACAATCGCAGACCCTTCATTTACGCTTGCTGCCCAAAAACCCTATACCTTTAATGCCCCACTTAAGTCTTTAGAACTTTTGAAGAGTGTTGGTATAGATGTTGCCGTAATAGCAAACAATCATACGGGTGATTTTGGTCGCGATGCAATGATAAATATGCTTGACCAATATAGACAGGCACAGATCAAAACTGTTGGATTAGCTCAAACGATAGACGACGCTTTTAAAGCAACAATAACTACTATTGATGGTCTGAGTATCGCATCTATTGCAGTAAATGATGTAGAGCTTGCTCATACAAAAGTTGCAGATACCTTCCCGGGTACCGCATACCTAGACAAAGACAGATTGAGCAAGAGCATACAAGATGCACGTGTTGCTGGTGCGGATTTTGTAGTTGTAATACCACACTGGGGCACCGAGTATAGTCTCCAGCAAAACGACTACCAAAGACAGTGGGGGCAATTTATGATCGATGCCGGTGCTGATGTTGTTATTGGTGGGCATCCCCACGTTATTCAACCTACAGAAAGTTATAAAAATGGGTCCATTGTTTATTCTTTAGGTAATTTCATTTTTGATGGTATGGAAGGTGATGCATTAAAAGGACAAATGATTTCTATTGAAATAGAGAAAACAATTTCTCGAAACGAAAGCAAAACAACTCTAAAATCTCTGCAGTCTGTTGAAATTCTTATAGACGCTCAAGGTTTCCCTCATCCACTATAGATAAGTAGTTAAAGAGCGTCCGTCGATAGCAAATAACTTACTTAGAAGTATTACAGACGAGTCACATGAGTCAAATTAAAAGTAGAATAATCTTAAAATCAATCGTCTCACCTGCTTGCATATTCACCATCTTTCTAGCGTTTTTACTTATTGGTAAGAGATAAGAGCCGGATTTAGCATCAGGGAAGAGGGAAGTGTCCCATGAGGTACCTCTGCATGTTACCCGAACTTTCACGGAGCCAAAACCACGTCGAGGTAGGACATCGTTATTTGTGAGTGTTTTAATGTCTAACGCTGTTTGCTTTGGCAATGTTACAAAATGCCATGCTGCTTTGCCGTCGTAAACCCAGAGTTTTGCTTTAAATGAAAAAGAAGCGCTCATATTGTTTATTGTAGTGTATGCGAGAAAGGACTACCTAAGAATGTACGCATTCTCATCATCTACTATGATTACTTCACCATCACTTAGCGCTTTAAAGGGCATATTTTTATCTTTAAAGTACTGAACGACAGCTTCAATATCTTCACTTTCGGGATGTTGCGATTGATAATGTGGAGCAATTGAAAAATCAACGAGACCAAGACCGTCCCACACTATTTCTTCGTTATATTTAGGTGGCACTAGATTTGGATCGTCTACGAATTCGATACCTTTGAGCGTTTTAGTCGCGACGACACTTCCAGCGCTAAAGCCTGCGTAAACGATTGAATTATTTTGCACTAATGGACCTATGATTTTATCAAAACCACTATAATTCATTGCCCTCCGTAGCACAAAGCTGTTTCCTCCCATGACCCAGACGGCACCATATTCTGCCAGTTTTTTAGCTAACCCAGCGCTTTGATTAAAGTAGTCCCTTAAATCTAACTCTTCGGCAATAAAATCATACTTCTGAAATTTCTCGATTTCTTTAGACAGGTATACCGGACGTTGTTCATCAACGTATATATCACCTGCGTTCATGATCACTGCAACTTTTTTGCCAGGCGCAATTAAATTTATGAGCTTTTCAGTATAATTACCGAAATAGTAAGAAGATAGGTATAGCTTCATAAGCTAATCATAGCAAGCATAGGAAGTTTATATACCGATTAAATCAAGACTGACAAGGTTGTGATTGTTAAGAAATATAACCGATTCCGCTATCTCAAGAAAGAAGTTCAGATAAAGCCATCTTTATTTGCTTGGCTTGGTTTTGTTTTCTCGTTTCTGCTTCAGCTACATATTCTTCGCTCAAAGAGTGGTGTTCCTCTATAAGATTATCTCCCACGTAAAGTGAGGCGGCTGCCGGCACACCAAAATGTTTTGAAACTGCAAATACTGTCGATGCTTCCATTTCAACCCCGTAATAACCATCTTTAGACCAGCTCACCACATCCTCTAGAGTTTCGCCTATCATTGCTTGGCATGTAATTATGGGGCCTCTCCAGACTTTCGTATTGTCAATTTCTAAAGCTTTTGAAATTTTCTCACTAAGATTCTTATCAGAGAAATGTAAGTTACTTTCTCTGTTATAAATTTTTGCTGAACTTTCTTCGCTATAACTATATTCAGGAATAATAAAATCACCTTGTTTAATACCTGGTTTCAGACCGCCACAAGATCCTAGAAGCAGATTCTTTTTTGAACCAAATAAACATGCCCAATGTAAGTATTCGCTCAGCCAAGCACCACCATACCCTATTGTGAACCAAATAGTTTTATCACCAACTTTTAACTCTTTGGCAAATCTAAGAAACTCATGGGGCATATCGTTAATTTCTGCCTTAATACCTAAGTCTTGTAGCGCTTCTCTGAGCTGGTGCAGTACCTTTTCTTCATAAAGCGTCCCGTAGCAAAGCATTGCTTCAACTTTATAATTTGCGGGGAAGCCCAGATGTTTGCGATATTGGTCTGCTGAAATGCTACGGTACATTAAGTTGATTGTATCAAAAACAGATGCAATTATCCTCTGTTGTGAAAGGTGTTGCTTCAAAGGGTTAATTTTTGGAATTGGAGGCTTGGTCACTTTCAGCGATCCCCAGAAAACATCTTTGAAAACAAGCATGCCATGGCGACATGCCTTGGTTCGCAAGATAAGATTCGTTTCCGAAAGTCCACCGGACTTTCTCACCCTCGACACCCTTTTGGCGTGTCGAGTATTCAAGGCCACTTGGCTTCAATTTAAAAACCCCACTTTCGTGAGGTTCATAAATTGGAGGGCCAGGAGGGACTTGAACCCTCGACACCCTGCTTAAGAGGCAGGTGCTCTAACCAGCTGAGCTACTGGCCCGGAATTGAAATTATATCTCTGTACTGTTGACGAAAAAGACGTTTGCCTTCAGTCGTCTTCATGAACTTCTCTCTGCGTTGCGCATCTGATTTTAATATATATGCTTCATAGCCAATCAGTGT
>JACCDN010735473.1_pt1 | contig 30542 bp, 29 predicted proteins | sample 7441691 | NCBI WGS metagenome assembly JACCDN01 (sample SAMN15323439, study PRJNA562643) | freshwater metagenome | isolation source: river surface water | place: USA:Blue River Watershed | collected 2017-08-16 | reverse complement strand
TCGCATTCATCGGCGTGCAGGCTTTGAATAGTTGTATAGCCGGCCAAGACCTTCGGCGTAATTTCAACCGTCCACGGACGTTGAGATGCCACAACCATCTTGCGTGATTCGCGATCTTCGAAAGCAACCCAGGAACTATCAAGTGAGGTCGCAATTGTTATCTCGTGCGCGTGATGTGCGCCCAGAGCAGCAAGAGCATGAAAAGTTGGCGAGAATTTAACTGCTGAACCTTCGGAGTAAATAACTCCATATTCACCGAAGAGTTCATGCCATGTTCCAGAATGTGCACCTGCGCTCGCAAGAGCAAAGACAGAACCTAAAGTCCAGGCTGCTGCAGACAAGTCTTTGATATGTGCAGCCATTTCAGGTTGTGCCAAGTTGGCGCGGTTATCACGAAGATGACCAGTTTCAGGATTACCGCGAGTCGAGAAAGTAATTGGAGATATCGAAACTTGCGGTGCAACGTGCTTCTTGGCAAATTCAATTGATTCGCGTTGCGTGTATAAAGTTTTGAAAATGGTTTCTGGATCTGTTGAGTGAACCGTTGGAACCATTGAGTATGAGACCGAATCCCCAAAGTCATATTTATTGCGATGTAGATCAACTAAGTAAGCATCAGTTCCAACAACGTAGCTATTAAGAGAAGTATTTTTTGGAAGATCATGCGCCTGAACAATTTCTCTGGCTTCACGATGAATCAATAGCCGTGATCCGGCAGGAACGCGGTTGCTGAGATGTTCTACTTCGAGAGCCAGTTGGTCGCCAGCGCTAGAAGAGAGCAGAGCCGCTTCCAGCGCTAAGCCACTCTTGCTGACAGTGGCTATTTTCTGTGCGGTTAGCGCTTCTTCATTAACTCGGATGTGGTCTATATCGAGGATAAATAGCGCTTTTTCGAGGTCATCGTTCGGCAGCAGTGGCTCAGAATTGAATTGCAAACCAATGCGAGGAAGTGAAGGTATTTCTTTGGCAATTATCTTTGAACCATCAACCTTTGCACTGGCCGGTGGCGTAACTTCAAATTCTAAGTTCTGTTCCCAAACAACGCCCTTATCAATAATAAACGGGCGAGGTTCAGCAAGGGAACCGCTGTAAATCTTGTAAGTGTTATCGGTCCAGTTTCGTTGATCTTCTGCCTCGAGAACTTTGCCAGTTGAAAGAACTTTTAACGCTCGTTTATCTGGGGCAATAAAGTACATATCGTTGCTAGCAGGAAATAGTCCTTGCGTAATTCCATCGATCACACGTTGTGGGGATATCTCCTTTAGCAGTGAGTAAGTGTTACCACTTGCCAGAACCGTTGATCCCATCCAGTCGCCGGTATGGAGACAGAAACAAACTCCCCAACGTTGGATTTCAAACTTTCCTAAACCAGTCAGCGTGTAAGCAACGCTAAATTTTCCATTTGGTTGCAAGGTAACAATGGTCTTACCTTGCATGGATCCGGCAAAGGTATCGGTAATTGTTACTACACAATTTTCGCCAGATACTTTTATATCTTCGCTATGTTCATCAGGATCAAGGGTTGACCAATCCCAGGGGCGTATCGCGGTGTAGAGCAGATCAATAATCTGCGCACCTTCGTAATTAATATTTCGTATGGCGGCGCGTGCAATATCTAAAGTAAAACCGGCATGTTCAACCCTCTGGGTGTCGGGCCAAAAGTTTTTGCTCATCGCGCAGTCATTCCGCCATCGACGGCATACCAAGCACCGGTTGCAAATGAAGATTGTTCCGAGACCAACCAATTAACTAAACCGACTAAATCACTTGGTTTTCCCATACGCCCAAGTGGAGTGCGCCGAATTAAGTCGGGGCCCTTCTCTGGGTCATCCCAAATTTTCTGGATTAGCGGTGTCGACATAGTTCCGGGGACCACAACGTTTGCGCGAATACCTTCTTCTTTGTAATCCACAGCGATAATTCGAGAGAGTCCCATCATTCCCGCTTTGGAGGCTCCATAAGCGGTGTAGCCCGCGCCCTCCATAGTCATTCCGGTTGGAGAACCGATCAAAATAACTGAGCCGCGTCCAGATTTAATAAGACCTGGAATGGCGTGTTTGACTGAGAGAAACGCCCCAGTCATATTTACATCAACCGTTTTCTGCCAAGTTTCGAGTGAAACATCGCCAATCTTGGAATCTTGCCCTACTAACTGAACACCTGCACAAACTATAAGCGCATCAATCTTCTCAATCGTAGATAGCGCTTCCTTTATGGAAGTTTCACTTGTTAAATCAGTTTTATAGAAAGTCGCTTCAGGTTTTGCAGCGCCTTGAATATCTAGATTATGGACGGCCGCACCGGTTGCCACGAGACCAGATACGAGCGCTGAACCAATTCCTCCACTGCCTCCAGTAATAACAACGTTATAACCCTTTAGATCCATAGTTAGGATCCTATCGATTCACGTAATTTGGCAACGCTGATCTTTGCCCATTCGCTCTCTAATGCAACTGTTGCTTCGTAACTTTCTTGGCGTGGAGTCCAGAGTTCGATGACCGCGGTGATCTCGCGCATTGGTCCGCCTACCGCATTGATAACTTCGGCCACATCTAATCGTCCTTCACCGAGAGCCGTTCCGCGGACAGTAAAACCCATCTGCCCGTTGGTGCGAACGATTTCAAAATCTTTCATATGAACATTTATTGCGCGAGGTGCAAGTGAGGGAATTACTGTGTTTGGTGCTTCAACTGCGCCAAGTGAATTAACGGTATCAAGACAGATACCAACCCAATCTGAACCAACTTGATCGATGATCTCGTTAAATTCAGCGCAAGTTAGGCGATCGTGATTTTCGATCGCAAGTTTTATACCGGCGTCCTTAAATCTACTTTCAAAAGGTTTAACTAGATCAACAATTTCGGGAATTGTCGGTTCGTGGCCCGCGCTATCAATTACCACTCGCAAAATCGGAGACGATAGTTTTGCTGCAATAAGCAGAAAATTTTCCAAGTTTTCACTCAGAATTCCGCGGGTTCCAACTTCTAGAGCTATTCCGTAACAATCTGCCTGTGCCTTTAAGGCCGTTAATTCAGCGCTGGATAAGCCACCAATCGGCAAGTTATCGGCTATTTGCAGTACATCAGCCCGTAAATGATGAGCGTGCTCAAGGAGTTCGAGCGCAGTCATCGCAACTGGATAGTCAGATTCGATTCCGCCTATTGCCCAGGGAAAGGTGAAGCTGGAAATACCGAGCTTCATTTACTTATTTATCTCCGCCGGTTATTTGCTTAACGCTGGCTAGAACATTCTCGGGCTTAAAGATGGCATCCCAATCATCACGGAAGAGCGAACCTTGGGCGTTTTTTAGCGCCATCAGTGCGCCATCGGATAACTTCCAATTTAGTTCTTCAAAGAGCAAAGCGATGCTGATCTGCAAATGTCCCATGCAGAAATCTTTTGCAGCTGCTTCAGGAACACCTAGATCAATAACCTTTTGTAAGCCTTGTGTAATCACTTCAACACAACCATTAATTAAAGTCTCACTTAGCGCTGGTTCAAGTAACGCCATCTGCTGAACGGTTATTCTGTGGCTAGCGCTAATCGGAGCAAACATTTCAGTTGCAATGGTTTCAACAAGGTCAGCTTCTTCTTCAGTTCCCCAAGCGATGGCAAAGACCAAAGCTTGTGTTGCAAGTCCACCACCCCAGTAATCGCGACGCGCAGCAGGATCTGTTTCACCGAGCAAACTAAAGACAGGTGGGTGAGTTGGATGACAAACAAAGCAAGAAATATCTGCGCGGTGTTTCACGCGATCGGCAGCGATGGCCGCAGGATCTAGGAAGAGAATCTTTGTACCAGGATCTAATTTTGGTACGACTTCATCAGAAATTTGGCGAACCAGCGCATCGGGAGTTGTAAAGATAACTACATCTGTTCCCTTTAGCGCTTCATCTAATTCCATAACTGTATTGCCGGCTTCGCGAATTCGCGCTTGCCCGGCCTCTGACTTTTCAACGAAGCGCAGCTCATACTTCTTTGTATCTAGAAGTGGCTTGGTAACTCGGTTACCCATTTTGCCGCCAGCGCCTAAGATCGTAATTACAGTCATGAAAACTCCTAAGGATTTGTAACAGTTAACTTTTTCAACTCTAGCAGCAGCGATAACCCCTGCGGTAGGCTCTCCGAGTGCCAGATTTAACGAGCGATTTAGCCAATAAATATGTAATTGGAGTGGATTACGGAACTCTTTCCGGACGCGCTTTATTGGTGCGCGTTTCTGATGGAACCGAAATTGCAACCGCAGTTTACGAATATCCGCATGCAGTTGTTGAAGAGAAACTTCCAACTTCTGGCGCCAAACTTCCGCCTGATTGGGCGCTACAAGTTCCTTCGGATTATGTAGATGTTTTGAAAGTTACCGTTCCTGCGGTTCTAAAAGAATCAGGTATTGATCCTAAATCTGTCATTGGGATAACCACAGACTTCACCGCTTGCACTGTTTTGCCAGTAAAGAGCGATGGAACACCATTGTGTGAACTACCGGAATTTTCGAAGAATCCACATGCTTTCGTTAAGTTATGGAAGCACCATTCGGCACAGCCACATGCAGATCGAATTAATGATCTGGCTCATTCACGTAACGAGCCTTGGATCTCACGTTACGGTGGAAAGATTTCCTCTGAATGGGAGTTCGCCAAAGCGCTACAAGTTCTAGAAGAGGCTCCAGAAATTTATCAAGCAATGGATAAATGGGTGGAAGCTGCCGACTGGATTATCTGGCAACTCTGTGGCAAATATGTGCGCAATATATGCACCGCGGGATATAAAGGAATTTATCAAGATGGAAAGTATCCAACGAAGGAATATTTAGCGGCGCTAAATCCAAAGTTTGAAAACTTTATCGGCGAAAAGCTCGAACACGAGATCGGTGCGCTAGGTGCATCTGCAGGAACTTTAACCGCAGAAGCTGCAAAGTGGACTGGCCTTCCTGAAGGAATTGCGGTCGCAGTAGGAAATGTTGATGCACACGTAACTTCTGCCGCAGCTAACGCTGTAAATCCTGGTCAGATGGTTGCGATCATGGGAACTTCAACGTGCCATGTAATGGTCTCTGAAAAATTTGCCGAAGTACCTGGTATGTGTGGAGTTGTCGATGGCGGAATTATCGATGGCGCACTTGGTTACGAAGCAGGCCAGTCTGGCGTGGGCGATATCTTCGGATGGTTTGCCAATAACTACGCTCCTGCTGAATACACAGCTGCTGCTGCGGCAAAAGGCGTAGATATACATACCTATCTATCTGAATTAGCTAGCGCTCAACCGGTTGGTGCGCATGGCCTGGTTGCGCTCGACTGGCAGAGCGGAAATCGTTCAACGCTGGTTGATCATCAACTATCCGGCTTGATCATTGGGCTGACGCTTTCAACCAAGCCTGAAGAAATTTATCGCGCCATCGTTGAATCCACTGCATACGGTGCGCGCAAAATTGTGCAAACCTTTAACGAGTCAGGTGTTCCGGTTAAAGAATTTATCGCAGCGGGCGGTTTGATCAAGAACAGTTTCGTAATGCAGATTTATGCCGATGTATTGAATATGCCAATCACAATTATTAAATCAGCGCAGGGGCCAGCACTTGGATCTGCAATTCATGCTGCCGTTGCAGCGGGTGCATATAAAGATGTCCAAACAGCAGCTGCGGCAATGGGTGGAGTCGCAAGTGAGCGTTACCAACCAAATCCAGCAAACGCTAAGGTCTATAACGAGCTCTACAAGCACTACAACGATTTGTATGAAAGCTTCGGCCACAACGGTGCAATGCATTCTCTACGTGCGATTCGCGATCGCGCACTCACATCTGCGGAAGGAAAGTAATGAGTTCCGATAAAGAATTACGTGAGAAAGTCTGCAAGTTAAATATTGATTTACAACGTTATGGTTTAGTTGCTTGGACCGCCGGCAACGTCTCTGAACTCATGTCAGATGGCAAGCGGTTCATGATCAAACCAAGCGGCGTAAGTTATGAAGATTTGAAGCCATCACAAATGATTATTTGCGATCTTGATGGAAATGTTTTAGAAGGCGAACTATCGCCTTCCAGCGACACTCATACTCACGCCTACATTTATCGCCACATGAAGGGCGTTGGCGGAGTAGTTCATACGCACTCAAATTACGCTGCAGCGTGGAGCGCAATTCACAGTTCTATTCCTTGTGCGCTAACTGCAATGGCTGACGAGTTTGGTGGAGAAATTCCACTCGGACCTTTTGCGTTAATTGGAAACGATGCAATCGGTAAAGGTGTAGTTGAAACGCTTACAGGACACCGTTCTTCTGCCGTAATCATGAAGAATCATGGCGTTTTCTCAATCGGTAAAGATGCAACTGCAGCAGTTAAATCTGCTGTGATGTGTGAAGATGTTGCAAAAACAACTTGGATCGCTAAGACCATGGGGGACTTGCAGTTAATTGATCAAGAGAGCGTTGATAAGTTGTATGACCGCTATCAAAATATCTACGGTCAACGCGGCAAATAAGCGTAACTAACTAGAAATTTCAGTTGTAGCAACGATTGTGGGAGAATTTGCCTGTGGCAAATGACGAACGTTTAACCCTCTCGGTCGACTGCGGTGGGCTCTTTCTAAAGAGCTGCGTACTCGACGAATCGGGCACGATGCACTCAAAGCCGAGCAGAATTGAAACGCCTTATCCGCTTTCACCAGATCGCTTTATCGAAACGATAAAAGGTATCTCAGATTCACTTCCAACCACGTACCGTGCAACCGTTGGTATGCCCGGAATGATTCGCCACGGAGTTGTTATCTCTACTCCGCATTACATGACCAAGGCTGGCCCGCGCACAAAGATCGATCCAGAACTCCAAGAACAGTGGAGCGGATTTGATATGCAGAACGCCTTGACCAAGAAACTTGCTATGCCAACTCGAGTCTTAAATGATGCCGAAGTTCACGGTGCAGGAATTATTTCAGGCTCTGGTTACGAAGTTGTAATCACATTAGGAACTGGACTTGGGTTTGCAATTTTCTACGGTGGTTCACTTTCTCCACATATTGAGTTTTCACATGCACCAGTACGTCGTGCAACAACTTATGACACTTGGATCGGCGAGCATGAGCGCCGCCGTCTTGGAAATGCTTTCTGGTCGCGTCGTATCCGCGCCATGGTCGATGAACTTCGCCCAGTCTTTATGTGGGATCGCCTCTATATCGGTGGCGGCAACGCGCGTTGTATTCGCCAGGCAGATCTAGATCGCATGGGCGATGAGGTTGTTATCGTGCCAAATGCTGCAGGTGTAGCAGGCGGAGTACGTGCCTGGACTCTTGAGCAGTACAAGTAATTAGTTCTTGAGCTTAAAGATCCCTGCTGCAATACCGGCAAATTGTGCTGCACCAGTGGCGCCGGCTTCAGTTGCATCTGAGACTTTGTAACTTCCAAATTGTTTATTTTTCGCGCTAGCGATCATCGGATTCTTTATCCAACCTCCGGCGATAACAACTTCATTTGCTTTACCGGTAAATTTTTCAATTAGTGAAATCATCGCTTCAGAATCTTCGATTAAGTGTTCTGTAGTCGCGCGAAATAACGCAGCCGGAGATACCGCATCATCTAAATTCGTAACGGAAAGTCCGTGATAATCATTAACAACGCGCATTGCGCTGGCAGTCGGATCAATCTTAAACGCAGCCTCACCCAGCGCAACTTTTTCTTCACGCGTAGAAACTCCAACAAGTGAACAGACTCTTTCTAGAGTTAGCCCTGTTGGTAGCGCGCCGAGCAAAGTGAAGTGATCTGCGATAACCGAACAACTTAAACCAACGTTCGCTGCGGCGAGTTCAGCGATGGCATCACGCGAAAGTGGCTTCTTAAATGTGCGAAGCAACGCCTCAGCGGTTCCCATAGAATCAAAAAGTGAACCTTCATTAATCGCCCCACAGTAATACGCAGCCGTGAAGTGATCATGTCCAGCAATTGTTATAACCGCACCGCGCAAAACTTCGGGCGCCTCGTTATTTACTACACCGATTGGCTCACCAGCTACAACTAAACGAGCCAAGAAATCTTCGCCGCCGCCAACTAAAGCCATCGCTTCGCTCCATGGAGCTCGTGCTTCGACATCAAAGAAACCAGTTCGGCTTACAAGGGAAAGTTCATTGACTAATTCAGCGCCTAAGCAATAAGCAACCCATTCTGGCGCTGATAGAAAGTGTTTTGCTTTGCGCGATTCAGGAAGCTCTTTATTAAGCCAGAGAGTTTTAGAGATCGATGCAATTTCATTAACCAGGGTTCCGGTGCGCGCTCTAAATTCGTAATCACCTAGCTCGTTAATTATTGGTTCGGTAATTCCGCGCGGATCATGCCAAGCCATTCCCGGTGCAAGCGGCTTACCTTGGCCATCAATCAAAACACCGGTTTCGCTAAATCCAGTAAAGCCAATCGCAGCGACCTTGCCGTCCGCCATTTCTGCAGCCTTCGCGGCAACAGCGATTACCGTCTTAGCCAAGAGCAACATATCTATATCGCTGGTGTTTTTCTCATGGCGCCAAGGAGTTGGTTCGGCATAATCTGCCAGCACCTTTAAATTGATATCTGTTGCAACCGCTTTAATGCGAGAAGTGCCGACATCAACTCCGATAAGAATTTGTTGCGACATATTTCTTTTTTAGCGGCGCTTATGGCGCAACGCGTGCCAATTCAGCAAGAGGTGGACGACAAACAATGGCGTTGGCGCCACTGAAAGTAAATGGACCAGCGTTGTGTGGGATTACAACCGCATCACCTTTAGTTATGGACATCTCTGGTGCGTTAGCAAAAGTTATTGTTCCTGAGCCATCTAGAACTAGCGCGACTGCAAATCCTGCTGGGAAATCGCCAGTACCTGGAGCTAAATGTGCACGGAAGTAACCATCTGATTTAAGCGGCAGAACTGAACGAAGTTCGCCACCCGAGAAGACGTTATGAGTAATTAAAGAGTCAAATTCTTGATCCGTTAGCGGATCCAATTTGAGCGCATCTGTAACAGTTTCAAAACCGAGCCCAAGATGGCCATCTTTAATGCCATCTACTGCAAAACCTTCCCATTCGAGAAGTGCTGAAAGATCGGTTGGCTCTTGTAGTTCAAGAACAAAAATTCCGGCATCAATTGCGTGAGCAACACCTGCAGGGACAAGAACGGCATCGCCAACTTGTACTTCTGTGCGACGAAGCGAAGCTAGGAGAGCTGCAGAGTCTTGTGCACGAACCAACTTCAACAGTTCTTCTTTAGTTTGTGTCTGCGCAAAACCAAGGCCAACTCCTGAACCTGCTGGCGCTTCCAAAATAATCCATGCTTCAGTCTTGCCGTGATCTAAACCGAGATGTGTTTTCGCAAATGCTTTATTTGGATGGTAATGAACGGGAAGGCGCTGATCTGGATCAAGTAACTTAATCAAAATTTCAGTGCTCAACCCAAAGTTCTTTACGTGATCGGCGCCGAGCCAACCGTCAGAATCGTTCTTAATTGCATCGCGAAGAAGCGTTCCATCGCTAAGTCTGGATAACCCTTGCTCTGCTTCACCAAATCGCGTTGTTATCGACCCGATCCATTCTTCAGGACGCATTGGTCCACCAGGGCCATGACGTAAGGCACCTATGCGATTTCCACCACGGTAGAAGTGATCAAATTGATTCGATGGGAGCTTTGCGGGGGTGGTTGAACTATGTGACATGGTTCTAGACTACTTGCAGTGTTAATGAAATTACCAGCGAAAATGGAGTCACTTAATGTCTGATGTATCAATTCGCCTCAAGCGCTTATTTAATAATGGTCGTTGCTTCGATATCGCAGTTGACCATGGCTTCTTTGGTGAAGGTACGTTTCTTGCAGGCATTGAAGATATGAGCGCTGCGGTAAACACCTTGATCGAGGCTGCGCCAGATGCAATTCAATTGACCCTAGGGCAAGCAAAACTCCTGCAGAGCAATCCAAACCCGCATAAGCCATCGTTGGTACTACGAACAGATGTGGCAAATGTTTACGGCAAAGTTATTCCGGACCACCTATTTAGTATTTTGCTCGAAGATGCTGTTTTGCAGGCGGTTCGTCTAGACGCCGCAATCGTTGTAGTTAATTTGCTTGATCTGCCAGGTCGCCCTGAACTTCGTGATGCGTGCATCCGAAATATCATGACTTTGAAGGCGCAATGCGAACACTACGGAATGCCGTTAATGGTCGAACCATTAGTTATGAAAGATGCAACAACTGGTGGCTACACATCAGATGGTGAACTCGAGAAAGTTGTTCCGCTAGTTCGTCAGGCAATTGAGCTCGGCGCAGATGTAATCAAGGCAGATCCAACTGATATCGCCTCCGATTATCACCATGTAATTCAAACTGCTGGTTCAGTACCAGTTCTAGTTCGTGGCGGCGGACGCGTTTCTGATGAAGAACTCTTAAATCGCACCGCCGAAGTTTTGAAGCAAGGCGCTGCCGGCATTGTTTATGGACGAAACATCATCGCCCATCCAAAACCAGCGAAGATGACTCAAGCTTTGATGGCGATGTTGCACAAGGGAACTTCGGCTCAAGATGCCCTAAAGATTGTCTCTGCTTAATATGTCTTCACAGAAAAAAGTTAAGGTCGGAATTATCGGCGGTGGCCTCATGGGCCGCGAGCTACTTGCCCTTGTGGGGCGTTGGGATGCGCTGCTAGATCACCCGGTTCGCCCAGAAATCACGGCGATCGCTGATACATCTGATGCAGTTCGCGAGTTCTTTACCAACGCGGGAGTTAAAGAGTCATATAGCGATTACAAAGAGTTGCTTGCCAGCCCAAATGTAGATGTTGTCTACATAGCGGTTCCGCACAACCTGCATGAAGAGATTTATATCGCGGCCATTAATTCAGGTAAAGATTTTCTAGGCGAAAAGCCGTTCGGCATTGATTTGGCTGCTGCCGAAAAAATTGAAGCAGCGCTTGCTGGAAAGAAGAATTTCGTTCGCGTATCTAGCGAGCTTCCCTTCTATCCAGGAGCACAAGCGGCAATCCGTGAAGCGCGCAGTGGAAATCTAGGGGAGATCGTTGAAGTCAGATCAGGGCTTCTGCATTCCTCAGATATTAACCGCAATAAGAAAATAAACTGGAAGCGGCAACGAAAGTTCTGTGGCGATATCGGCGTGCTTGGTGACCTTGGAATGCATGCCGCGCATATCCCACTGCGTTTGGGTTATAAGCCAAGAAAAGTTTTTGCAATTCTTGATGACATCGTTACGCACCGTGAAAACGCAGCGGGAGAGCAAGTGCCTTGCGATACATTCGATAATGCAGTGCTTGTTATGCGCGCTGCAAATCCGGGCAATAACCGCGAATTTCCAATGTTCTGGGAGATGAAGCGAATCGCTCCAGGTGAAAGCAATACATTCTTCTTCAGCGCAATCGGAATGACTGGGGGAGTTCGCTTTAGCACCAAGAACCCAGCGGTTTATCACACCTTTGCCCTTCGCAACGGAGAACAAGTTTGGTCTGAGATCCAACCTGGACATGTCACCAACTGGCCAGTGATTACCGGACATATCTTCGAATTTGGTTTCCCGGATGCGCTCTTGCAGATGTGGGCTGCTTACTTTGCAGAACGCGAAGGAAAGTTAGGCGACAAATTTGCCTGCGCATCTGTATCGGAAGTTGTTGATTCGCATCGCACATTTGCGGCAGCGATGAAATCTCATGCATCACACGCAGAAGTTGCTCTCTAAATATGTCTGATTTTTCCAACACCAAAATCGCAGTAATTGGCAGCACCATGATGGATCTAACTGTCTATGCCGATGTACTTCCGGCAGCTGGTGAAACCCGTTTTGGGGAAAGCTTCACAACTGGCTTTGGCGGAAAGGGCGCAAATCAAGCGGTAATGGCTGCCCGTACAGGTGCAAAAGTAACAATGATCACCGGCATCGGAAGCGATGGATTTGGCGATGAAAGTTTGGCGAATTTTAAGAATTGCGGAATGGATACATCTTCTGTCTTAAGACTTCCAACACACACCGGAGTCGCACATATTTGGGTGGATGGTCAGGGTCAGAATCGTATTTCGATAGTTCCGGGTGCGAATTTTGCACTCACTCCGCAAGATGCGATTGATCAGGTTTCGAAGTTAAAAGATGTCAGCGTATTGATTGCACAATGCGAAATCCCACAGGAAGTTACCTTGGCTGCATTTCGTACCGCGCAAGAACTTGGCATAACAACGATACTCAACCCTGCACCTTATCAACCACTAACCGATGACTTACTTGAGTTAACTGATTGGTTAATCCCGAACGAAATTGAATTTGCAGAACTAGATAAAACTCATCGCGCACCAGATTCCGATGAAGTAATTGCATCACTTCGCACCAATGGCCGAACAATTGTCACCTTGGGAAGTGATGGGGCTGCGCTGGTAACTACTGATGGCGCTGTTAAGCGATTTGCCGCAAAGAAAGTTTCCGCCACCGACACCACCGGTGCAGGAGATTGTTTTATCGGCGCCTTTGCTGCAGCCCTAGCATCGGGCGCAACGGAAGATTCAGCGGTGCAATTTGGAATCGATTGTGCGACCAAGAGCGTTATGCGTAAAGGCGCTCAATCTTCTTACCCGAAGCTAGAAGAGATTGATTTCAGCCTGATCGCAAAATAACGCTGCTGTATGGCACAGCATCGCCGGTATGAATTATGCCGAGCGCTTGACCGACTTTTACCTTGAACTCTTCATGAGGAATTACAGTCGTAACTAAACCACCGTGGTGAGATTTATATTCAGCAACAGTTGCGGCATCTACCTTGGCTTCAAACTCAGCCGCTAGATACATTCCAGTTAAATCTAAGTGCGGCAAAATTGCATCCAATACTTGCGAGACAGTAGGCGTACCCATAACCAGCGCAAGGTCGATAGTTTCTACGCCTGGATAAGTTGGAAACGGACCGTCAACGATCGCGATCGTATTTACATGGCGAAAGCGCGCTAAAAGCGAGGCTAGATCTCCGTTGATGATTCCATTTTTTATCATGAAATTATGATTCCCTAGTATTGCGTTAACTTCAAGCGCTAAACTTGAAAAATGCCGGAGCAATTAGCGAACCAACAAGCAGCTTTAGCCAGAATCGAAAGCTTCCTATCGGGTTCCAATGAGCGAGTTCTAATCGGAATTATCGGCAAGCCAGGGGCTGGAAAATCAACGCTCTCTAAGTTTCTAATGAGCAAACTTCCAAAACAGTTCGTCACGGTTGTTCCGATGGATGGCTATCACCTAAGCAATAAAGTATTGAAAGATCTCAAGCGTGCAGATCGCAAAGGAGCACCAGATACCTTCGATGTGGCAGGTTTTGCTTCGCTAGTAAAGCGCATTCGATCAGAGCAGACACAGAACATTTACTATCCGATTTTTGATCGCGCGATAGAAGAGTCCATTGCTGCACAAGGAGTGGTTACTTCCGAAACTCGCGTCGTGATCATCGAAGGCAATTACCTGCTTCACGATGCCGGTGGTTGGGAAGATGTTAAAGATTTATTGGATGAAAGCTGGATGGTCGATGTCGATGACGATAAGCGAATCGCTCGATTAATTTCACGCCATATTGCCCATGGAAAAGAACCCGAAGCCGCGAAAGCCTGGGCCAAGGGAACCGATGAAGCAAACGCGCAGTTAATTGAACGCGGCAGATCCCGCGCCGATTTCGTTGTACAGATTGATTAACGAATAGTTAATTAGCTACGAAGTGCGACCGCAAGCGAACGGAAATCTTCGACCAATATGTCGATCTCTTTCTGTCCGTGCGCCAAGCTAATCAACCACTGCTCATCCAGTCCCGGAGGCGTAATGATTCCGCGATTTAGCGACCAGAGCCAAGATAGTTCTGCGACACCAAAGTCGGTTGCTTTGTAATCACGGTAGTTGCGCACTGGCGTTGTAGACCAAGTGATGCAACCTTTTACACCAAATCCAACGGTGTGTGCTGGAAGTTGGTACTCATCAATGATTTCAGAGATGCGCTCGAGCGCTTGTTGGTTAAGCGCTTCTGCTGCAGCAAGTGTTTCAGCGGTGCAGATTTTATCTACTGCACGAACACCGGCCATAACGAGAGGATTACCGTTAAAGGTACCGAAATGCGCCATCTTGCCATTGGTCACAAAGTCCATGTATTCCTTCTTGCCACCGAATGCAGCAAGAGGAAGCCCACCACCAATTGATTTTGCAAGGGTAATTAGATCTGGCTTTACACCAAGTCTTTGCGCCGCACCTTGATGTCCTGCAGTCAATCCTGTTTTGACTTCATCAAATATCAAAATAATTCCGTATTGATCGCAGAGTTCGCGAACGCGTTCTAGGTAGCCAGCATCTGGAAGAACAATTCCGATATTTTCTAAGACTGGTTCAACAATAAAGCAGGCGATGGAGCTACTGTGCTTTTCAAAGATTTGTTCTAGCGCATCTGCATTGTTGTATGGAACAACATGCACATTTCCAGCTACCAAATTTGAATCAGCAACTGGAGTTGGAGACTCTGCATCTCCCGCCTTATCTAGTGGTGGCTTGCTAGAGACAACCAACGGATCGTAACTACCGTGGTAACCGCCTTCGACCTTAACAATGTCACTCTTTCCGGTGATCGAGCGTGCAACGCGAACCGCGTACATAGTTGATTCGGTACCTGAGTTTGTAAATCGCACTTGATCAATTCCGAAGCGACGGCAGATTCTTTCTGCAGCATCGGTAGAAATTGGTGAAGGTGTAACAAAGAGCATGCCTGATTCGAGGGCAACCTTTGCCTCAGCGATTACTTCTGGATTTAGGTGGCCGGCGAGCATTGCGCCAAAGCCCATAGATAGATCGAGCAGTTGGCGACCATCAACGTCGGTCATCCATGCGCCCTTAGCGGAGACGATCGAGATTGGATATGGGTCCCAATGTTGGAAACTTGAGGTGACACCGAGCGGCAGAGATTTGTGCGAACGTACGCTCTCGATCTGCGAGCCCTTAGTGTTCTTAGTGAATGCTTCCCACTCTGAGGCCAGTAATGAGGCTACTTTCTCAGGCGAAATTGGCGTTGTTGTTGCTGGAACTGATCTAAACGTTTGTGCGTGATGCGATTGTGTAATCATTGTAAAGCTGTACGGCAAAGGTTTCTGATTTAGAAACTCGTTTGAGAAGTACTCTCCCGATCCTTTCATTCTTTCGAATGTGCGGTAAGTATCTCCGAAGTTAAAAAAACTTGCAACCCCTAGGCCTTTTTATGCGAGAAGTTCGGGCGTTTCTCATAAACTTAACGTCGTTATGGAAAAACCAACAATAATTCTTGCAACAAGCAACGGCGTCGGCATGGGACATTTAGCACGCGCATCGGCGATTGCATATTCATTAAAAGAGATTGCAAATCCAATTATTGTTTCAATGGCGGGTGGAATTGCAGAAGTTCCGGACTTTATGGGAATTCGCTGCGAATATATTCCGGGCAAAGATCGTATGTGGATGTCACGCGATAAATGGGATTCTTATCTGCGCGATCGTTTGTTAGCACTTGTAGATGAAACCGATGCGCGAGTTCTATCTTTTGATGGAGTTGTTCCATACCCAGGAGTGATTGCTGCGAAATTTGGCCATCCAAAACTTTCTTTAGTTTGGGTACGACGTGGACTTTGGCAGAAGAAACCACAAAGATTTGTTTTAGGTTTGCAATCAAAGATGATGGATCACATCGTTGAACCTGGAGATATTGCACGTGCTTACGATTTCGGTCCAACTGCGCAACGAAAAGATGCCACGCTAACTTCTCCCGTTTCACTTTTTGATAAGAGCACCGCATTCAGCCGCGATGAAGCTCGACAGATCATGGGCTTAGACCTAAATCGCCCAGCGGTATTAGTTCAACTCGGCACTGGTGAAAGCGATGTCAACGAGAAGATGACCGCAGCGCTTTCGGGCTTGCTTGGCTGGAAAGATCTACAGGTAATACTGACTAAGCAACCTTTGGATAGAGATGGCAAGTCTCTGGCTCCGGAAGGGTTAGATATCCGAGTTGTCAGGTACTTCCCACTTGCCAAGGTCCTGCATGCATTTGATGCCAGCGTATGCGCAACTGGCTATAACGGAGTGCACGAGTTGCTTCCGGCAGAAGTTCCAACAGTCTTTGTTTCTAATATTCGCGGCACCGACGATCAAGATGCCCGCGCTAAGTGGTGCCATGACTTTGGTTTTGCTTTGCGTGCAGATCAAGCAGATTTAGCAGATATCACCGCAAAGGTTCGCCAGCTTCAGGATCCAGAAGTCAGAGCGCGTTTATCTGCAAAATGTAAAGAACTTCCAGATACAACGGGAGGAGCGGAAATCGCCAAGATTCTTTACGAATTAGCAACCGCAAAAGAGCCGGTTCGCCCATCAAGAATTACATTTATTCGACTTAATGTTCAGGAACATTTAAATAGAGGGTTACGCCACGTTGCTTATCTTGGTCTGCGCAGATTGGCACTTGTTTATCGTAAGTTGCGGCCACATCTGGTTGTGCAAGTAACGCGTGAAGAACCACCAATTTGGGGCGAACAAATGACGGCAAAAGAACTGCACCCGCTGATCAAAGGCGATAAACGTTTTGAGCATTTAATTATCGGCGCATCCGAAAACTATAAGAAGCGACGAATTCAAATTGCGGAATCTGCATATGGTGAAAAAACTGAGGTAATACGGAAAAAATGAGAATTAGAACTTGGTTTAAGAAAACGCCAATCGGCCGACTTGTTTGGAGAGTGCTGATTGGTGTCGTAGGTGGCTTAATTACAGTCCTTGGCGCGGTTGCACTTGTTGGACCCGGACCAGGTTTTTTAGTTGTACTTGCAGGTCTTGGAATATTGGCAACCGAGTTCGCCTGGGCAGCGCGGGTGATGGTTCACACAAGAACGTATGCACAGAAAGCAGCAGATAAAGCAGGAATACCAAAGTGGGCGCAATTTGCATTAATTGCTGTCTTTGCTGTTATTTCAATCATCGTAATTCTCTACTTATATTCAACAGGAAAGTTTTAACCTTCACCGCTACTCTCACTCTTTATGAGAGCAGAAACGTCACAACCAGTTCATGAAATTATTGCCACCCGCCGCAGTCCGCGTTCACTCGATCCACATGTTCCGCTAAATGATCAGGATTTGCTCGCAATTCTAGAAGCAGCGCGCTGGGCACCTTCTGCTTTCAACGGTCAGCCATGGCGATTTTTCGTTGGCCGAATAGGGGATGAGGTCTTTGCTAAAACCCTTTCGACCTTAGTTCCATTTAATCAATCTTGGGCTAAGAATGCAGCTGCTCTAATTACAGTTGCGGCGAAGACAACAAAAGATGACGGATCGATTAACGCTGACTATCAATTCGACTGTGGATTAGCAGTCTCTCAAATGGTTTTTGAGGTTCACCATCGCGGCTTTGTCGCGCACCAGATGACCGGTTTTGATCGTACTCAAAGTGCCGAAGTATTAGAAATGGCCAGAGACTTAACGCCCGTAGTCGTTATTGCAATAGGAAAACAAGATGCGCCAGAAAAACTTGAAGGTCCGGCAGCAGAGCGAGAATTAGCTCCGCGGGTTCGTAAAGAACTTTCCGAGTTGGTTATTGCAGGACTTCCAAAGTAAAGCGTTTAGAACTGCGAACGGATCTCCCAAAGATCTTTAAAGACTGGATTGAATAAAGTACTTGCTAAGTATTTAACTCCGTCAGAACCGCCAGTACCAGCCTTATGTCCAATTGTTCTTTCGACCATCTTTACATGGCGATAACGCCATTCTTGTAAACCTTCATCGATATCAACTAAGCGCTCACAAACCATCGCGGATTCAGGATCGCTGCGATGAACTTCAAGAAGCGCTTCGAGAACACGTGGATCTGATTGGTAATGCGTGCCCTTATCGCGATCCAAAATCTCTGTAGGAATTTTGTGGCCACGTTTAGCAAGGTAGGCAAGAGTTGAATCCCAAATCGAATTACGAGAGGAAATTTCACGGATCTCTTCCTGGACATCTAAAGGTAGGTGCGAAGCCATCTTTGAATCCCTACGACCAAGTAGAGCTTCAACTTTTCTAAATTGCGCAGATTGGAAACCACTTGATGAGGACAGGTAACCACGGAAGGCATTGAACTGTAGGGGAGTCATCGTCTCTAAAATATCTACCTGCGTAACGCAGACCTTTAAAATTGTGCGAATACGACCAAGAAGTGCAAGTGATCGATGGGTATCGCCTGCCTGCAGTGACATTGATGCGGCGTTAAATTCGTGAATAAGTTGCTTAAACCAGAGTTCATAACTCTGATGAATGATGATGAATAGCATCTCATCATGTTCTGGTTCATCAGATTGGGCAGCTTTAGATAGTGGCCTCTGCAGCTTTAATAACTCATCAACCGCAAGGTATGAAGTGTAAGTAAGCGCTGAATCAAAATCTTGATCGCTCATGTAACACGTGAATCTGTAGTTTTAATCTTCTCGTATTGACGAGAGGCAACCAGGTCCCTGATTCGTGCAAAGCCATCCCAAACTTCAACATAAGAAGTTGGTAGCGGTGCAATCGCCAGGCGAATTGAATCAGGAGTACGGTAATCAGGAATTACATCTGCAAATTCGCGCAAGGCAACACATATTCTTGCTGCATCTGGATGGCCCAAAGAAATATGTCCACCGCGTTCTTGTGGATCACGTGAAGTAAGTAAAGTAAATCCGAGATCTGCTAACCATGCGTCGTAGAGCTTAATCATCATCTCAGTGCCGATCGCTGCTTTCTCAGAGATAGCACCGATGCCTGCATCTTCAATCATCGTGAATGCGCTCTTAATGCAACGTAATCCAATTAGCGATGGGCTGGCGATTTGGAAACCACGGATACCTTCGGCTTTTTCAAATACCGGTCCCATCGCAAATTGATCTCCTTGCGAGAACCAACCTTGAATTGGAACCTGCAGCTCGGCTTGTACTTTTTTATTTACATATAGCCAAGCTGGTGCGCCAGGGCCAGAGTTTCCGTATTTGTAAGTACAGCCGACAGCTATGTCGACGCCGTTCTTATCGAAATCCATCTCAATCGCACCAACGGCATGGCTGGCATCCCACAACATGAAAGCACCATATTTACGAACTAAATCTGTCAAAGATTTAATGTCATTGCGCGCACCTGAGCGGTATTGGATTACTTCAAGTGTTACGAGCGCGACATCATCACTTAGATATGGTTCGAGAATTTCGGCGGTGATTCGTTCGTTCTCGGCTTTTCCTGGAGTTTCATTATCAATAATGATTAAATTCAAGCCGAGTTGTTTGGCAATTCCATCAAGGATGTAACGATCAGTCGGAAAGTTGGCCGCATCAGTGATGATGGTTTTACGCCCAGGGCGCGCATTAATTGCAGCTAAAGCTAATTGATAGAAGTTCACTGAAGTTGTGTCGCAGGCTAAGACTTGTCCGGCGGCAGCGCCTAATGTCGCGCGGCCGATGAGATCACCGGTTGGTTGTGCTTCATCAACCCAGTGCCCCCAACCAGTTACTACTTCTGGTCCCCACTCATCTTTCATAAACGAATTGACCGCTTCAATTGTCGAAATAGGCAAGCGACCGAGTGAATTGCCATCCAGGTAACAGATATTTGGATCACTAATCACAAATTGTGAGCGGAAACGCGCCAAAGGGTCGCGTTCATCTAGATCGAGAGCGAATTGGCGGTCGGTGACGTTCATAGTTGAAAGGTACGCTCTCCCATCGTGGCGCGCAATCTTGTAAATATCGAAGAGGTCTCCAAGGCCTTTGATATTAGAGCGCTGCTTGAAAACGTTTCGCTGGGTGTTTCTGAAGGCGATCGCATTGGCATTGTTGGGCGTAACGGTTCTGGAAAAAGCACGCTGATGAAAGTTATCGCAGCGATTGAACAGCCAGATAAGGGCCGAGTTACAAAGGCCAATAGCGTAAAGATTGGTTTGCTATCTCAAGTAGATAAAGCCGACCCAAATTCCACTGTAGGCGATGTTGTCATTGGAGATAAAGCAAAGCACGAATGGGCCAGTGACTCCGGAATCCGTGAAGTATTTACCGGGCTCTTCGGCGGTTTTGACGATCATTTGTTCGAAAGAAAATTTGCAACGCTATCTGGTGGAGAAAAACGCCGCGTTGGTTTAGCCAAATTATTAATTGATGACCTTGATTTAATTTTGCTAGATGAACCAACGAACCATTTGGATGTTGAAGGTGTTGCCTGGTTGGCCGACCATATAAACCGCCGTAAGAATTTAGCAGTCTTGGTAATTACGCACGATCGTTGGTTCTTGGATGCCGTTACCGATCGCACATGGGAAGTTGTCGGCGGCAAGGTTGAAGAATATGACGGTGGATACTCCGCTTTTGTTTTGGCGAAGGCAGAACGCGCCCGTCAGGCCAGCGCCATGGATGCGCGCCGCAATAACTTAATTCGCAAAGAGTTAGCTTGGTTGCGTCGCGGCGCACCAGCACGCACCACGAAACCAAAATTTAGAGTAGATGCTGCAAACGTTTTGATCGCCGAAGAGCCCGCCCCACGTGATCAAGGCGAGCTATTGAAATTCGCTCGTAATCGCTTGGGAAATACAGTTTATGAAGCGCACCATCTTCAGATTCGCGCTGGTGAAAAAGAGTTGATTGACGACATGTATTGGAACGTTGGCCCAGGCGATCGCATTGGAATTGTCGGCGTAAACGGTGCTGGCAAAACAACTTTAATGCGCACATTGGCCGGACAAGTTCCACCGCACGCTGGAAAACTTGTCACGGGCGTTACCGTAAAAGCAGCATTTCTGACCCAGCACCTTGATGAGTTAAATCCAACTTGGCGCGTGTTAGAAGCTGTAGAAAAGGTCGCCGCACATATTGAGTTAGGAAATGGAAAATCTCTATCCGCATCTCAGCTATGCGAACGTTTAGGTTTTGATAAAGACTCGCAATGGACACCTGTAGGCGATCTATCTGGTGGAGAAAAGCGTCGCTTGCAATTGACTCGCTTATTAATGGATTCACCAAATGTTTTGTTACTCGATGAGCCCACCAACGACTTTGATATCGAAACGCTAACTGAGTTAGAAGATCTATTAGATAGTTATGGCGGAACTTTGATTGTTATCTCGCACGATCGTTATTTTCTAGAGCGAGTGTGCGATCGCTTCGTTGGCCTACTCGGAGATAAAGCACTACGCGATCTGCCGCGAGGCGTAGATCAATATCTAGAACAACGCGCGCAATCACTTCAAAAACCGGCTGATATGGCTAAAGGAAAATCTCAATCTTCGGCCGCTGAACAAAGGCAGATTAAAAAGGATCTGGTCCGAGTTGAGAGACAGATTCAAAAAGCGAAAGAGAAGATTGCCGAATTAGAAATTGCGCTAGAAGGTGCAGCATTTGATCCCGAAGAGTTAACCAGAATTAGTGCAGACCTGGAAACTCAGCGCGCTGAATTAAACACTCGCGAAGAAGAATGGCTAGAAATCACAGTTCAACTAGAGCCGTGAGTTAAAATAAGGCCATGAGCAGAATTTCGCATGGCGTCGAAGTAGTCCTATTCCGCAGTCGTTTCCTCCTTGCCCCGCTTTATCTTGGGCTAGTTGGTGCGCTAATTCTTCTGGCCTATCGCTTTGTGGTGGAGTTCTGGCACCTAGCTGAGAAGACTGCAGATATGAACGCCAGCGAATTCACACTCTCACTATTGGCGCTACTAGACCTAACTCTTCTTGCAAATTTGATTTTGATGGTTATCTTTGCTGGTTACGAAAATTTTGTCTCTCGCATTGATGTCGCACTTGAATCAAAGGATCGTCCACACTGGATGGGAACAATCGATTTCAGTGGGCTAAAGATTAAATTAATCGGCTCTTTGGTTGCTATTTCAGTTATCGAACTCCTCAAGGATTTCATTGGATTGGCTGGGCAAGCCGAAGTTGGCGAAGGCACTGTTTGGAGAATTGTTATTCACCTTACCTTCGTGATCTCAGGTGTTCTATTTGCTTTGATGGATTGGATCGCAGATAAGCGTGAATTTCACGGCACTCATCCACAGTGACCAAAAGTAATTCCAAGCTAGATTTTCTAGCTGCTGTATCTGGGTTGATGATTGCGCTGCAAGCGCGTGCTAATGGTGAACTCTCACATCGAATGGGCAATCCAATTGAGGCCGCCCTAGTCTCATTTGGTTCTGGGTTAATCATCATCTCTTTAATTTCCGCCTTCACTCCTTCAATTCGAAAAGGGATGAAGAATTTACAAGGAGCTGTTTCACGCAAAGAGATCCCGGTTTGGACTCTATTTGCTGGAATGCTGGGTGGAAGTTTTGTTGCTGTGCAAACACAGATCGTTCCGATTATTGGCGTCGCGATATATTCAGTGGCATCAATTGCTGGACAAACGGCAGCATCTCTTTGGGTTGATCGAATCGGTTTAACTGGCGGCGGCAAGAAGGTAATAACCCCGCGAAGAGTCGCCGCTGCGGCAGTAACCGTTCTTGCCGTTCTTGTCTCGGTTCTTGATCGAATCGATGCGCGCGATTTATCGCTATTTGCAGTGATATTCGGGTGTTTCGCAGGTGCAATCGTGGGCGTCCAGCGCGCACTCAATGGTCAAATTAATGAAAGTACCAAACAGAGTTTTGCCACTTCATGGCTTAACTTCATTATGGGAACAACTTTTCTTGTTATCTTTTTAGCCATCGGTGTTCTGATCAATCGCGCTGAGTTCATCTCTCTGCCAGCTGGACCGTGGTGGATGTATACCGGCGGAACTATCGGAGTTATCTATATCGCCTTTACTTCAACAATTGTCCAACACTTGGGCGTTCTTACATTTACCTTAATTAGCGTTGGAGGACAGCTCGTTGGCTCTCTACTTATTGATCTATATTCGCCAACGCAAGGAGTGCAGGTCAGCGCTTACTTAGTTACTGGAATTCTTATGACTTATCTTGGGGTGGTCGTAGGCGGCGTCGGTAATTTACCAAAGCTGAAATTAGCGAAGCGCCGATAAAGAAAGCCGCGATCGCATACGAAGAACTCTTTACCCAAGGTAATGAAGCAGCATAAAAACCAGCGAGTGTGATCCCTACGCCCCACAAGAGCGCCCCCAAAATATTGGCAGATAAGAATTTGTAATAATTCATCATCGCCGCACCCGCGATTGGTGGAACAAAGGTGCGAATCCAAGGAAAGAATCGAGCGGCAACAACAGCCCACCAACCTGTTTTTTCATAAAACTCTTCGGCGTTCTTGACCATGCGTTGTATTCGCGGAGATTGTCTTTTATCCAGATACGGACGCCCAACCACTCTTCCGATAACAAAGCCCACTTGATCGCCGAAAAATGCCGCGAGGAAAATTGCGGTAACAAGAATTACGATATTTATATTTCCGTGAGCTGCAGCAACTAGGCCAGCGCTAAAGAGAATTGAATCTCCAGGTAAGAAGAATCCAAAGAGCAGCCCGGTTTCGATGAAGACGATACCTGCGACAACCACATAGAAAATAAATGGCGCTAGGGACGAAAGTTGAGCGTCAAAAGAGGCTGCTAAATCCATTTATACGCTCTTTTTAACTGCTGCCGCGACCTTTGAAACGACTTGCGCATCAAAGACGCTTGGAACAATAAAGGAAGCATTTAACTGTGAAGCTGTAACGCAAGATGCGATCGCTTCAGCGGCTGCAATAAGAAGCTCATCAGTGATCTTGTGCGCCTGCGCATCAAGAAGTCCACGGAAGATTCCAGGGAAAGCTAGGACGTTATTGATTTGATTTGGTTGATCACTGCGACCTGTTGCAACCACAGTCGCGTACTTGCGTGCGATTACTGGATCAATTTCAGGGTCAGGATTGGCCAGTGCGAAAACAATCGAACCCTTAGCCATTGCAGCGACATCTGCTTCGGTCAATACATTTGGAGCGCTGACGCCGATAAATACATCAGCGCCCTTCATGGCATCAGAAATCTTTCCAGTGAACCCAGGAGTTACGCATCCATCTTTATCAAAAGCGATTATTTGCTTAGCACCGCTCTTGGTTAACAAACGTGCGATCGCTGTTCCGGCAGCTCCGGCTCCACTCATAACGATTGTTATCTCGCCTAACTTCTTATCAACCAATTTAAGCGAGTTGGTAAGCGCGGCAAGAACAACGATTGCAGTTCCATGCTGATCATCATGGAATACGGGAATATCTAAAAGTTCGCGCAAACGTTCTTCAATTTCAAAACAACGTGGCGCTGAAATATCTTCCAAGTTAATTCCGCCGTAAACAGGAGCAATTAATTGCACAGTGCGAACAATCTCATCGACATCTTGAGTATCAAGACAGACTGGCCAGGCATCAACATCAGCAAAGCGCTTAAAGAGGGCAGCTTTTCCTTCCATTACTGGAAGAGCGGCAGCAGGGCCGATATTTCCAAGTCCGAGAACTGCAGATCCATCTGTAACAACGGCAACGGTGTTGCGCTTCATGGTTAAGCGACGAACATCGGCTGGATCATCAACAATTGCTTGGCAAATACGCGCTACACCTGGTGTGTAAGCGCGCGAAAGGTCATCACGGGTCTTTAGCGGGACCTTGGATTGAACTTCCAACTTTCCACCGAGGTGAAGTAGGAATGTACGGTCGCTAACTTTGCGAACCGATAATCCTTTGTGAGCGGTTAAAGCTTCGTTGATCTCTTGCGCATGATCAGCATCAATCGTGTCGCAAGTTACGTCAATAACAACTTTCTCGAGAAGAGATTCAACAACGTCAAGTGCGGTAATTGTTGCGCCAGCACCTGTGATTGTCGCTGTTATGAGTGCAACAGGTTGTAGCTCTGGAGCGCCTTCAACACGGATAGTAATTCCGTATCCAGGAGAAGTTGATGCCATTTACACAACACCGTAGAGGCGATCGCCGGCGTCACCAAGTCCCGGAACGATATATCCGTGTTCATTTAGCTTTTCATCGAGTGCGCCTGTAACCAAAGTGATTGGAACTCCAGTGTTTGCAAAAGCGTCTTCCAAAACTTTTATTCCTTCAGGGGCAGAGAGAATGCAGATCGCAGTGATGTCATCTGCACCGCGTTCAATTAGAAAGTTGATCGCTGCCACAAGCGTGCCACCGGTTGCCAACATTGGATCAAGTACAAAGCATTGACGTCCCGCAAGATTTTCTGGAAGGCGATTGGCGTATGTGCTTGCCTGAAGAGTTTTTTCGTCGCGAACCATTCCGAGGAAACCAACTTCAGCAGTTGGGATCAAACGCGTCATTCCTTCGAGCATTCCAAGGCCCGCACGCAAAATTGGAACTACGACAGGACGCGGATCAGAAAGCACCGAGCCAGTTGTCTGTGTAACTGGAGTCTTGATTGAAACCTGAACGGTTCTGACTTCGCGCGTTGCTTCGTAGGCAAGCAAAGTCACTAGCTCTTCAACCAGATGTCTAAAAGTTGGTGAATCCGTTCTTTCATCGCGTAGAACGGTCAACTTATGTGTGATTAGCGGGTGGTTGGCGACGTGAACTTTCATGACGCCTACCTTACAGGGGTTTTCTTATCGCCCAATGAGTGCCAATATGTGTGATGTGAGCGATGCAAATTACGGTGGGGCTGTCGCAGGTAATGAAGTAGATATCGCCGTTGCCGCTTGGCATGAGGATGGCCGATGGAATTTGGCTCTGTTACCTGACGCACATGATCTACCGCACATAATTGATCGCCTGAAATCTCAGCAAACCAATGGCGGTGCAATTGCACTCTTAGCAATTGATGAAGAATTTTTTATGTTAATTCGAGTTCTAGGTTCACATATCAGTATGTTTCTTAGCGATGTAACTTGCGCACTTGATTATGAAGTTGCTGCCGAATTTTTAGAACTCTGCGATTTAGATTCACCAGAAGAAGATGAAGAACCGCTTCCAGTTGGCCACTTAGAAATCTTGGCTGATCTCGGAGTTAACTCAATGGAGTTATCCGCCCTTTGTGATGATGCAGAACTCTTTCCAGATGAGCAGCTCGAAGCGATCGCCAGCCGTTTAGGATTCGCGGATCAATTCGCTGAACTATTGGAGTTATAAGAATTTCTACAATGTCACCTGATTTGCTTATGCAAGAAGCTATAGCGATCGCCCGTAAAGCATCTGCCACTGGCGATGTTCCAGTTGGCGCATTGATCATAAATAAAGATGGCGTAGTAATTGGTACTGGATCAAATGAACGAGAAGCGAACAATGATCCAACAGCGCATGCTGAAATAGTGGCAATTAGAAACGCTGCGGCCCGACTTCAGAATTCGCGATTAGATGGTTGCACCATCGTTGTAACCCTGGAACCTTGTCCAATGTGCGCTGGAGCAATTGCCCAATCTAGGATTTCTCACTTGATATTTGGAGCATGGGATGCCAAAGGCGGTGCTGTCGGCTCTATTTGGGATGTAATCAGAGATCCCCGTGCGCTCTATAAATTAGATGTAACTGCAGGCGTCCGCGAAGCAGAGTGTGCCGAGTTATTGCGTGAGTTCTTTGAAGGACAACGTTAAGCGAGAAGTTCGTATGAAGGGTTCAAGATAGTAAGAACGCCTTCTTCTTCACCGACCATGCCTTCGGCACGAATCTGTGATCCAACTTCAAGACCAGCAATCTCGCGACGACCTAAGAATTGCAAGGTAACTCCGCCGGTTTGATCCCAGACTTCAACCTGCAGCAGGGGAGCAGATCCACGAGGAGCGTTCTTGATCGCAGTTACTTGGCCTTGAACATGCGCACGTTTACGCCAAGTAATTTCACCGATTGGCGTCATATTTTCTGCGTAGTGGCTCATTGGTTCAGCGCTCTTAATGACATCTTCAACTGGCTTAAATTTCGCAACTGGTGTCGGAGCAACTCTTACCTCTGCTTGTGGCGCAGGAGTCAATTGCGCCGCAGATGTAATGCGATCAACGTCGAAAGGAACAATCGTTGCAACCACACGTTGTAATTGAGAAATCGGTGCTGCGATTTCTTCTGCGGTCTGATCATGAAGGAAGCGACCCAGGAAACCAGAGTAAGAACGGCGTGGAAGTAGCAGCGTTAACTCAACATCATGCTTTTCAGTCATGCGAATTGCATAATCCAGCGCTGCATTTGCTAAGCGACGGTCAGGGCAATCGATCAATTCAAGAGTTACGTCATCAAGTGCATCAGACTTTGCCCACGCTTCCTTGATTTCTTCGGCGCGACGATCATCGATTACGAAGTGAACCGCGCTTAAGTTACGTGGTTTCAAACTACGCGCGTAGCGAATCGCACCAACAGTTGCGAGATCGACGTTATCAACGAGAACAGTCACATTGTGACGAACGATTGTTGTTGCGCGCTCTTGTTCGCGGCGCACAGAAAGCGCTTCTTGTTCGCGGGTGTATTGACGACGCAAGCGCAAGAATGAAATAACCATGATTGGAGCAGTAACTAAAACCAGCCATGCACCTTGTGTAAATTTCACAACTGAGAAGATGATGACGATTACCAGCGAGATCGAACCAGCAAGCGAGTTGATTACGACTCTAACTTTCCAACCTTCTGGTTTGTGGCGCAGTGAATGCTTAGTCATTCCAAAGCCTGCGAGAGTAAACCCGGTAAATACACCAAGTGCGTAGAAAGCGACAAGGTGTTCAACTGAACCTGCGGTAATCAATACCAGAACAATTCCGCCACCAGCAAGAAGCAAGATTCCGTTTGAGAAAGCCAGACGGTGTCCGCGCTTTGTTAATTGGCGAGGTAAATATCCATCGGTTGCAACGAAGTTACAGAGCAATGGGAAGGCGCTATATGTGGTGTTTGCGCCGGCAAAGAGAATCAACATCGTTGCTAGCTGAACCAAAATAAACATAACGCTTCCGAAGGCGCCTTCGCCAACTGCAGCTTTTGCGATCTGTGAAATAACAGTTGGTGTGCCAGATTCGTAAGGCATTGCGTGAATGTGGTGCGCGAAGTAAGAAACACCAAGAACGAGAGTTCCAAGGAGGCAGCTCATGATTACCAAGGTTCGCTTGGCGTTTACATGCTCAGGCGTCTTAAAGAGCGCCACGCCATCTGAAATCGCTTCTAGGCCAGTAAGCGAAGATCCACCGTTTGCAAAAGCACGAAGCAAGATAAAGATCGCAGCGACTGTAAGTAACCCTTGCTCTTGTCCAACTTCAATTGCTCCGGGTAGATCGGTTGCAAGGACGGGAAGCGTTCCATTGAAGAGTCGCCAGAAACCCATGCCGAAGACGATGAACATGCAACCAACGAAGAAGTAAGTTGGAAACGCGAATGCTTTTCCGGCTTCTTTAACACCACGCAGATTTCCGTAAGTAAGAAGAACGATCACCAACAAGATCATTGGAATCTTCCAAGGATCAAGTGATGGGAAAGTAGAAATAATCGCCGCAACTCCTGCTGCAGATTGAATTGCAACAGTTACGACATAATCAAGAATCAAAGCAACGGCAGCGATCTGTGCAGTGACGGGACCGAAGTTATCGCGCGCAACAATGTAGGCGCCGCCTGTTTTTGTATAAACATCGATGACGTTGCGATAAGAAAGTGTGATGATGGTGAGAATTACCAAGACGACTGCAGTCATCGGCATCAAAATTGCGAATGCAGCTAAACCAAATGCCGGCAAAAGCGCGATAAGAATTTGTTCGCTGCCGTAAGCAGAAGATGAAATACAGTCTGAAGAAAGAATTCCGAGTGCGTAGCGCTTAGATAAACGCTGGTGGCCAAGTGAGTGACGGTTAAGCGCATTTCCCAAAAGGCGGCGCTTAATCTTGTAGCTAAGCGGATCCTTTACATGCGCTGTTTCCTGAAGTGCAACGGGCTCGGGCGCACCATCTGTCCACGACTTTGGCACTTTTAACTCCTTGTATTTACCGCGGCTGGCGCGTCTATTTACCTGTTCAGTATGCTCATCTTATGCGCACTCAGTTATATATAGATGGCCAATGGGTCGATGGAAACGGCACTTTGGAAGTAATTGATCCAAGTGACGGCTCGGTTATCGCCAAAGTTGCCACCGCCGGAGATGCCGAAATCGAGGCCGCCCTTGCCGCAGCCCACCGCGCTGCACCTGCTTGGGCCAAAACTGCACCTCGCGTGCGCGCTGAAATTCTGCGCAAAGCATTTGAGTTAATGACACAAGAAGCCGATTACTTAGCTGAATTAATCTCAAAAGAAAATGGCAAGGCGCTACCTGATGCAAAAGGTGAAGTCGCCTACGCCGCTGAATTTTTCCGTTGGTTCTCTGAAGAAGCTGTTCGCATCTCAGGAGATTTCCGCATGTCTCCAAGTGGCGACAAGCGAATTTTAGTTACCCACCAACCAATCGGACTTTCTGTTCTGATTACGCCATGGAACTTCCCTGCCGGCATGGCAACTCGCAAAATTGGCCCGGCAATTGCCGCAGGTTGCACAATGATTTTGAAACCTGCAGGTGAAACTCCGCTTACCGCGCTCGCCATCGTGGATATTCTCGATCGCGCCGGTGTTCCAAAGGGAGTTGTTAATTTAATTCTTCCAACACCAACCGGACCAGCAATCGCAAAGATGTTGCACGATCCCCGCGTTAAAAATCTTTCATTCACCGGTTCAACCGAAGTTGGCCGAATCATTCTAAAAGAAGCCGCCGATAACGTTATTCGCTGCTCTATGGAGCTCGGCGGAAATGCACCATTCGTTGTTATGGATGATGCCAATATTGATGAAGCCGTTAAAGGTTTGATGTTGGCGAAGATGCGCAATGGTGGCGCTGCCTGCACCGCTGCAAATCGCGTTTATGTACAACGTCCAGTTGCTGCAGAGTTTATGGAGAAGTTCGCTGCAGCCATGGGTGCTTTTGTAATGGGTCGTGGTCGCGATGCGGGAGTACAACTCGGCGCAAGCGTTTCAGTTAAAGAACGCAATAAGATTGCAGAGCTAGTTGATAACTCAATCAAAGCCGGCGCAAAGGTACTAACTGGTGGCAAGACTCCTGATGGCCCCGGTGCTTTCTATCCCGCAACAGTTCTAGAAGTAGATAAGAAGGCCGAAATCCTTAACCACGAAGTCTTTGGACCAGTTGCACCAGTGGTTATCTTTGATACCGATGCTGAAGCGGTTGAACTCGCAAATAGCACTGACTTCGGACTCATTAGCTACGTTTACTCAGAAGATTTAAAGCGTGCGATCCAGATTTCAGAGGCGATTGAATCCGGAATGGTTGCAATCAACCGCGGGCTTATCTCGGATCCAGCTGCGCCATTCGGTGGCGTTAAGCAGAGCGGTCTCGGTCGCGAAGGCGGCTTCGATGGCATCCACGAATTCCTTGAGACTAAATACATCGGCGTCGAGATCTAACTTTCTGCCTGATAAGACCAGCGGAGGATGAGGGATTTGAACCCTCGAAAGGTTGCCCTTTACACGCTTTCCAAGCGTGCGCACTCGGCCGCTATGCGAATCCTCCTGGCGGGATCGCTCCCGACTGGCCAAGGGTATAGGTGTAACAACTATCCTTACGCCAGATCCCTCACGCGGCATTACCGCGCTGAACTCCCCCAGGGTAGGAATACAGCAAGGGTAGGCGCGCTCTGATGGG
>JACCDN010050555.1_pt1 | contig 30575 bp, 28 predicted proteins | sample 7441691 | NCBI WGS metagenome assembly JACCDN01 (sample SAMN15323439, study PRJNA562643) | freshwater metagenome | isolation source: river surface water | place: USA:Blue River Watershed | collected 2017-08-16 | reverse complement strand
TGAATTTTCATATTCAGGAAAATTTGTACTCTTGGATGCTGCTCAAAGAGAAAAAATTTTAAAAGAAATTAAATATCAAAACGATGGAATGGTAGATCCCAAGCAAGCAAAAAGTATTGGAAAGCAATACGGTGCTGATCTTTTAGTTTTTGGGGCAGTTCGCATGCAGCCTGAATCGCGTGATGGAAAAACGATTAAGCAGTATTCGGTAAATATGAGAATGACTAATTTGGAAACCTCAGAAGAAGTTTTACGAGTTAGAACAAAAGCGCAAAAATTTTCTGAGCAAAATAAAACTGGTTGGTAATTGAGTGCAGAGGCTTTTTGTTGCATTTTTTTGTTTAACAGCAATATGGGGATGCGCTTCCACTGGTCGAGAAGGAGCGGATGAACTTAGGAATTTGTTAATACAAAAAAAGAATCAAGAAGCCTTGGTATTTGCCGAAGGGAAAAAGTTTTATGACGACGATAAAGATCGTCTTTTAAAATTAGTCGAAACGGCAACGCTACATTTTTTTAATAATAATTACTACCAGGCGCTAAAAAAATTTGATGACGCCAAAGAACTAAGTGATAAACTCTTCACTGTCAGCATCTCAAAAAAAATCTCTACCGTAGTTTCTAATGACAATTCTGATAATTATTATGGTGAACGATTTGAGCGCTCCATGATTCGTTATTATCAGGCATTATTACACTACATGCTTTTTCTCAAAGGAACTTATGAAGAGTATAAGGTGGGTAATAAGGAAACGGAAAAAATTATTCCTGTAAAATACCTAACCGACGCTGAAAGAAGAGTTCACTTGCAATCGGCCAGAAGTGTTTTAATTGAATGGGATTCGCTTTTAAGCTCCTATAAAGCAACATTGGGAGGAGAGGCTACATATAAGGATGATCTGTTAGCGAAACTATTTGGAGCTATCATTCATCAAGAGTTGGGCTCTAGTAATGATATACAAATCGCAACTAATCTTTATAAAAGTGCCAAAGATGTTTTGCTTAAATATTATAATCTTTACCCTGTTTATAATTCTAAGTTTTCGGATTTTAAAAATGATTATGAAAAACTTCCGAAGCTTTCTGAAAATGAGTTAAAAAAATATATTGCGGAAACAGAAGAGCAAAAAAAACTTTTAGATTTTATTAATGATGCCCTTAAAGCACTTAAGGATAAAAAGGAACTGAATGTACATTTTGTTATCGAAGATTCATTTATCAACCGCAAAATTGCCAATATCGTTGACGTGCCACTTCCCCACGGGATGGTTCCGGTTGGAATATCATCGGGAGACTCTAATTTTGGCATTTTTACATTGCAGCTTTTGAGTGTTTCAACGGGGATGGTGCCAAAATTTTATTTTGAGATTCCAGAATTGAAAGATGATTTGAAGGTTCGGGATATAAAAATAATTGTAAAAAATGAGCAAGAAAGTGTCATAAAAACCTTAAGTCCAGTATTGGTTAATCCCATGTCATCGATTGGCCATTTTCAACGAGATGAAGAGAAGGCGGGAATCATTTTAAAAACTAGCGCTCGAGTTATTGGAAAGCAAATCGCTGCCCTTGGTTCTGCCTATGCAATTTATCAGACTCAAAAGAAAAATCTGGGTGGTGAGTTGGCGATGCTTGCCGCAACTGCAACGTATCAAATCGCTAACAAGACCATCGAGTTTAGTGAGCGGGCAAATTTACGTTCATGGGCAACTCTTCCTCGTAGTTTTTATCTTGTTTCCGACAATCTTCCCCCAGGAAATTATAAAATCTATTTAAGTGAAAAAGGTGCAGAAACTTTCCAAGAAAAAATTGAAGTAATTAAAGGTGGACCATTCGTTTTTAAAAGCATCAGACTCCTTGAGTAGGCAATCTTAAAGCAATTTTTTATTGCCACATCCTTATTCTAAATTAACAATAGATTGTTGATATTAATAAAGGATGTTTTATGAAGTTGAAATTAAGTTTCGGTGTAGCAGCATTCGCGTTGTCATACTTAGTTGCTCCAAGTTTTGCCAAAACCCTTGTTTATTGTTCGGAAGGAAGTCCGAGCTCTTTTGGTCCACAAATTGTAACAGATGGAACTTCTTCAGACGCCTCTGTTGTTCCTCTTTACAACCGTCTTGTTGAGTTTGATCTAGGTACAACAAATGTCGTCCCATCACTTGCTGAAAGCTATAAAGTTTCAAGCGATAAAATGACTTATACTTTTAAACTCAGAAAAGGTGTTAAGTTTCATACAACAAAAAGCTTCACCCCATCCCGTGATTTCAATGCTGACGATGTTCTTTTTTCAATTGAACGTCAAAAAAACGTGAACCACCCATACCACAAAGTTGGTGGCGGTACTTATGAGTACTTCGATGGAATGGAAATGGGAAAAATTATCAAGTCTGTTAAAGCACTTGATCCATATACTGTAGAAATTTCTCTTTCTCAGCCAGAAGCTCCGTTTCTTGCAAACATGGCAATGGGGTTCATGAGTATTCTTTCAAAAGAATACGCTGATAAATTAGCGAAAGAAAATAAGAAAGAAATGATTGATATGGATCCAGTTGGAACAGGACCATTCGTTTTTCAGTCTTACGTAAAAGATAATAGCATTCGCTATGGAAACAATCCTACATACTGGGGCAAAAAAGGAAACGTTGATAAATTAATTTATTCAATCACTCCTGATGCAAGTGTTCGTTATCAAAAATTAAAAACAGGTGAGTGTCAATTCGTAAACGAACCTGCTCCTGCTGATTACGAAGATATGAGAAAAAATTCTAAGCTTACGGTTATGGAGTCAAATGGATTAAACGTTGGTTACTTAGCAATGAACGTAACAAAAAAGCCGTTCGATAATTTGAATGTCAGAAAGGCCATTAACCACGCTCTAAATCGCGAGTCATACATTAAAGCGATTTATCTTGGAAATGCTTCGCTTGCAAAAAATCCAATTCCGCCGACAATTTGGTCTTATGACAATTCAACAAAAGACTATGCATATGATGTGAAGAAAGCAAAAGAACTTCTAGCAAAAGCTGGTTTTCCAAATGGATTTGAAACCGAAATGTGGACACTTCCGGTTTCTCGTCCGTACAACCCTAATGGAAAGAAAATGGGGGAATTAATGCAAGCAGATCTTGCAGCTGTTGGAATTAAAGTTACATTAAAGTCATTTGACTGGCCGACTTACTTAGCAAAGTCAAAAGCAGGCGAACAAGTTATGATGCAAATGGGTTGGACTGGAGACAACGGTGATCCCGATAACTTCATGAACACTCTGCTTGGATGTGCTGCCGCTGAAAACGGAAGTAACTATGCTCGCTGGTGCGATAAAGGGTTCAATGATCTAGTGAGTGATGCTCGTAAAAACCCAGATGTTAAAAAGAGGACTGAGCTTTACAAGAAAGCTCAAAAAATCTTTAAAGAGCAAGCTCCATGGGCAACTATTGCACATTCAAAAGTTTTCAAGGTTATGGATAAAAAAGTGAAAGGATATAAAGTAGATCCACTAGGGCACAACTTTTTTCACCTTGTTAATATGGAATAGTTTTAATGTTAAAATTTCTCTTTAAAAAAATTTTCGATGTGGCCCTCACTTTAGTGGGGGTTACTTTTTTATGTTTTATGCTTATTCGCCTGATTCCGGGAGATCCTGTTCTTATCATGATTGGTGAGAAAAATGTTTCGCCAGAAGTTTATCAACAGATGAAGGAAAATTTAGGTCTTGATAAATCAATGCCTGAACAATTTATTATTTATGCCAAAAGTGTACTCTCTGGTGATTTAGGAACTTCTATTGTTACTAAGACATCAGTTTGGGGAGAGTTCAAGGAAAGATTTCCTGCAACTGTGGAGCTGGGAATGGTTGGTCTTTTTGGAGCTACAATTATTGCCATACCATTAGGAATTTTTGCGGCCTTAAAACGCAATTCATTTTTAGATTATACTCTGATGGGTTCATCACTAGTTGGTTTTAGTATGCCAATTTTCTGGTGGGGACTTTTACTCATATTAGTTTTTTCCGTAAAGCTTGGGATCACTCCAGTGTCAGGAAGAATTTCCATTGAATATGATATTCCTGTTTGGTCAGGACTTTTTCTAATCGACACCCTTCGTCCGGAAATTGTAAAGGCCGAAGGCTTCGCACCTTTTATCAGCGCCTTTAAACACCTTATTCTTCCAAGCATAGCTCTTGGGACAATTCCGTTAGCTATTCTCTCTAGAATGACGAGATCAAGTTTACTGGAAGTATTAGGAGAGGATTTTGTCAGAACAGCAAAAGCAAAAGGATTATCGCAATATCGAATTATTGTTATCCACGCTTTAAGAAATGCCCTAGTTCCAATCGTGACAACATTTGCACTTTTATTTGGAACAATTTTAACTGGTGCGATTTTAACAGAAAGCATTTTTTCATGGCCAGGAATTGGAAAGTGGATTGTAAGCTCGCTTACATCTCGTGATTATCCAGTAATCCAAGGTGGAGTACTGATCATTTCATTTATTATTGTTATGACAAACGTATTTGTCGATTTCATCTATGTTGTACTCAATCCGAAATTAAGAAACAAGATTTAGGAATTTTAATGGATTTTTTAAAGAACGTTTGGAATGAATTAAAAAAAAATAGAGGGGCCATTATTGGTCTTTTTATTATTGCTTTTTTTACTATCATTGGTCTCTTTGCTCCGGTCATTAGCCCTTTTGATCCGGCACAGGTAAATACAGAATTTTTAAGATTACCACCATCTTTTTTAAGTGGAAAAGCTTCTTTTTTCTTAGGCACTGATGATCTAGGACGAGATTTATTAAGCCGCCTTATTTATGGTGCAAGAATTTCGATGATGGTTGGATTTCTCGTTGTGATCATTTCAAGTTCCATTGGAACTATTTTAGGACTTCTTTCTGGATACTTCGGAGGAATTATTGATCGAGTTGTTATGCGCGTGATGGATATTATCATGGCATTACCGAGCGTTCTTTTTGCGATTGTGGTTGTTTCTGTTTTAGGCCCTGGAATTTTTAATGCTGTTATTGCGGTAAGTATTGTTGTACTTCCAAGTTTTGTACGCTTAATTCGAGCACAAGTTTTGCAAGAGGTAGGAAAGCCATACGTTCAAGCAGCAAGATTATACGGCGCAAATCATTTTAGATTAATGTTCAAAGAAATTTTACCAAATTGTATGGCACCACTTATTGTTCAAGCCTCATTGGGGTTTTCAGATGGTATTTTAAATACAGCAGCTCTTGGATTTTTAGGGTTAGGGGCACAGGCTCCGATGGCAGAATGGGGAACAATGTTATCTGATGCTAGAAGTTTTATCGAGTCTTCACCGTGGTTGGTAACGATGCCTGGACTTTGTATTTTACTTGTTGTTTTAGGATTTAACTTGTTTGGTGATGGTCTTCGTGACGCCCTCGACCCACGCCTAAAGAAGGGGCGTTAATAATGAATTTGTTAGAAATTAAAAATTTAGATTTAAAATTTAAAGGCGAGAAAACGAAACTCCATGCGCTTAGACGTATTTCTTTTGAAGTAAAAGAAGGAGAAATTCTGGGAGTTGTAGGTGAATCAGGATCGGGAAAAAGTATTACTAATCTTGCACTCATGGGGTTGCTTCCACCTGAAGCAGAAATTGGATTTGAGCATATTCAATATGCAGGTGTTAATTTAAATATCAATGATGAAAAAAGTTTAAGACAGGTGAGAGGAATTTCCATTTCAATGATTTTCCAAGATGCTATGTCGGCCTTAAATCCATTTTTAAAAGTAGGCTATCAGTTAATGGAGCCGCTTCGTATTCACATGAAGATGTCGAAGGTAGATGCTAAAAAAAGAGCATTAGAATTAATGGATTTAGTTGGTATTTCATCACCGAAGAAAAGATTCGATCAGTTTCCATTCGAATTATCTGGTGGTATGGCCCAAAGAGTAATGATTGCAATGGCACTTACGACAAGGCCAAAACTTTTAATTGCAGATGAGCCAACAACCGCGCTAGATGTGACAATTCAAAAACAAATTTTGAATTTAATTAAGACACTTAAAGAAAAAGAAAAGATGAGTGTGATTCTTGTTACTCATGACCTAGGGTTGGTGGCAGAGTATGCAGATCGCATTCAGGTTATGTATGCAGGTGAGATTGTTGAAAGCGGAAGTTCTTACGATATTATTAATCACCCAAAACATCCTTATACAGAAGCTCTTTTAAAATCACGCCCAGAGGGAAGTGGCGTAAAAGCTAAGGCCGATTTACCAACGATCACGGGAATGGTTCCATTGTTAGATGAGAGACCGATTGGATGCCAGTTTGCACCAAGATGTCCGCGTGCTTTAGACAATTGTCATGCCAGTGTTCCCGCGCATGCTGCAGATGTTCTTTGTTTTTATCCGATCACTTCTAGAGAGTTGCAATGATTTTAAAAGTTCAAAAATTATATAAAGACTACAAAGTTAAACTTTCACTTTTTTCTAAAGAGACAAGTCTACGTGCTCTTCGCGATATTAGCTTTGAATTGAGGCAAGGAAGAACGCTGGGGATTGTTGGTGAGTCAGGATGTGGTAAATCAACGTTGGCAAAAGTATTAACTATTATTGAAAACAAAGAAGGTGGCGATATTTCACTTGATGGGCTTAATTTAGATCAAGTTGTTCGTGAAAAAAAGACTCTTGATTGGTATAAGAAGATTCAGATGGTTTTTCAGGATCCGTATCAATCGCTGAATCCCCGAAAACGAGTTTGGGAAATTATCGCTGATCCAAAAATTATTAATGAAGGTTGCACAGAAACAGAAGCAAAAGAAGCAGCGATCATGTTAATGGAGAAAGTAGGTCTACGTCGTGAAATCGCAGATCGCTATCCACATCAGTTTAGTGGGGGGCAACGACAACGAATTGGTATTGCTCGTGCTTTAATGTTAAATCCAAAAGTTCTCATTCTGGATGAGCCGGTTTCCGCTCTTGATGTTTCTGTTCAGGCCCAAGTTTTAAATCTTTTAATGGAATTACAGAAAGAATTTAATCTGAGTTATCTTTTTATTTCTCATGACCTTTCAGTTATTCAACACGTATCAGATGATATTTTAGTTATGTATCTTGGAGAAATTGTCGAATACGGTCCTCGTGATGAAGTTTTTAAAAATCCAAAACATCCTTATACAAAAATGCTTCTGGCTTCAGCTCCTAAAATCAGTAAAGATGTAAGCCTAAAAGACATCGATATTCATGGTGAAATTCCAACGCTTTTTGATTTACCAAAGGGCTGCGCTTTTTTCTCTCGTTGTCCCTATGCAACTGATAACTGTCGTATGAATTTGCCACCATTAGAACTCGCTTATGGTCGCAAGGTGAGATGCTTTGAAGTCCACAACATTCTCTAGTCGAATCTTGTTAAATGCTAAATTTCTGACAAAAGATCTCTGAGAACACCAGCGAACATTTGTGCAATTATTGTCCTGCGAACATGCAAAAACACTTTTCCATAATATTTAATGCTTTTATTTTTATGATTTTTTCTAAAAACCGAAATCTTTATTACGAGGATTTATGGAAAAAATTATTTATATGAAAAAGTTACCAGACACGGCCGCAAAATCATTCCCTAATTTAGTCGATCTTACGACAACGTTAGGACTCACACGAAAAAATGTGCGGATGTTTTATCCTGTAAATATTCAAGAGCTAAAAGATAATTTCTTAATGCTGCGAAAAGAATTTGAGCATATTTCCACAGTTTCAACAGGAAATAACTGGGGATATGGTTGTGGAGCACCTAGCGTTGATAACTCACTTGTGATTAATCTTTCAAAGTGCAATCAGATTTTAGATTTCGATAGCTACCATGGAATTGTTACGATTGGGCCAGGAGTGACATATGGACAACTTGCTGCATTTTTAAAACATAAGGGGGGCAATTGGATTGCACCTGTTCACGGTGGGGGGCCTGATTGCTCGGTGCTGGGAAATGCGCTGGAGAGAGGATATGGAATTACTCCTCACTCTGATCATTTTGGAGCAATTCAATCATTAAGTGCAATTTTGAATAATGGTGAAATGTATGAAGGTGCACTAAAAAATTTAGGACAAGAAAGATTAGATAAGCTTTTTCGTTACGGTATTGGCCCCTATACCGACGGATTATTTTCTCAATCCGGAATTGGTATTGTTACAGAAATGACTATTCGCTTATCTGCAAAGCCAGCATATGTAGAAATGTTCTATATCAATTTAATGGATGAAAAATCTCTAATCGCAGCGGTCGAGGCAATAAAAAATTGCAAAAAACAATTAGGATCATGTGTTGGAGGAATTAATCTCATTAATAAAGAGCGTTTTTTAAGTATGCTAATGGATTATCCTCTGGAAAAAGTTCACAGCGGTGAACCCTTAAGTCGCAGTGAAATTGAAGCAGCGGCAAAAAAATATATGGTCACACCGTGGTTCGTAGTGGGAATGATGTACGGTGAAAAAGGAATTGTTAAAGAAGCAAAAAAGATTGTTCAAAAAAATTTCAAGCATATTAGAAAAAGAACATTTTTCTTTAATACAAGCAATAAAATATTTTTTGGATTAATCGGAAAAATTTTGGCAAAGCTAGGTATGCATGAAAAAAGTTTAATGATTGGTAAGCTTTTTGAAGCATATGATGTACTTTTAGGAAATCCAAATAATGTAGCCTTGAGACTTTCTTACTGGAAAAATCCGAATAAGGAACTTGTTAAACAAGAAAATTTAAATCCTAATCGTGATAATTGTGGGCTTATTTGGTATGCCCCATTAGTAGAAATGCAGGGAGAGAAAGTTCAAGAGTACACTCAATTTATACGCGAAAGTGCTGAAAAGTTTCGTCTAAATGCATTGATCACCTTAACGACTGTAGACGATTTGTGTTTTGACTCAACGATACCCATTCTTTTTAATAAGGATAATGAACAAGATTCAGATAGGGCCTATCGCTTTTATAGGTACTTACTTGCTGAAGGTGCAAAGCGTGGTTTTTTTCCATATCGTCTAAATATCGAGACACAAAAAGAGTTTGACATACAAAATCCATTTTTTAAAATTGAAGCTATAAACCCCGACCGTTACAAATAACTAGCAGGTATTCAATTGGAAAAAAAGATTAACAATGTTTACGGATACCTCGACTATCGAATTCTTTTAAATGAAGACTTCATCATTCGTTCAACGAGTAATAAAAATTATTCATTACGTTCTTATGCTAGAGACTTGGGATTGTCGGCAGGATTTTTATCCGAAATATTAAGAGGAAAAAAAGATCTTAGTATTCAAAATGCAGGAAATATTTTTATTCGCTTAGGTTTTAATGCAAATGAATTAAAATATGCTGAAAACTTAGTACAAATGAAAACGGCCAAAGAAGAAGATGAAAGAGAGGCCGCAAAAGATTTCATTACAAAATTTTATAATGGCACTAAATATCAAGAAAGAAACGACATGGATTTAATTATTAAATCTCCATGGCATATGTTGATGTTTGCTATTGCCAGGAAATTAAATAATAAAGCTGCAAATTTTCAATTACTGGCAAAGCTTGGGCTTTCAGAGGAAGATGCAAACGAAATTTTGCAAGAATTCGTTGCTTCAGAATATTTAGATGAAAAAGATGGTAAGATTTTAGTGCGAGAAATTGATTCGCAAGTTAAAAATCATCAACGTATTTTAGATTTCTCTAAAGAATACTTTGAAGTTCTTTGTGATTTTGTGCATGCAAATGGTGGAGTTGAAGTGCCAACTCGTGTTGCTCATTCATTAGCATTAGGAATTAGTAACGAAAATTTTGAAATGATTAATGAAGCCCATGTTCACTATATCAAAACTCTTAACCGAATTGCCCATCAATCACAGAATGCTGATCAGTATATTCTGGTTTCAAATCTCTTTGTACAAGTGAAAAATTAAAAATCCAAAAGAGTTTCGGCGCGATTATTATGAGTAAAGGTAGGATTTTTTGAATTAAGATTTTTTCCGTTGATCACTTGTTTATAAAGCTCTAGATATTTTAATGAATAAGCATTAATCGAAAAGTTGGTAAGGGCATATTCGTGGATTGCTGTGCGATTAAATTTTTTTCCAGGGTCTTTGACTAATTCATTGAGCTCATTTTTATTTTTTGCAATAAAACCCACTTCTGTATTGATCAATTCTGGCAAGCTTCCATATGGAGATCCGATAACCGGAAGTCCATAGGCCATTGCTTCAACAACCGCGATACCAAAAGGCTCAGGCCATCTCACCGGAAATAAAAGTGCATCACAATTTTTAATTAGCTCAATTTTTTTATCACCACCGATAATTCCATGAGAGTGAATAAAGCGTGATAATCCCCACCACCTACCACCAATAATTTGCAGATGTTTATTATTGTTTCGGCAAGCACTGACACAGTCTTTTAAATTTTTTACTTTCCAAGAAGCTTTCGCCAGGAAAAGAAAATTAGCCCAATGCAGATCTTTTTTTAGAAAATTTTCAGGTAACGGATACTCATCGAAATTAAGTGCATTATGTACATAGATTTCTGATTGATGTAGTCGGGCATGGGCCTTGGAAACAAAAACCGAGTTCTCTAAAAAAAATTCATAAGGCTGGCCATTTCCGTGAACAGTATTAATGGTCGGAATAGTGCCAGGCACTTTTGCATTATAGTTAAGATGAATAATGTCGGCATCTTTTGGAATGAGTTTCGTCCAATGATCAAAAATATTTTCATCATCAGGAATATGTTTAATTCCATACTTGGCGACATCACTTTTCGAAGGACCGATGAAGACTACTTCGTGCCCTAAGCGAGCAAGCTCTTGCATATGCCAAAAAAGAATTCGTTCTGTTCCCCCATAACCAAAAACGGGAAGAGGCGTATGATGTTGAATGACAATTTTCAAGGTTGGCGCCCTATTTGGATTTCAAAAAGTTTAGCGTATTTCAGCATGGCCGCAAGAGCGTTGATAAAACAGATAATAAATCCATACCTACCATCAAGAAAGCCTAGCTTAAAAAAATAATCACGCCAAAATTTGAAAATAGGACGAGTAACGATTTTGAAAATAGAGGATCGCTTCCCTTCTTTAAAGGCTGCATGGGCGGCAATAGTTGTAAACTTATTAGTTTGAGCAAGATGTCCACTAATTGAATCGTAGCTGTAGTGTAGTAGGTCACCGTTTAGGAATTGAATTTGTGTATCAACTTTTAAGCGCAAAATATCATGGGGATTCACACCTTCCCATTTAGCAAAATCGCGATGAATAAGGCGCAGCTTAGTATCTGGATACCAACCGCAGTATTTTACCCAATGATCAACATAATTTGTAAGGCGATTAAATTGGTAAGCCTTGTACTTAAAATTTCTTTTAGCATCTTTTATATTTTGCAAAAGTTCAGTCGATAAAGCTTCGTCGGCATCGAGTGATAATACGTATTCATATTTAGTTTTTTCTAAAGCGAGATTTTTTTGTTCAATATAACCTAAAAATTTTTGCTTAATAAAAACGAGTTCTGTTTTAGACGCAAATTGTTGGCATTTTTGTTCAGTTTGATCAGTCGATAAAGAATCGACAATCACAATTTCATCTGCGATATCAATAACAGAATTTAAACATCTTTCGATATTCTTTTCTTCATTATAGGTTATAATGGCCACAGAGAGTTTATTCATGTTTAGACCTAAAACGTTATTTATTGCAAAAAATAGAGCACTTGGCGATGCCATCATGGGGCTATCGAGCGTCCAGTATTTAAGAACTCTATATCCAGAGAGTACCATTATTTATGGTGTTCCTCAATGGACTAAATCCCTTTTTGATAACGTAAAAACAGAAGCAGATTTAATTTACCCAATGGACACGAATTCTTTCTCATCAATTTTGGGTTTTTGGCAGGATTTACTCAATTTTAACGTGGATGCTATCTATGAAATGCATCAATCGGGAAGAGGTGAAAAGGTTTTTAAAACGTACTCCTTTTTAAATCGTGTCCCTTATTTTTTTCATAACCACCATTTAAAAAATGGCACAAAAATTAAGGATCAAGGAATAATTAAACCACTCATTCAGCGTGATTTGGATGGTGTTTATTCATGTCTGGGGCATTTGGGAAAGTATCCGCATTATGAAGATTTCGCTCCTTCGATGATTGCGAATTCCCAAAAACGTATGCCTAGAATTATTTTTGGTGTAGTTGCTACCCGTGAAACAAAGATGTGGCCGCTTTATCATTTTAAAAAATTGGCCGAACTTATTTTGATAGCAAGACCAGAAATTAAAATTGCCATTCCTCTATCTCCCTCGGCCCAAGATATGGCAATTAAGACGGAGATTGAGAAATTAAATTTTCCGAAAAATTGCGAAATAGTTTTTTTAAAGTTGAGTGATCTCCCAAAATATTTTAAAGAGTCATTAATGTACATTGGAAACGATACAGGAATTAAGCATCTGGCTTGCGCTGTTGATATTCCAAGTATTACTCTTTTTGGGCCAGAACCAACATTAGAGTGGCATCCGTACAATACAGCAAAACATCAATTTTTTTACCGCGATCATTTGCCCTGTCGGACCAAAATCCACCACTATTGTGGGCTTTTTAAATGTGATCTTGCTGATGATTTCCATCAATGCTTGACCAAAATACTCCCCGGAACAATTTTTGAAACCTCTTTGCAAATGCTTAAGCTTTATTCCTAACTTACTAATCTAAAAAAAAGCGAAATTCTTTCCCCCGCCCAATCGGTCTAAGTGATTTGAGTATAATAAAAAGGATATTTGCTCATCTTAAAACAATTTAAAAAATGGAGATGGAAATGAACAAGATTTTGGCTTTATCCCTAGTCCTTCTAGGATTTGGTTGTGCGCATACACCACAAAATTATCCAGTAGATCGTATGATCGCGGCCAAGGTTTCTTCACCGGATGCTTTGTTTTGTCCAAATGAAGGAGATATTGCATTTAATCGAATGTATGATCTGATCGGCAATGCACGAGTCTATGCCCACATTACAGCTTATAGCTGGAGTGACAGTGGTTTAGATAGAGCCGTTGAATCAGCACTTAAAAATGGTGCTAAAGTTAAAATGGTTCTGCATCCAGATCTCTATAAAGACTCACCGAAAGTACAAGCTTCTGTTGCAGCACTAGAGACAAAAGGTGCTGAAGTAAAAATTGCACCAATGAATATGCATGAAAAGTTTTCTGTAATTGATGATGAAACAGTAATAAATACTTCTGCGAATTTTTCAGGTGGAGCAAAAAATAAATATAGTGAAAACGTAGTTTATCACGAACTTAAAAAAGAAAATTCACCAGAAATTCAAAACTTAATTGACCAATTTAAACGTGAGTTCGCCATTATATGGAATACTGGAAAGGATGTTGTTACTAATGGTGAAAAAATTGCAGATCAAATTCAAATTAAGGATTTAGGCAAACATTTTCCAAATGAAAAAGGAGTTATGGAGTTATATTCAAGTTCAATGAACTTTGATGTTGCAGCAAACAAGGTAGGAAGTGCGGCCCTGGCACTTGGAAAATATTTTTCTTTAAAGAAGAGAACAAATACAACAAAAGAACAAACTTGGATCGTTCGCGATGTTTTAATTAAGCACATCAATGCAGCGACAAAAAGCATTCAATTATCGCTAAACCACTTCAATATCAGAGAGGTATCAGATGCCTTAATTGAAGCAGTTAAAAGAGGTGTTGATGTAAAACTTGCAGTTGATGCCCAAGAGTACAAGAGCAAACCAAATGATTTGGAAATGTCTCCACAATTTGCTCAGGATTGGTATGCTTTAAAAGGTAAAAAAGTTTCACCACCAATAAGAGTAAAATATTACTCACACGAACCAAACCCCGCAACGTGGTCACTGAACCACCATAAATTTGTACTTGTTGACTATGGTGTTCCTGGAAAAACTGTTCTTTTATCTGGCTCATATAACCTTTCAAAAACAGCGGAGCAAAATCAATTTGATAATTTGATTGTCTATAAGAAAGATGACTATAAAGATTTATATACGGCATTTAATGATGAGTTCAAAGCATTATGGTTTTGGAATAGACCAAATGATGTTCCAAAGCAAGAAATCATCGATCAGTTCTTAACAGCAAAAGGTGGAGCATATCCAATTCACATTCAAGAAGCAGTGTCTCTTAGTTGGGAAGAAATTGTAAAGTTGCGTTCAGATCTTACAGCATTAGCGCCTGGCTTTTTTAGAGGACTTAATATGAAAACAGGTAACTGTTCGTTTTACGATCCTAAGAAGAATAAATATTTTGGAGCAAGTCCGAAATGTCCTCGTTAATCAATAGGTGATTAATGAAAAACCAATTCATCACGACAGGTTTACTTATCGTAACACTCCTCTTCGAGGGGTGTTCTTTTTTTGTGACAGAAAAAAGTAGTGTTGAAAGAAAAACGGCTTCGGCCTTAGAACAAAAAATTCTCGAAGAAAAAGGTCTTTATCCTGAGAGTCTCAAAGGTAGATCAGAAATTATTCCCGATAAACTCTATGTTTTTTTTAATCTTCCCCCATATACAAATCCTGGTGGCATCGGCTTAATTCCGGCCATGATAGATCATATCAACAAGGCGCGAACTTCAATAAAGATGGCAGTATTTCAATTTAATCATGCCGGAGTTTTTGAAGCACTTAAAAAGGCAGCGGCACGAAAAGTAAAAATTTATATCTCAACTGATCTTTGCTACAGCGGGAAGGTTGGCTATAAAGAATATTTTGAAGACCTTAAAAAAGCGCTAATTGCTAATGGCCAATTAGCAACTCAAATACAAGATGACGGTACTGTTAGTTGCGAAGCGATGTTTAATCATAACAAGTATATGATCTTTGACGATGAGATCGCATGGTTTGGATCTTTTAATCCAACTAATCATGGCTCTGTAGAAAATGTCGAATTAGCAATCTCATTAAAAGATGAAAATGCAGTAAGGGCACTAAATTTAGATTTTGAGCAATTACTTATTGGCAAATATAAAGTTGCTAAGAAAGGTGTTTATTCTGTAATAGAAAAGGGGGCAAGTTCAGTTCGTGCCCTTGATGAAAATGAAATTAAGTCACTCGTTATGTCCGGTGCTAAAGTGACTTATCCAACAGTAACAGCAGAGGATCATTCATTTGAATTTATTCTTTCGCCGAAAGTGAAAAGTTTGACTCGAATTGTAGAAGAAATTTATGCATCGAAAAATGAAATTTTGTTTTCTTCTTTTGCGATTGCTGATCAGATGTTAATTGGATCCATTATTAATAAATTTCAGGGCGTGAATAAAAATCCAATTCTACTTTTGCCACATCCTGGAGAAGTGCCCAGCGTTGTTATTCGCGATGGAGATGGAGAGCATTCTCAAGAGATTGCGCTTACTAGTCGCAAAAGTGTAATGGATAATTTTAAGAATGATTTAAATCGTACACTTCCTGCTGCGAAAAATTATCAAACACCAAAAGGTGAATTAAAAGGTATCTTTAGATACTTTTATCCGATGAATAGTAAAACTTCGCCGACTAAGGTTCATGTAGAAGGAATTTTTAACAATAAAGTTATTGAAGCGGAAAGTACTCGTGATCGTATGGCTAAAGTTGGGATTCCTCTTTCTCAATCAAATTTAAATGGAGAGCTTCATAATAAACTTTTTATTATTGATGAAAACGTAACAATTTTTGGATCCCATAATTTTAGCCAATCAGCAGAAAATTCAAATGATGAACTAACTGTTATTATTAAAAGCAACAAGATCGCATCATTTTTGAAAAATGAGCTTTATCGTAAAACAAAATTATTTTCTATTCCTAGGCTTGAAGAAGTTCGGCCTGTTCGCCTAGCGATTACAGAAATTTTAAGTGACTCGAGTTTTAAATTTAAGCAAGTAAATCGAATAATTGATTCTGGTGATTATATAGAATTATATAACTATGGAAGTACATCAATAAATGTGATGGGCTTTCGAATTGATGATCGTTATTTTCCAAAAACAGATAAAGAAGCAGTTGAAATGGCCACTAATCCAGGATTTTCAGGAGAGCTTGTCGGATTTCGGCCAAGTGAAAAAGTTGGAGAGTTGGGGCTAGCTCTTTACGATAGCTCGCGAACGATTATTAACCCTAATCAAACAGCACTAATTGTTGGAAAGTATTTTCAAGAATCTTATTATAGAAAAAAATTTGAAGAAAACTTTAAAAAAATTAATAAGCGTGATCCTAAAAAGGATGAATATCCTGTTCTATTAACAATTGGTGCTTACTATTCGTCAGTTATTGGTGATAGTACGAATGGGTTAAAGCCAAAAGACAAACTTTCCCTTTATCATATTGATAATCATACAGTTGTTGACCGCTTTGAATTTCCAGTTGAAACAATGCCAATTGATACTTCATTAGAACGTAAGGTGGATAGAGAAAGATTAAATGATGAATTCGATGCCCGTGCAAATTCATTAGATGAATTCAATCATGACTTTAGTTTGAAAAATAATCAGAGATTCACTGATTCATTTTACGGTGTAGATTCTGGATATTCCAAAAGTACTGATTGGGAAAAGGGAATAAGTGTTGGCGGGACACCAGGTATTGTTTCTGCTAATTTTAAAAGTCGTGATGTCGCCAGTATCCCAAATATAATTGTTGTTCAAGGCGAAATTGCTGATGCCACAGTTAATAAATTTACGAATGGTTTTATTATCATTCAAGGCGGTAAAATTAAGGAAGTCATCACTGGAACGAATCTGCCGGCAAATTACCCCGCACCAGTTTTAAAAGATCAATTGATTTTTCCAGGCTTAATTGATGGACATAATCACTTGAAGTACAACTTCTTTCCATTATGGATTACCAATAAATTCTTTAATAATCGTTATGAATGGCCAGAGTTAAGCGTTTACACAAAGGGTATCAAAGACGTTTATAAAAAAGTTTACATTGAAATCCCTGAATGCAAAGCGAAGAAGTCTGAGAATGAGCAAAATAAGTGCTATGCACTTGAGCGCTGTCACGTTTTACGTTTTGGTGAAATTAAAGCACTTTTAGGTGGAACAACAGCGATTCAAGGTTCAACTTCATTTGATGAGACTTCTAGTGATATCACCTTTAGGGGGTTAACTTCATATTTTACGGGATCTGGAAAAAAACGAATTGTTTCAAAAGCAAGACTTTTAGAGGATATGCTTGATAGCTGCAGCCAAGATGGAGCTCAAAACATAGAGCGCATCAAAATTCAGAATGAAGATTTAGTAAGATCAACGGCCGTTGGAATTAACGACGCTGCATTCGGAACTAATCAAATAGGGAAGTCTGCGTTTAAGTCAACAGCATCTGGAAAATTAGCTGAAGAATATTTAAATACCCAAAGTTTTGTGGCCGATAAGAACGATAGTTGGAAAGAAAAAACGAGAGCTTTTTACGTTCACCTAGCAGAAGGTATTGATCAGAGCTCTAAAGATGAATGGGCGATGCTTGCTAAACTTGGTCTTGATAAACCGCAAAGTGTTATTATTCACGGCTTAGGACTTGGACCTAATGAATTAGCTGCCATGAAGAAAAGTGGTTCACCGCTTATCTGGTCACCAACTTCTAATGCTCTTTTGTATAAAAATGTTGCTAAAATTCCAGAAGCTAAGAGTTTAGGAATTACGATTGGTCTTGGAAGTGATTGGTCATTAAGTGGTACGCGCTCAATGCTTTATGAATTAAAAGTCGCAAGTGACATCAATCAAAAATTATTTTCTAATAAATTAAGTGCTCAAGATTTATTTTTAATGGCCACAAAAAACAATGCCAAGATCTCTGGATACGAAGGTTATTTAGGTGCGATTGAAACCGGTGCTTCGGCCGATTTTTTCTTAGTCGAAAGTAAAAATAAAAAAAGCAATCCTGCGGATACGCTGTTGAGTTTAACTGAGGCCAACATCGATTCAACTTGGGTCAAAGGTATTCCTCAAACAGGTAATATTCAGAAACTTGATGAACTCAATAAAGATTTGGATTTAGATTTAGAAGTTCTCGATTTATTCGCTTATGATGGAAAATCTTGTGGAACAAAACTTGGAGTGCTTACGACAAAAGAAAATGTTTTAGGATTTGATCGTGTTATTGCTCGTTATAAAAAAGCTGTTAATGAACTTAATCCTAAATTAAAAGCAGAGCTTGGGCCTGAATTTCTAAATACTGATTATTTTTGCCAAGAAAGAGAATCACGCGCAATTGATTTAACAAAAAAGGCGCTAGGTATATAAGTAATATCTTATAAACTTAAAGTTTAAAATTTGTTATAAAGTTTTGTATGACAGAATTTTTAATACTTTTTTCTGTAAAGAGAAGATAGAAGCTTTCTTCAATATTTTCTAATATACCAATGATATTAAGTTCACCAGATAAAAGATGCTCCTCAATTGCAATCTCTGGAGCAATCATTAACCCTGACCCATGGATAGCAAGAAGTTTTTGCAAGGACATATCTTGAGTTTCAGCAATTAAATCATATTTAATTTTATGGCCATTAAAAAAATTATCAATTTCAGTTCTTAATTTATTAGGATGAGTTGGTAATATAAAAGGCAAGTTATTTAAATTTTTGGGAAAATTCTTTTTAAGATTAATGTATTTTTCTGTTCCAACAATAACGACTTGCTGCTGACTAATTTTTTTATGATAGATTTCAACACCTTTTTTGGGAGAGGGGATATAATTAGTAATTACCAATGATAATTCACCTACGAGCAATTCATGAGAAAGTTGCTCACCTGATCCTTCGATGATGCTAATTGAGCAAGGTGAAATTGTTTGAATAATTTCAATTGCTCTTTGAGTGGTATGTTTAGGAATAGTATCGAGCACACCTATTTGAAAATGTCTTTTTGGTAGCTCGTATTGATTATCTAAAATTGAGATGAGTTCATCTCCTAATGAAAATATTTGGTTGGCATAATTTAGCACTAATTTTCCTTCATTCGTGAGAAGTAATTTTTTATGGAAGCGATCAAACAAAATAACACCTATCGTTTCTTCCAATTGTTTAAGTTGAATACTTAGGGTAGGTTGCCCAAGTCCTAATAATTTTGCAGCACCGATAATGCTTCCTGCTTCTGCAATTGTCTTAAAGTATCGCAATTGTTGATAGTTAATCCATTTTTTCATAATACCTCTAGTATTGTTTTAAGCAATTCAATGTATATATATTATCAATTTGAGCAAAGCTAAAAATCAAGCGATATTAAATAATATTGGAGGTGTTGATGAACTTATTTCCTTTTGCAGAATACTGGTGGTTTTACTTGGTGTTTACTTTATTTGTATTAATGGTGCTCTTGCTTGATCTGGGCCTTTTTAGCAAAAAAGAAAGTGTTATGACATTTAAAAAAGCTGCTTTTTGGACTGCTTTTTGGATTGGACTGGCCCTGCTCTTTAATTATTTATTTTACCAGTATGCTCTATGGAAATTTCCCATTGATCCTCGACTTGTTCAAATTCCCAATTTTGATCCAACTGGTGTAGCTAAACAGTCGGCCTTAGAGTTTTTAACAGGATTTGTTGTCGAGAAATCTTTAGCAATTGATAATGTTTTTGTTTTCATCGTTGTTTTTAGCTATTTTGGTATCCCTCAAAAATATCAGCATCGAGTTCTTTTTTACGGTGTATTGGGCGCATTGTTTTTTAGAGCAATTTTTATTGCACTGGGATCAGTGTTAATGAAATATCATTTTATCATAATTATTTTTGGTATCTTTCTTATGTTAACTGGTATGAAAATGCTTTTTGCTCCGGACAAGCCTTTAGATCCAGAAAAAAATCCATTGATAAAATTACTAAAAAGATTCGTAAAAATTTCTCCAACATTAAATGGTAATAAACTATGGATTAGAGAGAATGGTTCATGGATTGCGACGCCACTTTTTGTAGCGCTAGTGTTTATTGAGTTCACAGATATTATTTTTGCAATTGACTCTGTTCCTGCGATTTTTGCATTAACAAAAGAGCCACTAATTGTTTATACCTCGAACATTTTTGCAATTTTAGGGTTGAGATCGATGTACTTTATGCTTGCGGGAGTCATGGATAAATTTTGGCTTCTAAAATATGGTTTAGGTTTAGTTCTTATTTTTGTTGGCTTAAAGATGTCGTGGTTGAATGAATTATTTGGAGGGAAATTTCCAATAAGTTATTCGTTAGGAATTATTTTAGGAATTATTGCATCATCAATTTTATTATCAATGGTCATCAAAAAAGGAGTTAAGTAATGAAAAAAATCGATTTAAGTTTTATTAGAGCGAAGTTTTTAAAAAACAATGGAGGTTTTATGAGTTCCGATTTACCCAAAGTTAGTATTTATTTGCACAAGAATGAAGATGCGATTGATTTGCGTTGGACTAAGTTGATTAAAGATGTTGAAGAAAAGTTAGTAAAAAAAATTGAGAAAAACAAAGTGCACAATTATTTAAAAAACTTATATGATGTTGAGCCTCATGCTTTAATTACTGAAAAAAACGCAGGTATAGCTTTTTTTCATTGCCAAGAGTTTACCGGCTTTGTTGAAGTACCGAAAAAAATTGATGATAGCTTTTTCATTTCTAAAAGCTTTCATTTGAAGCCAATTTTTTCTTGGCTGCAGTCTGAATTCGAATTTTATCTTTTGGGACTAAGCAAAAATCAGATAAAGCTTTTTAAGGGAGGGGTAACTGGCCTTGCACTCGTTAAAAAATGGAGTTATTCGGACAACGTGGAGTTTGAAAAAAAATTTGATAATTGGGATAATTTTTTTAGGAGAACAGAAAATGAATTAGATAAAATTTTCTCTCAAGATAGAACACCTGTAGTTTTAGCTGGCCTTAAAGAACATATTTCATTTTATAAAAAAATTAATAAAGATCCAGACCTGGTCATGATGTCGATAACTGGAAGTATAAATGGAAAAAGTATTGAAGAATTAAATCTACATGCTAAAAGTATTTTAAACGATATTTTTGAGTCGAATAAAAAAACGATTATTAATCAGTTTAAAGAACTAAAAACCATAAAAAAAGCAACTGATGAGTTAACTCTTGTGGTACAAAATGCACTAAAAGGAAAAATTAAAATTTTAGGAATTGCAGAGGATCGATATTTGTGGGGGAAAATAGATGTTAAAGAAGGAAGCATTGATCTTTCAAGAGAAGGGGCAGAATTTTTTAATGATGATTTGTTGGATGATTTAGCAGAGTTAGTGCTTGCAAAAGGTGGCAAAATAATTTCATTGAAACAAATGGAAATGCCTACTAAAAATCCTATTTTTGCGATTTTGAATTAACGGATAATTAACTTGAGCATGAATGCTCTTCATGCTCAAGTTTTACTACATATAAGGATTTTCGCCTAAATTATGATCTGTGAGATCGACAATTTCGTGTATGTCAGGAAAATTTTTTTTAACTAATTGTTCGATGCCATCTTTTAGCGTGAGCTTTGAGCTCGAACACCCCTGACAGCCCCCGTGTAATTTTACAAATAATTTATGATTATCAAGATCGATAATTTCCACATTTCCTCCGTGACTAGCAAGACTTGGTCTAACTTGTTCATCAAAAAGTGTCTCAATATTTGCAATCATAAATATCCTTTTAATTCTTCTGCCTATATTCTACTTTAATACTTTTTAGTCAAAAATTCCAGCACTGCAAGTGTCGAATATAAGGCATGCTCAACTCGAAGAACAGTGGAGGAAATAGTAATTTTTGTAAATCCGGCATCATCAAAAAAATGTAAGTCCTCTTTGGTCCATCCCCGTTCAGGGCCTATGGCAATGACCATTTTTTTATCAATTGAGTAATCATGAAAATCACTCGCGTCAAAGTGCCTGGCACCTTTTAAATCGAGAAGAAACTTATAATCGTAATCTTTATAAGTAATCGCTGGATTAAAATTTGAAAGTTTTACACTCGGGATTTTATAATAGCGAGCAGATTGTGCAAGACCAAGCTTCAAATGATCAGTTGCTTCACTTTCATAAACTTTAGAGGACAAATAACTTTTCTCCGTTAAGTGCGCACGAAAGAAATGAAAATTTTTGATACCATAAGTGGTCCCATGTTCAAGAATTTTTTTGGCAGTCTGTGGTCTTGCTGCTGCAATTAAAACATCAACCCATTGTTCATTTTTTAAGGCTAGTTTTAAATCTTTAATACTAATTTTTTCAGCGTTTATCGAATCAATCGTTGCTTCATAAAGCCCTTCGCCTAAAATTGTAAGTCGTAAGCGATCACCTGTTTTTGCTTTTAAAACTTCATGAATATGCTTAATCACATGTGGATCATGAATTGAATTTGAATGATTGGCATCGATAATAATTGAATTCATTCGCTATCTATTCCCGTAATTTTGCCGGTTTAAAACATCCTTTCATAGAAGATTTTTGCAGACACTGAAGGAAAGGAGTTTTTATGCTAAATACCACAGATTTTAAAAATATTGTAGAAGCTTTTGATGAAACCATTCTAGTTTCTCCAACTGGATCAGGAAAAACCTCTTTTTTAATCAATTTCTTTTTGGAAAATGACTATTCTTTGATTTATCTATCACCCCTTAGGGCCTTAGCTGACGAGCTAGAGGTGCGTCTGCGAGAAGAATTAGGGGATAAATCAGTTATTCGAGGGAAAAAAACGGAAGATTTTCAGTTAGGAATTGAGTTTCTCAAAAAGAATAAAAAACTTTTTTTTGTAGCCACCGTTGAATCAGTTCCGAATGAATTTTTTGCAGAGGTTGATCATAGGAAAGCGATCATTTGTATTGATGAAGTTCATTTATTTTACCATTGGGGAGAGTCGTTTCGGCCATTACTAATGGAGAAAATATATGAGATAAAAAATTATGAATTGCCAATCATTGGGTTAACGGCAACTTTGTCAAAAGAGTTTATCTTTCAAATTGAGTTAGATTGTTTGTTTGGGGGACTAAAAAGTATTGTCATAAGCTTAGGTAATTATGGCCTATGTAAGAAGCCAGCAAAAATTCATTATTATCACGAATCACAAAAGGAATATGCTTATAAAAATTTAATGAGCGCAATTAAAAAATCAAAGGATACAGTTTTGGTCTTCTGTAAATTTAGAAATGAAGTTGATGATATGGTTGAGAGGTTTCAACGATTAGATATATTGACTTTAGGGTGTGTGAGCGGAGAAGTTGAGCGCTTTAGGCAAGATTTGAAAAAATTAACAGAAGGTAAACATGTTCCTAAGGTGATTGTTGCTACAACATGTCTTAGTCACGGAGTAAATTTACCTAAGCTTTCTCATGTTTTTATTCTCTATCCTGTACAGCATCGAGATTTTTGGATTCAAATGACAGGGAGAGCAGGAAGGAAAGGAGAAGAGTTTGAAGTTCATGAGATGAATGGATATAATGAAAAGGCTTTAAGAAAAAAATCTTTTGATCTAAAAGCAGAAGCAATTCGTCATACTGTTAAGTTTCTAATGAAGGATTTTATTAATTATAATTAGGTGAAGAGATGGCATTTTATATTTGTTCAAATGGTGTTTTTCATAGTCATCAATTTGATTTCTTAAAAAATGAAAATCCAAGAGCTCGACTGGAGCGGACGCTAATTCATGGAGAAATCGGCCAGGAAAAAAAGAGAGAATTCGTTGATGAAGTATTTGTTCATGAAATGATGACAAAAAATGCATTGTGTGCAGAATTTGATACTCCTCTTGCGAGTGTAAAAAAAATTTTTGAAGATAAAAAAATACGACACATTCCAATATTGAGAAATTCAGTTGAATTGGTTGGAATCATCTCTGATCGAGATATGTTAAAAGTATCAACTTTAGGGACGTTTGAATTTTTAAAGGCCAAAGATATTATGAGTACGATAATTGTCGTGGCAGATGAAGCAACGCCACTCCATGCAATTGCGGAAGTCATGGTGAAAGAAAAGATTAGTGCTGTTCCAATCATAAATCCTGAAATGAAGTTCTGTGGAATAATAACAAAAACTGATCTTTTAAGATCAATTTTTGAATTCAAATTAGTAAAGCACTAAAAAAAATTAGCGATTTTAAGAGGAGTAAAATTATGAATACAGATATTGTTTTTTTTCAGCTTTTTGAGCCAGAATCATCGACATACACATATATTATTGGTGATAAAAAATCTAAAAATGCAGCGATTATCGATCCCGTGATTGAAACAATTGAGCGCGATCTAAATTTTCTAAAAGAATTAGATTTAAATTTACGTTATATCTTTGATACTCATGTTCACGCAGATCATATTACTTCTGCCGGTATGCTTAGAGAAAAGCTTGGAGCAAAAACTGGAGTGAGTAGTGGGGCAGGAGTTCAATGTGTCGATATTAATATCGAAGATGGACAAGAATTTTTACTAGGTGATAAAAAAATAAAAGCGGTAGCAACTCCAGGACATACCGATTCATGTATGAGTTATTATTTTGAGGGAGTGGTATTTACAGGAGATACATTACTCATTCGTGGTTGTGGGAGAACCGATTTTCAGCAAGGCTCGACAGAAAAACTCTTTCATAGCGTAAGAGAGAAATTATTTAAACTGCCGGATCACACGATTGTTTATCCCGCCCATGACTATAAAGGGTTTACATCATCAACAATAGAATTAGAAAAAAAATATAATCCGAGATTGAAGCTTGAAAATGATTATGAAACATTCAAGAAAATCATGGACGAGCTAAAACTGGCCTATCCGAAAAAAATAGATGCTTCATTACCTGCAAATATTAAATGTGGTCTTGGTCTAAATCTTCCAAGTTTTAAGGCAAACATCAATAATGGAATTCCAGAAATTTCGTGTGAGGAATTAAATGCGGTGATGAAAAAGGGCAATCCTAAGTTTCAATTAATTGACGTGAGAGGAAGTGATGAATTTACAGGTGAGCTTTCTCATATTGAAGGAGCAAAGCTTAAAACATTGGGTCCAGAATTAAGTAAATTTTTAAAAGAACTTAACCGTGATACAGAAATTGTGTTTGTTTGTCGCTCGGGTGCGAGATCGGCCAATTCTACGAATGAAGCAAAAGAATTAGGCTTTAAGAATATCTATAATCTAACTGGTGGAATGCTACGTTGGAATGAATTAAAATATAATATTGTTAAGTAAGAGGTTGACATGAATACAGAATGGTTAAATGCACTTATTGGCGGGGGAATCATTGGGATCGCAGTTACGTTAATGCTTTTACTAAACGGAAGGGTTACAGGAATTAGTGGAATTTTTAGTGGAATGCTGGGACTTAATAAAGGTGACTTCTTCTGGAGGTTCACTTTCTTTTTTGGTCTTTTGATTGGTGGTTTAGTACTTCACTATGCGCAGATAGGATTTGTAGTCAGTGAGATTAGTTCGTCATATTTAGAATTAGTTTTGGCCGGGATTATTGTTGGACTCGGTACCGTTTTGGGTAGTGGCTGTACGAGTGGCCATGGGGTATGTGGTATAAGTCGTATGTCGATAAGATCAATAATTGCAACGACTACATTTATCGGAGCGGGTATTATATCAGTTTATCTATTAAGAGCATTAGGAGTACTCGTATGAAAAATGCACTAGCTTCCTTTGTTGTCGGTTTCATCTTCGCTATTGGTTTGGGAGTTTCCGGAATGACGGATCCAAAAAAAGTACAAGGTTTTTTAGATTTGTTTCACCAATTCAATCCTGCACTCATTTTTGTGATGATGGGAGCAATCGGTGTTCATGCTATTTTGTACAAGCTTGTGAGAACGAGAAAGTCACCAATGTTAGATGACCATTGGCATGTGCCAACAAAAAAAGAAATCACCCCTGCTTTGATCATTGGTTCCCTTATGTTTGGTTTTGGCTGGGCGCTGGCTGGTATGTGCCCAGGACCAGCAGTGGTGAATTTAGCAAGCTTTCAACCTAAGGTTTTAGTTTTTGTTATTAGTATGTTTATTGGAATGCTAGCGATGAGACAAATTGAAAACAAGTTTAAATTTAACAAGTAGGATTGTATGGCCTTATCATTCTATGGATATTTTGCTTCAATATTTATGGGGCTAAGTTTAGGTCTTTTGGGGGGAGGAGGCTCAATTCTCACTGTACCGATATTAGTTTATCTATTTGGTCTTGATCCAATACTCGCTACAACATACTCACTTTTCATTGTCGGGGTAACCGCTTTAGTGGGTGGAATAAAGTATGCAAAAAAAGATGAGGTAGATTTTAAAACTGGAATTATTTTTGCAATTCCTAGCATCATTGGAATTTTTGTTTCAAGAAAAATTTTCGTCCCAGGTCTCCCGGCAGTCATTTTCAATTACAATGGCATAATGCTGACTAAGTCATTATTAATCATGCTAAGTTTCTCTATTGTTATGGTTGTTGCTTCAATTTCCATGATTAAAAAGAAAAAAGAAAAATCAGAAAAAAAACTTACCGATCAAGAAAAAAATTTCGCAATTTTTATTCAGGGATTGATTGTTGGAATTGTGGCGGGATTTGTTGGTGCAGGGGGAGGATTTCTTATTAATCCTGCCTTAGTACTTTTAGTTGGATTAAGTATGAAGAGGGCCGTGGGGACATCTCTTTTTATTATTGCGCTTAATTCTTTTTTAGGTTTTTTTGGTGATCTTAATCAATTAATTAATCCTGACTGGATGCTACTGCTTTCAGTTGCGATGATCGCAATTATTGGTTTATTCTTTGGTACATTTTTATCAGACAAGTTTGATGATAAGACACTTAAAAAAAGTTTTGGATATTTTGTTTTAATAATGGGCGTTTTTATTTTAGTCGATCAAATTCGTAAAATGTCTTAGTGAAAGAAGGGAAAAACATGGGCCACATAATTACTAGTTGTAAAAATTGTCATACGGTTAATCGAATTGATAAGGAAAAAACACAATCTGCTATATGTGGCTCCTGTAAAATGCCAATCAAATTTCATACTTATGTAACAGAGATGAGTGAACAAGGTTTAAAAAAATTAGTAGAAAAATCACATCTCGCACCTGTTCTTGTGGATTTTTGGGCCCCTTGGTGTGGACCATGTGTGATGTTTGCACCTACTTATGAAAAAGCATCAACTGTTTTTGCAGGCAGAGTTTCTTTTGTAAAAATTGATACTCAAGAAAATCCTGCAATTGCTGATAGTTTTGATATTCGCGGCATACCAACACTTATTCTTTTTAAAGATGGAAAAGAAGTTGTTAGGCAGTCCGGAGCGTTCCCATACGAAACGCTATTGAAATGGATTAATAATTATTTATAGGGAGAATTTTGTGGAAACAGTTGTTGAATGGAAATCACAAATGTCATTTACAGCAAATACTAGAGGGCATGAAACAAAAATCGATGCTGGATTATCATCAGGTGGTTTAAATCAAGCACCAAATCCAAAAGAACTTGTTTTGGCCGGCCTTGCTGGTTGTAGTGGGATGGATGTGATTTATTTTTTAAAGAAAAATGGATTAGAGCCGCTTAGTTTAAGTTTGGTTACTAGAGCCGAAATGACAAAAGCAACACCAAGCTATTTTGGTAAAATTGATATTATTTTTAAATTAATTGGGGATAATCTACAAAAAGACGAAGTGACAAAAGCTGTTTCAGTATCAATGAATAAGTATTGTGGTGTTGCTCTTATGCTTTCTAAAGTATGCCCGATTCAGTACTCAATAGACTTAAATGGAGAGGTTATTTTTAACGGGACAGCACAATTTTTGTAGGCAGTTTTTTTTGTCAAATTTGATTAAGCAAGTAGACAGATGATTGTTTTTATTAAAATTGTAAATTTTTGCAAAGCTTAACTAAAGAGAAGCTTACTATCATTTTATTAATACTTAATTTGGCCCATAAGGAGTAGTTATGAAAATTTTTATACCGATGATTGTTCTATTTTTTGTTACTCAAAATGTGTTTGCTGAAGAAACAAAAGGTACGGACAACCGGCCAATTGCTGGGGATGAGCGCACGACTGTTGAAATTGCTAAAGATGGCGAAATGGGAAAATTGAAATCTGAAGAGATGAAAAAACGTCGAGATGAAAGAAAAGAAAAGCGAGAGGAAAAAAGAGAAGATAGACGCCAAGATAGAAGGGAAGAGCGTCGCGAAGAAAGACGCGAAGAAAGACGCGAGGAAAGAAGAGAAGAGCGTCGTGAGGATAGACGTGAAGATAGAAGAGAAGACCGCAAAGAAAACAGACAAGAGCGCAGAGGAAAATAAGGGCATAAAGCACCTTTAATTACTCTTGATTTCCAAATGGAGTATGGGTTATTTTATCCGGCTTTTTTCTTGCTCGTATCAGCTTTGATTTTCCCAAACTCTTCTTTTTCTTTGCCGGCAAAATTTTCAACCTTGTAACTAGGTTTTGCCGTTTGAAGAGGAAGAAGGTTATGGGGCTGACATGGATCGAAGTCTTCTGGTAATTCCTGATAAACTTTCTTTCCACCCAGAATAAGTTGCTTAACATTTTTTGTAAAATATTCAAAAAGAATTGGATCTAATTTTTTCCCAACAGTTTTGGCCATCACGTTGATGGCATCTTCTGTCGTTAAAGCTTCGTGATACGAACGTTTTGTCGTTATTGCATCAAAGAAATCAGCAATGGCCGTTATTCTGGCGTAGAATGAAATATTATTTCCTTCCAATTTTTGTGGGTAACCCGTACCATTGTAATTTTCATGATGCTCATGAACAATGCGCACTAAGGTTGTGAAGTCCACATTTTGACAAGCTTCACATGGGTTTTCTTCCAGCAATTGTTTCCCAAAATCTGGATGTTGCTTTATCGTATCGAACTCTTCATCTGTAAGTTTATTCGGGTTATTAATCAAATCTGTTGTGATTTTAATTTTCCCTAAGTCATGCAAAAGGCCACCAAGACCAGCTAAAATTAATTCTTCTTGGGTAACATTTGGTTTAATCGATTTTACTAAACCAATACAATACATCGAAACGTTGATCGAATGATCGTAAGTATAAAAATCATGGAAGCTTAATGTACCAATTAAATTTTGAATTTGGCTAATATCATAATCTTTAATAACACCAACCATACTTTCAACCGCAATTTTGCAGCCGTCTATAGATTGCGAAAGTACCTCTGTACTAAACTGTTTATCGCCTTTAAATAAGTTATCTAAATATGAAATGGCAAAACCTTTAATGATGTCGCCTTTCTCGGTGTCGTTTGCTTGTGTCACATTTATAAGACTGCGCATATAATCGTTGCGCTGACTTTCATGCACGTAGAGCTGATGATATTTTTTCTTAAAAACAGCAAGATCTTCAAGTCCCATTTTTTCATTGCGTGGAAATACGCGAACAAAATGTTCCCGAGCTTCGCTAGAAGACGAGTTGACATATAAATCATATGGCGCAGCTCGATCAACCACGATTAAATGAAAAGGTACTGAGAAAAAATTATGTCCATGTTTATTCATACTTCCTCGTATCGACTTATTACGTAAATAGTCTTAGAGTTATTTACTGATTTTGAGTTACTTTTTTAAATCTTAATCTAGTATTTTTAAAAGCCTGAAATTAGAAAATTATTAAAAATAAACAAGAAAAAAGGTCAACAATTCAATGGGCACGTCACATCCAAATACAACATCTCTAATGAAAAAAGATCCTCTAAGTGCACTCCGTTTTAGTGATTTTAAATTTTTTTTAGCAACAAAAATCTTTTTAACAATGGCCTTGCAAGTTCAGTCTGTTATTGTTGGCTGGCAAGTTTACGAACTTACAAAAGATCCCCTCTCTCTGGGGCTTATTGGATTGGCCGAAATTATTCCAAATTTTTCAGTGACTCTTTTTGCCGGACATTTCGCGGACATTTATAATAGAAAAAAAATTGTCTATGCTTGTATGTTCATTTTATTGATTACGAGCTTCTCGCTTTTTTATATTAGTCAGGAAAATCATCTTCATAAACTTGCGTTGATCTATTTTTTAATTGGAACCAGTGGATTTGCTAGGGGAATTATTGGGCCATCAATGTTTTCCATTATGACGGAATGTGTTCCTAAAGAGCATTATATCAATTCAACAACCTGGCATTCTACTTTGTGGCAAACGGCTTTTATGATTGGAGCAGGCGCGAGTGGATTTCTTTTTAGTTTTATTCATGAGAAAAGTTATCTGGCAATCGCATTTCTAGTTATTCTCGCTGCAATTTCTTTTTTCTTTATTTCACCTAAACCACAAAAACATATATCTACTCGTGCGCCTGTTTTAGCCTCAATAACAAGTGGAATTCAGTTTGTTTTTAGGAATCAAATATTCTTGGGAGCTCTCTCACTAGACTTATTCGCTGTTTTATTTGGAGGAGCCGTGGCCCTTCTTCCGATTTTTGCGAATGAGATATTAAAAGTTGGACCCGTTGGATTAGGCTTTTTAAAAGCAGCGCCTTCTTTGGGTTCTTTTTTAATGGCCGCTTACCATATTTTTCATCCCCCAGGAAAAAATGCCGGAAGACGTTTACACTATGCGGTCTTTGGGTTTGGCGTGTGTATGATTATTTTTGCAGTTTCAAAAAATTTTTATCTATCACTTTTCGTTTTAATTGTTTCTGGAGCGCTTGATAATGTTTCAGTCGTAGTACGTGGGACAATT
>JACCDN010756392.1_pt1 | contig 30599 bp, 27 predicted proteins | sample 7441691 | NCBI WGS metagenome assembly JACCDN01 (sample SAMN15323439, study PRJNA562643) | freshwater metagenome | isolation source: river surface water | place: USA:Blue River Watershed | collected 2017-08-16 | reverse complement strand
TGGGCGAGAAGCTCTGAACGGTGCTCTGTGTAGAAAGCACCGAGCTCTGCGACGGTCCACACACGAGGACCTGCAGAGGCTGCAGACTTCTTAAATGCCACTTTGGGACTTCCTTCTTAACCGGTTTGTACTTCAGCGACACCCGTCGGTGCCTCTATAGCCTTCTACGAATCCTAGCCCTAGATGTAGCGAGGAAGGGACAAAACGGACATTTTTGCTAACTAAATGCCAAAATGGAACCACTAGCTTATTACTTTTTTTGAGCTACTAACCAAAGAGTGTCGTTTTGCTTTAGATTGATAAGATCCTTGTTGTAATTCTCCATTGTATTTTTGGAAAACACGTTTTTCATTTTGTCGTGGCCTCCAGGCTCGTTTTTGGCCAACCAATAAACATGGTTATCAATTGAGTATCTTTGGACGCCTATGTTTTCAATAGTCCTAAAACCTGCCGAATTTACAATTTCTTCCAGTGCATAGTGTGTGTACAAGACGGGATGGTGACTCCAATAAGTAAAATTGGCAAAATGTAGATTGCCATACAAATTTAAAAGGGCGTCATCGGCATTGGGAGTTTCTATGATTAAGACTCCTCCAGCAGGAAGACTCGCGTATATCTCCTCTAGGATTTGTCTTGGGTTATAGAGATGCTCTATTACGTGAAACATAACTACTGCCTGAAAATTCAAACCACTGCTTCTAATTTCTGAAAAATCCGAGTAAACGGTGTATCCCAACTCTTGACTTTCAAGTCTCGCTGTTTTTTCTGGTTCCAAACCGATAACATCAAAGTCCCCGGATAGCGTGGTTAGCATTTGGCCACGGCCGCTCCCAAAATCAAGTATTTTTTTTATCTTATAGGTTTTACTGAGTTCCACAATTGCATTTAATCTACGTTGGGTATCTTCAAGTGGAACATCCAATTCCTTCTCCCCGACAAACTTCCACTCATGCATTGAGCCATTCTCATAGTCCACACTAGAGCGCAAATCTTGTTCATGGACAGTAATTCCACAATTCAAACATTTATTAAGCCCTACCTCGGGAAAATCTCTTATCCGTCCCGGCAGCGGTTTGGTAGAGCAATCTGACACATTCCCAAGCGGGCAGTCATAACTTTCAAACTTCATAGATCCAGTTTAACCTAAACTTTTCTAAAAATGCAGAGCAACCATTGTCTTTAAATCAAAATTTTCTTAATTGCACTTTTGGGAATCAAACTTTGATTCGCATAAGTCTCTTTAAGCCTCTTTTTACCTTTCCTAGAAATGGGTAAATAGAGCGAATTTCAAGAATTAGTGATTTAGAATTTAAAAATATAAGTTCCCTGACTACTTCTAGCCTGTCAGAAGTACTAAGGCTGGCGGTTAAATGCCAAACTTTTCCATTGAATTTCATGAATGGAAAAACCCTTCTAAAACCATAGATGCCATGGAACTTATAAACATCTTTCGAATTGCTTATTCCTCCCGCGCTGAAGGTTGTACATGTTTCATTTGAGAAAAGAATATCTCCCTTTTTTAGTAAAAATAGATTAATAGCCCAATCCCACCCAAAGAAAAGTTCTTCGATAAACTCACATTGGCTGATCTCTTCTCTTATCATTAATGAATAGATTAATCCTTGGGAATAATTACATGTTTTAAAATACTTCTTAAACTTGTCTACAGGTGAGCCCTTAAATTCTCCGACTTTAATTACGTCGCCAAGAACTCCAGCTCTCTCAATCCTGATGGCCCCCATTGAAGCAATTGCTTTTTCGTTGTTTTCTAGAATATCTAAATTAACATCTATGAAGTTTATGTCTTTGACATCATCGCCTGCCGCCCAAGCGAAATACTTACCGTTACTTTCTTTTAGGGTGTAGGCAAAGTTTTTGGTTGGCCCTATGTTAAAGTCATGCCTAAAATATAAGATTCTTGAATCCAAAAGTTGGTATTTTTCACAAATCTCGCGCGTTTTATCTGTCGATGCATTATCTGAAATAATTAATTCCAAATTTTTATAATTTTGATTCAGAATTGCTTCAATGGCTTTGCTAAGCGTTTTTTCGCAATTGCGAATTGGCATTCCGATTGAAACTAACACGTTACTCATTATCAAATACTTCCGAAATAATGTTGCGTTTCACCATTTTCATACTTATAATTCTACTCTTGCTCGTTTTGCATGGAAGAATAATTGTTCAACGCGTTTGGTCAGTTTTCACCAAAATACAAATTAAGGGGAGGCTGAATTGGCCAGAGGCTGCGATTACTTGATAATTGGAAGCGGAGTCATTGGACTTTCTGTCGGGATTGCTCTGCTCGAGACCAACCCAAGTTTAAAGGTTGATATTTACGAAAAAGAGCTAAAAATTGGTGAACATGCTAGTGGTAGAAATTCGGGAGTAATTCATGCGGGGTTCTATTACTCTCCAGACTCTTTGAAATCTAAATTTTGTGCCGAAGGAAATAAGGAACTTAAGAAACTCTGCAAGGTAAACGGTCTTCCTCTTTTGGAAACTGGAAAGGTTGTAGTAACTTCTAATTTAGATCAATTAGCACGTCTTGAATCTCTGTATCACCGTGGAGTCGAAAACAACATTGATCTGGAACTGCTTGATTCGAATAAACTAAATCAAGTCGAGCCAGCGGCGACAACCTATGGAAAATTCCTATGGTCGCCAACCACTGCAATCGCGGATCCCAGATCAATAATTGATTTTTTAGCACAAAGATTTCAAAAGCTTGGAGGAGAGATAGTCACTGGCGGAGAGATAGAACTTCGAAATGTTAAAGATTCAATAAAAGCGTTCTCAGAAAACAAAGAAATTCCTGCACATGAAATTATCAATGCATCTGGCGTTCATGCAGATTCAATTGCGAGAGCAATTGGAGTAGGTACCGAATTTGCGTGTCTTCCCTTCAAGGGGATTTATAGGGTTTCGAAAAGAAATAGTTTCAGCCCAAAAACTTTGATTTATCCTGTACCTCATCCAATAAACCCTTTTTTGGGTGTACATGTCACTTTGACACTTGACGGCGATATCAAGATTGGACCAACAGCGATACCAATACTTGGGAGAGAGAGGTATTCAGTCACTTCTGAAATCGAATTGAAGGAAGTTCTTGATTCTGTGAAATCTATGTTTTCTTTAATAAAGGGTAAAGAATACGATTTAGGAGAGATCGTTAAGAGTGAGGCGCCAAAGACTTTAACCAATAATCTCGTGCGAGATATAGCAAGAATTGTTCCCGGATTGCGAGAAGTCTCGAGCTGGCAAAAGATTAAACCTGGGATTCGTGCCCAACTCGTCAATTTGGAAACCGGAAAGCTTGAACAAGACTTTATTGTTCGCAAGTTTATGAATTCAACACACATTCTAAATGCGGTTTCTCCTGGCTGGACATGTGCCTTGCCGTTCGGACGTTGGATCGCTAGTTCATTTTAGCGCTCTTTGGTTTTATATCAAAAGTTATGAATATAATCAGCCTCATGACCCAGCGAATTGAGCTTGCAAAAGAAATTCAAAGGTCGCGTGCCATTCAATTGGATATTAATAATATGATTATCGCTGGGGAGTTTAGGATTCCTATACATTTAGCAATTGGGCATGAAGCCATAGCTACTTCGTTAGTAAATGTACTTAGTCTGAATGATAAGCTGCTCTTAACGCATAGAAACATCCACTATCAATTAGCGCTTGGTGCCTCAAAAGAAGAATTAATCGATGAGTATTCTTTGAGAAAAAGTGGACTTGCGGGCGGCCTTCTCGGATCTATGAATCTAATGAATCCGAAGGCTGGAAATATCTACACATCGAATATCTTGGGCAATAACTTGGCAGTTTCTTTAGGCGTTGGAATGGCTTCAAAAATTCAAGGGGGTGGCGGAGTCACTTGGGTAGTAACTGGGGATGGAGCAATTGAAGAAGGAGTCTTTTATGAATCGGTGCTTTTCGCCTCCTCGCTTCAACTACCTATAGTTTTTCTAATTGAAAACAACGAATGGTCCCTAGGTACAAGCATCTCAGAACGTAGAACTGAGATCGATTTAAAAGATTTTGCAAAATCAATTTCAGTTGATTACTTGCATCTATCTGATAATGATCCAGAACATTACATTTTTGAACTTGGTGCAGCCAGAGAGACTGTAAATCAAAAGAATCAACCACTAATAGTTGAAGTGGCACTGCATTCTCTTGGTGGATTTTACAAAGAAGAAGAAATGGGAAGTAAAAGATTTATAAATTATCATGCAGGGGCAATAAGATTACAACCTGATCCAAATAAAGTTTTCGCAAACAATTCTTCCGATCCTATGTTTGTTGTCCTAGGCGACCTAGGGATTGGAAGATAGATTCATGGAAATTTCATTTACACATTACGTAAATAAAAAAATCAGAGACCAATTCTCCAAGTATGACGACTCAGTGATTTATGGTCAAAACGTTGTCGCTGGCTCAAGAATTTCCGGACTCGGCTCACAACTTGAAAATATAAGCGGAGTTAGAGCCATTAATTCAACTAATTCTGAAAATTCATTAATGGGGTTTGGGCTAGGTCTGGCGCTTTCAGCAATACCGACTTTGTTTTTGATGAAACAACATGATTTTGCATTACTAGGAATCGACCAGCTAACAAATACAACTAACGTTCTTAGAAATGATAGATTTCTCGCGCCATTTATTATTCTAATGGTTGTCGTAGATAGTGGTTATGAGGGACCTCAGGCTAGTTTAAACAGCTTAGATGAGTTTTCTTCACTTACTCGAGCACCCGTTCACTATCTATCAACAAAGGAAGCGATAGACGTTGCATTTAAAAAATCCGAAAGTCCCGGATTGCATTTTTTGGCTTTAAGCCAGAAGAATATGAAGAAATCTATTACTAACTCATTAATAGTACAGGCTGAATACAGCAATTCGATACATTACAGAAAAATCACTAAATTTCGCGAAGATTCAGATATCGCGATTATTTTTTTTGGGGTAGAAATTTCACTTCCTGAGGAAATAATGAATGACTCGAGGATTTTAGAAATAAACGTTGATCTTTTTGTAGTAACCGAGCTATCCAAAGGTAATGAGATTTCTTTACTGATGTCAAAATTATTACATCACCAAAAAATAATTGTTATAGACACAGGAAAATCTGATGTGCATTTTTCTAGTGAGCTAGCTTGGGATTTGTCTAAATTTGGAAAGAATGTTCATAAGTTTCAAAGGCAATCTTCAAATAAATGGTCGCAAGTCAGCGATGATGCGTTAGAGTTTAGTACAGACGACATTATTGATTTGATTAGAAGGAGTGATTAAATGAGTTCTAATCCCTACTTCGATTTTTTAGTCGGACTGCTATCGATTTCAAAGGAAAGTTTAGATTCTGCCGCAGAAACTATTTTTGAAAGCATTATAAATAAAAAATCAATTTGGATTATTGGAAATGGCGGGAGTGCAAGTTCAGCAGAACATTTTGAGACAGACTTATCTTTTGTTCGGAAGGGTAAAGGGTTCCCAAAAGTAAAGGTTTCCGCCTTGACAGCCAATAGTGCATTAATCACCGCTATCGCAAATGACATTGGGTATGAGAATGTTTTTTCGCACCAACTTTTCCGCAGAGCAGAACCTGATGATCTTTGTATTTTGATTTCTGCATCGGGTAATTCGAAAAACCTTATCGTTGCTGCTCGCGCTGCTAACGAAATTGGTCTGCGCACTTTAGGAATCCTTGGATTTGATGGTGGAACCTTAGCTAGGATCCTTGACGCATCAATAGTTGTTAGAACTGAAATAGGAAAATATGGCCCCGTGGAAGATGCTCATCTGGCAATCTGTCATGCCCTCACAGAAATTATTGGTCAGAAATTAGTCTTACTAGGTCTGACTCAATGAGAATCTTGCTGACTGGCAACCTCGGGTACGTAGGCTCAATAGCTTCTGCATATTTGAAGAGTCGAGGACATAATGTTGTTGGATTAGATTGTGGATTTTATCAAGATTGTTCACTTACTCCTGTTAAGAATGAAATAACAACGAAGATTAAAGATATTAGAGACGTGGACGTATCTGATTTCACGGAAATTGATACTGTGATTCATTTAGCAGCGCTTTCCAATGATCCCATTGGTGAACTAGATCAAAATCTAACTTTTGAAATCAATTACTTGGGAGCTGTTCGTACGGCGAGGATGGCTAAGAAAGCTGGCGTTGCTAAGTTTGTATTTATTTCAACTCAAAGTATTTATGGAGTATCTTCTAGTTCGGAAGAGTTGGATGAGGATAACTCGATCAAGAACCCGCAAACTGCATATGCATCGAGTAAATGGAAGGCCGAGCAAGAGATTTTGGCTATGTCAGATTCTAGTTTTACTTCTGCAGCGCTTAGGCCTTCTACGGTTTTCGGTTGGAGCCCACGCCTTCGCTCAGATATCGTATTTAACAACTTAATTCTAACTGGGCTAGTGAAAGGCAGGATTGATGTACATTCTGATGGAACACCTTGGCGGCCAATTGTTCACGTACTAGATTTGGCCCGGGCGATAGAGACTTGCACACAAGCGGATAGCCAAGAAATTTCAGGCAGGTCATTCAATGTTGGAGTATTGAATGGGAATTTTACCGTTAGGCAAATTGCAGAAGCTGCACAAGAGTGTCTGGGAGGAATTCCTATAGCATTTCAAACAGAATCGATCGTAGACCCAAGAAGCTATAAAGTTTCCTTCAGGAGAGCACAAAGGGAATTAGGATTTACGGCAGAAGTTGGCTTAAATGCTGGAGGGATTGAAATAGTCGCAGAAGCTAAGAAATTAATTGGGCAAGGCATAGATCTTATGGACCGGAAAACCAATAGACTTATGCAAATAAAATACCTACTCGAAAATGGTCTTGTTGATGAAAGTCTTAGATTTAAATGAGGATTGTGTAACAGTAAATAAGTGTCGCATTTGCGATTCATCAGATATTCATGAGGTCCTGAATCTTGGTATCCAGCCTTTAGCCAATAATCTCAGGGAAGAACTTGACAAATCAATTGAGAAGAAATTTCCGTTGATTCTCATTCGCTGCAGGGATTGCACTTCAATTCAATTGTCAGTTAATGTAAATCCAAAATTGATGTTTCAGGAATATTTATGGGTTACTGGCACAACCGAGACGGCACGCAACCACTGTGCAATTCTGGCTCAAGATGTGATGAAGTATACGCAAGTATCTGCAGCGGTTTTAGAGATCGGCAGTAACGATGGAACCCTACTAAGGGAATTTAGGAGAATAAATAGTGGCAAAATCTACGGCGTTGACCCAGCTAAAGAGATTTCTGATTTGGCGAGAACTCACGATCTAAGCATTCATACTGAATTCTTTGATTCGAGGTTCGCAATCGATTTTGAAAAGAAATTTGGTAAAGTCAATGTTGTAATTGCAAGAAATGTTTTATCACACGTTCCGGATTTGATTGATGTTATGAATGGTATTGATAAACTGTTGGAAGAAGATGGAGTTTTAATCGTTGAATTCCATGAAGCCTCCAGAATTTTGAACGAAATTCACTTCGATTCGATTTATCACGAGCATACTTTTTATCATTCGATTCGGAGTATGACTGAAGCGCAATCTAAAGCAGGATTTTTTCCCTTTGACATCATGGAGAGCCCGATAAGTGGAGGCTCATTTGTATTAGTTTCTTCAAGAAATAGAAAGAAGCCCAGCCAAAGACTGCTTGATGCTATTGAAAGAGAGATTTCTCTTGGAGTGCTTAATGAGGACGCATGGCTAAATTTCGCAAAGTTGGCCATCAGAAACTTAGAGGATATTAATGATTTCCTGAAGTCAAACGCAGAAAGGAAAATCCGAGCCTTCGGCGCATCCGCTCGAAGTTCTACCCTAATGAATGCGATTGGTGAGAGCGCAAAGAGGCTTCAAGCAATTGCTGACAACAACCCTTTGAAATGGGGGAAACTTTCGCCTGGTAGTTATCTAACAATTGACTCACCAAAAAATGTTATTCAAAGTGACACGGAGATAGTATTCATTTGCCCATTCAATTTTGAATCTGAAATTGTTGGCTACCTGCGTGACGAACTCGATTGGCATGGACAAGTTTTCTTGCCGCTTCCCGGGAAGCCACGAGTGTATGAAATTTGAAGGTAACCGGATCAATGATTTGGGGATTGATGGTCTAAATCTATTCAAAAGTTCTATCTTCAAAGATTCTCGAGGAAGTTTTTCTCGCATTTTTGATTCTGAGTGGTTAAAAAATAGTGGTTTCACACCGATGCAAGTGAATATCTCTTCTAATCCGCATCGGCATACCTTACGAGGAATGCATTTTCAAATAAATGGTGAACCTGAAAACAAATTAATGACAGTGTTGTCCGGTGTAATCTTTCTGTCAATTGTTGATCTTCGTAGCTTTTCGAAATCGTACTTAAGAGTTTTTACTAAGATGCTTTCTGCGGAAGATGGCGAATCAATTTATATACCTGCTGGTTGTGCGGCTGGCTGGATTTCATTGTCGAATAATGTTCAGATTCATTATGCAATGAGTTCGAGATTCGAAGAAAATAGTTACTTTGGCTTTAGATTTGATGATTCTTTTTTCAGTATTCCTTGGCCAGTAAATCCAAAAGTAATCTCTGACCAGGATATAAGCTGGCCAAACTTCAGAGAATGAGGTCTATGAAAACGTTGGTGACTGGGGCATCGGGATTTATTGGTAAAGCACTACTAAGTCAGAATTTGAGTGGGGATATTCACGTAGTTTCTAGAAACTATTGTCTATTTCCATCTGAGATAACACCGCACTTTGGTGATCTTGGTAATGAAGAGTTCATAGAGTATCTTGGGGCTCAGAAATTTGATCGGGTTATTCATCTAGCTTGGGATGGGTTACCAAATCTTTCGGAACAGAATAACTTAAGGAATTTCTGTATTTCTAAGCAATTACTTGAAGTTTTGTCATATTCAGGGGTGAAAGATTTTCATATCGCAGGGTCTTGCCTTGAATATGGTGATATAAGTGGCTCTGTTGACGAGAAAATGATTGGTGAAAATCTTTCAAATTTTGCATTAAGCAAGTTGAAGTTACTTGAGTTCCTTAGTGATAGCGGAGTTGCTTACAAGTGGTATCGAATCTTTTATGCTTACGGGCCTTATCAGCACGAAAATTCACTTCTTTCGTCGGCGTTCTCAAGTGCAACGAAAGGCTCACGGCTTAGTCTGAATAATCCAAGTATTGGAAGGGATTTTGTTTACGTTACTGATGTGGCTAAAGCTATATCTCTGTTGATTGATAAGCCAGAAGTGGATGGAATATTTAATATTGGAAGCGGAAGGTGCACCGTAGTAAATGATTTCGTTAATGCTCTGTACGTTCAAATGGGACTAGAAACTCAAGATAGGGTAATAGGAGAATCGAAATCTATGACCGCTGATATGAGAAAAATTCTTGACATTTGTGGGTGGCTCCCTGAGACATCAATTGAAATGGGTGTCAAGAAATTTCTTGAATGGAAGTCATTGGGCGGTAAAAATTGAAAGCCGTGATTTTAGCAGGAGGGCGCGGGGAGAGAGTCCGGCCAATTACTGATACTCTCCCAAAACCACTTATTCCAATAAAGGGTAAACCGATAATTGCGTATCAATTGGAACAGCTTGAAAGAATCGGAATTACAGAAGTCATTGTTTTGACTGGCTATCTTGCATCTAGTGTTAAGTCATATTGCGATGAATTCCTCAGCGAACTGACAATCACTTGCGTCGAAAGTGATCCAGGATTGTCTCCTGCTCAAAGATTGCTGAATAGTCGTCAAATTATCGGTGATGATTTTATACTTATCTACTGCGACAACTATATTTTGGCCGATGTTGATGTGATTGACGTCCTACGGAGTCAATCAGAACTCACATTCCTGGTCCAACCTAGGTCCGAGGGGAATCTCTCTATTGGCAAAGATGGGTATTCGAAATATTATGCAGGGGAAAGAAAAGCCGAAAACAAATATGTGGAGCTCGGCAATATAAGAATTCGATCTTATAAATTCATGGAAATTCTTCAAAAAACCCAAAATCTACCTAATACTCTACAGAGGTTTAGCCAAGAAAATATTTGTCTATCAGTTGAGATTACTGAAGGATTTTGGAGCATTTCAAACTTAGGCCGATACCTTAATCTAATCAAAGATAGGAAGATAGTGCTTCTTGACCGAGATGGTGTTTTATTAGAAAGGATGCCAAGGCGAGAATACCTATGCAGATTTGAAGATTACCGTCCGATGTTAAAAAACTGGGATGGCCTTAGGGTTCTAGCAGAATCAGGTATTGATTTTATAATTGCCACGAACCAACCAGGTGTAGCAACGAAAGAGGTGTCTGAAACATTCTTATCAGAACTTCATCAACGTATGGTATCCGAAATGTTAAATTATGGGATAAATGTTTTGGCAGTTTATGTGTGTAAACATCATTGGGATGACAAATGCTTCTGCAGAAAACCTGAACCAGGAATGTTGTTGAGCGCAATCGCTGATTTTAGTATAGACAAGAGTAATACTCTTTATATTGGGGATGACGACAGGGATTCTTTAGCTGCAAAGGCAGCCAATATTGAATGTCTTTTGATTGGACTTGATCACTCAGCAAAAAGTAAATTTCCAGACATAGAAGGCGCTATAAAATCTATTTTAGATACTATTTAAGTAGTAGAATAAATGCGTGGAGTTCCAGAGTGTCTTAAGCATGGCCCCCCTTCGAATTAGTTTTCTAGGGGGAGGTTCAGATATTCCTTCTTTTTATGAAAAGAGTCCAGGTTGTGTTGTTTCGGCGGCGATAAATAAGTACGTTTACGTTCACATAAAGAGGCATGATCCACTCTTCCAAGAGCGCTACAGGATTTCATACTCTGAAGTAGAGCATACCAATGAACGAAGCGAGATAAAAAATTCCATTGTTCGTGCGTGTCTTGAGTTGTTGAATATGGATGAGCCACTTCAAATTTCAACTTCTGCTGATCTGCCAGCCAATTCTGGACTCGGTTCATCGAGTAGTTTTGCCGTGGCTCTTCTAAATGGTTTGCACGCGATTCGAGGCGAAGAAGTAAGCCCTGTTCAAATTGCAGAAGAAGCTTGTCAAGCTGAAATCGAAATATTGAGTTCGCCGATTGGCAAACAAGATCAATACGCCGCAGCATTTGGCGGAATAAATTATTTTGAGTTTCAAACTAACGGATCTGTACGACTTGAGCCTATCTATCTCTCCAGATACGATACCGGTAGATTCTTGGACAATTCACTCCTTGTTTGGACTGGGCAAAGCAGAAGAGCAGATGTAATTCTTAAGGATCAGCATCTAAGAGCCGAATCTAATTTTAAACAGTTATTACAAATTACGGAGTTGGCAAAGAGCTTTAAGGGTTTGTTGTTGAACCCAAATTTAGAATGGAGCGAACTCGGATTGATGATTTCTAAAGGTTGGGAATTAAAGCAGTCACTTAGTGACAAAATTTCGAATGATGAGGTCCAAGCCATTTCATCTCAACTCGATAATTTGGGTTGCTATGGATACAAACTTTTGGGTGCTGGCGGAGGAGGGTTTATCTTCGCTATATTTGAAGAAATCAATGAGTACGTAATGAATAATTTACTAAATTGGCGGACTTTTAGGCCAACACTTGACCACGCTGGGGCACGGATTGTTTCAGTCAATTGAAAATTAAAGGCCCAAAAATAACTCTGATTATTACTGGTTCATCCGGCTTTGTTGGAGAGCGGCTATCAAATAGGGCTATTGCTGAAGGATACGACGTAATTGGCATTGACTACAATAGAAGCAGTAATCTGGATTGCCTTCAGTTAGAAATTGATCTTTCAAAGCCATTTTTTGTTGAAGAAATTCCACCAAAATCGATTTTTATTCATTTGGCGTCGCTATCTACAGACTCTACATGCAGGGAAAATCCAACTTTAGCGATTGACGCAAACCTTCGGGCCACGTCATTAGTGCTTGAGAACGCTATGAAATCCAATGCATCTCACTTTATATTCGCATCATCTGAGTGGGTATATCCGGAAAATTCAAGTTTTATTGAACAGACGGAGGATGAACAGCTCAATCTTACTAATTTAGATTCACTTTATGCAATGACGAAATTATTTGGGGAGTCCCTGATTAGATCTACAACAGAAGTTCCTTACACAATATTGAGATTTGGAATAATTTATGGTCCGAGAAAGTTACCAGGTTCATCTCCAGAAAGTATTGCACTTAAGGTCTATTCTGGAAACGAGATTAGTGTTGGTTCGGTGAATACCTCTCGTCGCTTCGTTTTTATAGATGATTTAGTAGAAGGAATTTTGAAGGTAGTTAGCCTCGGCCCGGAAAAATTGAATAAGGAAATCATTAATTTGGCAGGTCCAGAATTGATATCACTTCAAGATGTTGTGAGTGTTTCAAATCAATTACTAAAAAGTAACGCGGCCATTATCGACAGCGGAAAATCTCCTAGTATTCGTAATCCAGTTATTGATAAGGCGCAAAGCATTCTAGGCTGGACGCCTGCGGTAGGACTTCACGAAGGGCTGAAGATGTGCCTTCTATCGATGACAGATAAGGACATCTGATTGCTTTTCAGGGTTTTAAGCCTACTTAATTAAGTTGGGAACCACATTTCGTTAATTTGAGAATTCCTTAACAATCATTACAAAATACCAATTCATTAAGACCGGACCACTAATTTGAATTCTTTTTGGCGCTCCTGGCTCGAAGGTTTTCACGGTATAAGTTCCTAGAGCATCAACATTCCCACTCGGTGAAATATCAAAAGGAATTTCAAAACTTTCGTACTTTGATACTTTATAGCCAAAAGTGCGGACGTAACGATCTACCTCTGGAATTGAATAAGTGTTATAAAAAACGGAACGCTGTTTATTATTCTCCGTAATGAGCGTTTTTGCAGATATTTCTCCTGGATAAAACAGGCTGCTTATTGCAAACCAATTTGGCTTCAACTTAATCAATACTTGCTCGATTGGAGTTTCAAATTCAGATAGACACATCAATGTATGGATCGAATATACACCATTTATTCCTTCCAAATTTGGGAGATTCATGAAATCGCCAACTTGAAACTGGGTGTGTTGTGAAGAGTGCGAATTCGCTATATCGATTAACTCGGGAGACGAATCAATTCCTATTGTCTCATGTTGATTCAGCTTGCTTGAAATATAATTGGTTGCAGCGCCAGCACCGCAACCCAGATCAACAAGTTTTCCGGTTGTATTCTCATGAATAGTTTCATGCATAAAGTTTAAGAAAGCTTTTGTACTTTCTTTCACTTGATCATACTGTTTTATGTGATAGGCAAGACTGGCTTCATCAGCCCAGGTGGTCTCTTTTTGTACCTTTATCTCCGGTTTAGTCACCCGAGTACTCTAACATTTCACGACACCAGTTTCTCGAAAATCAGTTGTATTTTCTGAACACGGGTTTTACGGCGTCCCCTTCTAAATATTTATCCAATCCAAAACTTAGAGCGTCTGAATAAATTCTCATAGTTTTGTCTACAGCCGCAGAAGTAATTTCAAATTCAATAGATCCATGAGAAAAACTAGGGGCTACAAATGTCATTAACACCTGATTTCTAGCCATCTCCTGCAGGAACAACGTTTTATATTTGTTAGACTCTGCAAGGGTTTCATCTCTTGTTACTAATTCAAAACTAACTTCTGGACCTTCAGCAGCTATATGGGAATCTAATCCATAAGATTTTGCCGTTGAATTAATCATTTGTTTGAGTTTGCTTCCATAATTCCATAAATGACCTGAAACATTTTCAGTTTCACAAATTTCCGCCGTGGTTATAAATGCTGCTAACGAGCTCATTTCAGCACCATGCGTCGAAGAAAGAAGAAAGGTTCTTTCGGATCCTCGCTTATCTATACCAGCTAGTTCCATAATTTCACGTTTTCCGAGTAGCGCTGCGAGTGAAAATCCATTAGCAATCGCCTTCCCAAATGTGCTCAAGTCGGGCTCAATGCCAAAAATATGTTGTGCTCCGCCAATTTGCCACCTGAATCCTGTTCTCATTTCATCAAGGATTAAAATTGTTTGGTATTTTTCGCACAATTTCTGCACTTTAACCAGAAAGTTATCTTCACGGTTTATACAGCTTCTGCAATCTGCTATCGCGTCTAGTTTCTTCTCGCAAATACTGGGGCATGGAGATAGATGAGTTGCTGGTTCAAGCATGATTGCTGCAATTTCATCTGGATATTGGTCAAAAAGTAGTTGTAAGGATTCGATATCGTTATAATCAAATCGGAGTGTTAGAGAAACATTTTCATTTGGAATACCTTTAGTTACTGGTGTGCTCCCAATAAACCAATCATCAAACGAGAAAAATGGCTGTTGTCTTGGAACACAAACATACTTTTTGCCATTAAACGCTCTTGCCATTTTAATTGCAGCGGTGGTTACATTAGATCCATTTTTTGCAAACTTTACCATTTCTGCACTGGGCAAAAGAGATACGAATTTCTCTGCTGCGCTTAACTCTACTAAAGAAGGCTTACTTAAGTTGTTTCCTTGTCGTAGCGCTGCAATCGCCGCAGATGATACAGGTTCATAATCGTAGCCAAGAATTACGCTCTTGAGCCCCATCCCATAATCTAAAAATTTTTTACCGTTAGTATCAAAAACATAAGCGCCCTTCCCGTGACTTAAAATCACAGGGGCATTTTCCGGATACTGATCATAACCTTTAGAATATGTATGGGCTCCGCCTGGAATTACCTCCTGAAGTCTATCCAAATATTTCGCGTCTTCTGGTTTCCGGCTCATCTAATTCCTCTTTCTTGCATAATCATTTCAATAATTTTTAGGTCTAACTCATCGTCAATTTCAAATGATTTCCATTTTGGGACGATGAAACCGATTGTTCGGTCATGAATAAAACTTCCTTTTTCTTTAAACGATTTTACCGTGGAAATATACAAAGATCCTTCTATGAAAAAACAACTCTCGATGTCCTGCCTTCTTTTATGTACCCAAGGACTCATGCTAACCGAAGAAATGATTCCCGATTTATCACTTAAACGAAAGGAAAAATCTGGGTGCCCTGCAACATTCTCCGTTATTGACACTAAGCTATCTGAAATCTCAATATTTTCATGGAATTTTTTAAACGCCAATTTTATATCTTCGGATGTCGTAAGAGGGGATGTAGGTTCCAAGAGCAAAATGTAGTCAAAAAATTCAGATTTTTTTTCGAAATATTCTATTGTGTGTAATAAAACCTCAGAGGTTGGGGTTTCATCTGACGCTAACTCTGTAGGTCTAATGAATGGGATTTCCGCTCCATATTCCCTAGCGATTTCAGCAATCTCTGAACTATCTGTGCTACAAACAATCCGATCACAAATACCAGTTTCAATAGCTGCTTCTATCGGCCAACCAACTAATCTTTTGTTATTCAAAACAATCAAGTTCTTCTTGGGTAGACTTTTTGAACCCGCCCTAGCGGGTACAACAGCAAGAACTCTTTTCCCTAGGTACACACATTGAACTCTACATGAACATTAAAAAATACTTTCATTCCGTAACCTAGACAGCGGTCCAGCCTCCATCGAGCGTGAGGGTTGCCCCTGTGCAATAAGAGGACTCTTCAGAGATCAAGAATTCAACCAGACCGTTGACTTCAGATTTGTTCGCCATTCTCCCTAATGGAGCCCTTTCGCTATATTCAGCAATAAAATTTGAATTTTGTTCATGTTGAATTCCTCCTAAGACAATAGAATTTACCCTGAAATTCGGTGCCGCATGAACTGCTAGATGGCGACTCAATTGCAAAACTCCTGCTTTTGATATTCCATAAGAAATATCTTTCTCCGAACTCTTGTAAAGCTTCGGCTGAGGAGACACGACCCCATAGATTGATGAGAAGTTAACAATATTTCCTGACTTATTGGAAATAATGAATTGTCGGCATACTGAAAACAGAGAAGTGAGATTAACCCCCAGCATTCTATTGAAGTCGTCAAGGGAAAGATCGCGGAACCCAATATTTCGCTCAGAACTAATTATGTGATCATTTAAGGCAAATGCGTTAATGAGAGATTTTGCCGGATTATCCCTAAACCAATTCTTGACAAATCTCTCGTCTGTTAAATCATCGCCTAATTGCAAATCGAGGCAAGCTACCGAATAACCTTTATTCATGAAATAGTCGGTTAGCGCCTTCCCGATTATGCCTTGCGAGCCAGTTATTACTATATCCTTCAAAACTACCACTACCTTTCTAGAAAGTTTTTCTATTGTCTATCTCAAAACGAGACATAGTCAAAATCAATTCATTAAAGCTAATTTCATTTCTCCAGCCTGAAACCTTTTGGAACTTTGATGAATCACCGGATATAAAGGAGTTATCAAATTTCCTTATAAACTTTTCATCAATCCTTGCTAGGACCTTTCCTGAATCCACTTCAACTAAAACTTCATTAACTCCAGTTCCCTCAAACTTGGTTTTAAATCCAAATGCGCCTGAAGCTATTTCTAAAATATCTCTGACGGTATGTAACTTTCCTGTGGCTAGAATATAGTCATCAAAAAGATTTCCCTCTAACATCAAATTCATTGCTTTAACATAATCTTCGGCAGAGCCCCAGTCACGTGAACTTCCAAAAGCTCCAATCATCAGAGGAGGGCTTGAATTAAATTTTATTTTTGAAAGCCCTTTAGTTATCTTTTTTGTGATGAATGCGTCGCCACGATAGGCACTCTCATGATTGAAAAGAATTCCACACGAAATTTGTAGTCCGAATTGTTTCCTGTAAACCTCCACTAGGGCCATATTCGACAAACTAGACACGCCATATGGGTTTCGTGGGCCCTTCTTGTCCCCCTCTTTGACTCTAAAGCCATTTGCATCTGACAAATTTGCATTATCAAACACTTCAGAACTGGCTGCAACAAAAACTTTAGAATCGGCTGATCCCTTTCGTACAGATTCTAAAACCTCCAGGAGTCCCTGTACGTTTGTATTCATAGTCTGATAAGGATGGATGAGCGAATCACTCGTCATGGAGTCACCAGCTAGGTGGTAAATGTGTTCAAATTTGTTTTTTTGAATAAGTTCCATGAGGTCTTGACCTTGGCCAATTTGATACTCGATCAAATTTATGTTCCCCAACAAACCAAGTTCTTCAAGTCGCCAAAAATTTCCGCTTGATGTCTTTCTAAATGTCCCAAAAACACTTTTTCCTTGGTTTACCAATAGCTTAGCCAGTAACGCACCATCCTGACCGGTAATTCCTGTTATAAGAGCCTTACTTTGATTCATATAGCTCCTTTAACTTCAAGAGCGCAACTTTAAAACCTTCGAAATTGTTTATGTGACCTTGCCAAACTTCTATCACTTTAACTACATCCAAGTCGCAAACGTCAAGAATTAAACGAGTATTGGCATCATCCCCTGAACCAAACGGCATTCCCTCTCCGTCGTTTCCTGAAGCATCGGATATGTGAGCATGAATTATGTTTGTGGATATCTTAGATACTATTTCTTTGGGATCAAATTTAAAATAATTTGCTCCGAGAAGAAGGTGTGACGTGTCCATACAAACTGGTAAATCATACTTTACTACTTCCTCAGCATCTTCATTTTTGTTAAAAACTGATATTTTACTTGATCCCCCAAAATACCAGGCAAGTGGTGGTAGCCATTGATAACACATCATAATTCCTTCTGATTCAATTTTTTTTGCAAACTCAGAATGTTGTGTGTAAAACCTTTCTCGACTTCCCCAAACGTTAGAAAAACTTCCTACAACAATTACTTGTTTTCCGGTTCTTTCCTGATATTGTAAAACTAATTCCTTTACTTTAGATATGAGCTGTAAACTTAAGTCTTTTTGTTCTGGTTGCATTGAGAATGGATCGAAAAGCAAATTTGGGCTGATATAGTCTGGGAGATGGAGTGATATCGTATCTTCAGGATTTATAAAGAAGAAGTTTTCTAACTCCCTGACTTCGGTGTATGAAAGATGGAACTCATAAAAACCTGTGTCTAAATCACTTCTAACTTTTTCGTAGTCATGAACTCGTACTGGAATTGAAATTTTGAGTTTTCGGGCAAAATCAGAAACCTCTTTTGAAAGAAAGGTCGGCTCATTAAAGTGAATCAAACTCAATGGCTTACCTTCATCAATATTTCTACTTAGGGTGCGCCCAATGAAACTCTGAAATTCCAAATAGCCGATTCCTGTTCTTGGTGATCGATAATCAAAATCCTCTGGATTAACTTTCTCACCCCGAACTAGATCCTTCTTTGCAAAATAGGAACGCCCTAAATTTTGGAGATTGATTAGTTCGCCCTGATTGGGAACTCTTTCTGAATTTCCGGAAAAGATTTTCTTTGAGGATTTAGCGAAAGCACAAATCTTTGAGAATTCAACAAAATCTGAACTGGATGAATGATCAAGTCCGACAGCATTCTTGTCAGCAGTAATATGGCGCTCAATTACACAGGCACCAAGTGCTAGAGCCCCAACAATAAGTTCCCACTCAGCATCGTGGCTTGAGAATCCCACTGGAAGATTCCATTTATTTTGCAGGTAAGTCAAATACCCAAGTTTTGAGTTCTCTAAGTGGGTTGGATAATTACTGACGCAATGCATAGGCATCCAACCATTTTTGGGCAGAGACTCAAAAGTCTTAACAATTTCTTTTTCATCGTGAGCTCCGGTGGAGACGAAAACAAATTTATCTAGACTTATCAATTCTCGGATCAATTGGACATTTGTAAGTTCGGGTGATGGAACTTTAAAGAAATCAAAAATTTGGGTATACGAACCGAAATCAGAAATATCTTCAACCGTAAAAAAGCTTATGCCGGCTAAGATACCGAGGCTGTGCGCGTAATCGACTAAATCCACTATTTGACTGGGATCCAAATAGTTACGATTTATCTCCTCTCCAACTATCTCATCGCCTATTTCATTTCGAGATTTTGAGTAAGCTCTAGTTAAGTTCCTATACTGGAACTTAACCGCATCCGCGCCAGAGTTGGTCGCATTTTCGATTATTTCTCTTGCAATTTCAAAGTCACCGAAGTGATTTATCCCTACTTCAGCAATCACAAACACGTCACGGTTTTCGACGTTAAAGCCTTCAAAAGGTATCAAAATCGCCCCAAACTGAATGTTTTTGCCTAGTCAATCAATTTCATTCATTTCTATCTACTTGGTTGATTATAACCATAAACTCTTCGATTATCATCTGGTATACGTTTGAATGAGGTGCAGAATGAAGATCGCAATAGTGCAATTTGAAACAGACACAGCACTTGACCTGGACTCAAGGTTTTCGAGTTTATTAGATCTGCTCCCGCAGGCAGGATCTTGCGACTTAGTTCTACTGCCAGAGTTATGGTTGCAAGGCGCGTTCGAATTTTCTTTTTTTTCCGAAAAAGTACTTTCGGGAATTGAGGGTTATTTGAAATTTCTCGGTGACGTCGCAAAAAAGAATGGTTACTGGTTGCACGTGGGGTCATTGTTAGTTAGAGAGGATGAATTCATATTCAACAATTCGGTTCTATTTGATTCCGATGGAATTATTAGAGCTAACTATAGGAAGAACTACATATTTGGGTTCGGTGACGGAGAAGCAAAATTTGTGTCTCCTGGTTCGGGGTGTGAAATAATTCAAACTCCTTGGGGTAAAATCGGATTTGCGATTTGCTATGACTTACGATTTCCGGAACATTTTAGAAGAAACACTCTTGCCGGGGCCGAAATAATTCTGATTTGTGCGGCTTGGCCGAAAACAAGAATCGGACATTGGAAAAATCTCATTATTTCCAGGGCTATAGAAAATCAACTGCTTGTGGTCGGTTGTAACGGGGTTGGCAAACAAACGGACGCAACTTTGGGTGGGAATTCCATAATTGTTGGGCCAGATGGCGAGACGCTCTTAGAGTTGGGAAATAAACAGGCTTTGGCTTTCTTGGAGGTGGACACCAAAGCAATTCAAGAACAAAGGCAGTCGTTTCCTGTTTTGAAGGATATTAAATAGCAAAACTTTCTCCAAATCTCGGGAAAGATCATTTGGTGGCTTAGATTTTGCTAGTGATAATTTTCCACAAACTCAGTTCGCACTTGAAGCGAGATCCAAATCTTGAGAATTTCATTAGATTTTCTTCAAAGAAATTACATATAGGCAATCAGAAAAATCAAATGATAAGCCTAATTGAACTTGGTACAAATTTCACTGGAACTATTGCTCTGTCATATTTTACAAGAGTTTGGCTGAGTCGTGGCCAAAAATTGATTGGTTTCCGCCCATACATAAATGATAAATTCGTTCCAAAGACTTTGGATCAACTTTTTTCCAGATTTAGTCTAGATAATGGTTTGCATTACCCATTCAGATTGGCGAGGGCAATTGGAATTGATGCTTTTCTATTACCAAAGAAATTTTTGAGAGATTTTTTCTTAGTCAGAAAGAGTATGCGAACCTTTGATTCAATTGAGAAAGAGACGTTACTTCTAAAAGAGATTAATGGGATAAAAATTGGTGACTTGTTCTACGATTGGCATCTCAGAAAAAGAGGACTTGCTACGGTTGATACAAGGACTTCTAATTATAGAGTTGATTTAGGAGAGTTTCTTAGTAACTTCTATTTTTGGTATAGAAAACTGAACAACAAGAAATTCGAAAACATCGTTGTTTCGCACACAGTTTATATGCAAGGCATTCTAGTTAGACTGGGTTTAGCCAGGGGTATTAATGTTTACCTTGTAAGTTTTGATCGAGTTTATTGCCTCAATAGTCATTTTGTTCATGCAGATCTAGAGTTTAAGCGTTACGATCCAAATAAATCTGTTCAGCTTGGCTACCAGATAGACCTGAAAAGGGCCAAGCAAAAAATTGCATTAATGGGTAGTGATGTTGATTTAGCTTTCGGTGTTCCAGGTCTTGTTTCTGGGCTTCATGGCGAAATTGACAATAACACTATTAAAAGAACTCAAAAGTTAAAGGTTCTAATCGCTCCACACTGTTTTTCTGATTCTCCCCATGCAATGGGTGATTTTCTCTTTTGCGATTACTATGAGTGGTTAGATTTTATCTGCAATTTAAGCCTAAAACTAGATTACGATTGGTACATTAAGCCACATCCTGGGTTCTTGGAGTGTGATAAGCATTATTTCAAGTTGTTAGTTGACAAGTTTCCCAATTTGAATTTAGTTAATGAAAACGTCTCTAACCTGAGCTTGTTCAAGAATGGATTAGACGTGGTGGTTACCGCACAAGGAACTATTGCTTTTGAAGCAGCTGCTTTTGGAGTTTTGGCTTTAAACGCCTCACCGGATGCACCGACTTCACGATACAGTTTCACGATCTCACCAAGTTCAATCAGTGAGTTAACTTCCATTCTCTTTAATTTAACGAAGATTAAAGCTGAATTCAGAATAGACCCGATTGAAATTCTTCACTTTTATGACTTACATTATCTGAGAAGGGCAAATTCTTGGCTATTCAAAGCAAAGGGAAAATTTTTTTTCGACCAATTTGAAAAATACTCAGAGATTTTTGTTAGCCCAAAAGTTTTTAAAATTTGGCTCAATGAAATTTACCATCCAGTTCAAGACGAAAATCGTATTAACGAAGTCGAGAAATTTCTGGACGCCAACGAATATCTGCTTCAAACAGACTTGAGAACACCTTGACTAAACTTTAGGTCAAACGATGGATATTTGAATAAGTATTCGGAATTATAATTGCCTGTAGACCTGATAAGTCTCAAAGGCAGTTTTTTCCCAAGTGTATCCTTCGGAGATAATCTGACCTTTGAGTACATTCTGACTAAACATCGCTGGATTGCTCAAGGATTCTTCTAGAGTGGAAACTAGTTCGTCAACATTGCTTGGGTTGAAATAAAAAGCACCCTCCCTGCAAATTTCGGGAATGCTACCTCCATTGCTGGCAATGACCGGGCATCCTAATTTCATAGCCTCAATGGGCGGGAGGCCGAAACCCTCATAAAGAGAAGGGTAAACTAATGCAAAAGCTCCCTTATAGAGTGCAGAAAGGACCGCGTCATCACCAGATATTTGGTTTACGTTTTTTTCTATTCCAAGTGATTTGATTGTTCGCAATTCAGATGCTTCTAATTCTCCACCCCCAAAGGCGATAACTTGGAAGTCAGACTTTAAATTTTTTATTTGTGAAAATGCCTTCAGAAGTAGGTCAAAATTTTTATAACCTCTACGTTTTCCCACAAAAAGTATATATGGATTTTTTTGAGGTCGTGCTGGTGTTACTGACGATGAATCTTGTAAGTTTGAACCTAAGTGGATGACCGAAATTTTTTCTTCAGAAATATTGTAATACTCTAATAAATCATTCTTCGTTGTTTGCGAAATGCAAATTACATGATTTGCCGATCTTATGGATTTTTCTCTTGAGTTTATTCTCGGCCACGAGAGTACTTTCTTTTCTGAGAATTTTTCACTAATTAAATCAAAAACTGTTATGATGGTACTAAAGTTTGCATTTTCGATTTTTTTTAAGTCTAGGGAGCTATAGTATGTGGCGTGATAAACTCTCCTACTGTCATTGATATATTCAAAACTATCTGCAAGTTCAATTATTTTTTTCTCTCTTTGATCCTTAATGGCAGAAACATTCTCGCGCGGAATCAAATTCATGTATTGATTATTTGAATTTGGAAGAAAAGCCTGAGTTCGCGTGTCAATTTTTGAGACGTGACGTATAAGTTCACCGAAGTATCTGGATACCCCACCTTGGTCTTGCAATTGCCATATCTCAGGGCCGAAGAAAACATGAGGGGTCTTCTTTAGTCGTTCATGAGGAACTTGACTTGAAAACTTCGATTTAGTCATCTGGATTTCAGTATAAACTAAACTTGTGAATGACGAAGAATTTCGGCCTCAAAACATGATGAGTGGGTTCCAATTGTGTCAAATTACCAGTTTCGTCGATCTGATTGATTCATAAACCATATGAATCTAGAGCCAAAAGTTCGAGTCAGGCTTTTTGGCGGACTCGGAAATCAGCTTTTCCAATGCTTTGCTGGGCTCGATTTGTCAAAAAAACTTGGTATACGATTAGAGTTGGATAGAAGATGGATTACCAGCAACTATTCTCACGATAAGTCAGATATACAAGATTTTGAATTTTTGAAAGACGTAGAAATTATTACTACGACAAATTTTGGTGAAGTTAATTATTCTTTAGAGCGCTTCAAAACAAAACTTGCACAGAAAAGTCTTTTTTTTGCAAAAACTTTTAACCTTGATGTACCAAAAAAGGCGGGTTTCACTGAAATCAGATATTCCGGTTCATATTTGGAACTTCGTGGTTATTATCAATCCTATTTATACTTCCAGAGCCTAGATTTACTGACGAAAAAGAGTGATTGGAAGCTGAGCGGCGAATCGAGTCAGTTCTTGGAGATCAGGAATATTTTGGCAGCTGAACCATTTATCGCAATACATGTTAGAGGTGGTGATTATCTTAGTAAATCAACGCTTTACCATAGATTAGATGCAAAATATTTTAAAGATTCCCTTTTCTCACTTAGGGATGAAATAGGTTGTATTCGAACGTTGGTATTCACGGATGACTATGATTATGCAAAAGATGTTTTAAGGGAAATTTCAGGGTTAGTTTTTATCGATCAAAAGGGTTTAAGAGGAAGTGAAGCGATGCTTCTAATGTCTATGGCGGAAGGAATAGTTATTTCAAATTCAACATTTTCCTATTGGGCGGCAGTCATTAATTCCAGCAGATTTATTGTTGCTCCGAAGTATTGGTATTTGAACAGAAGAGTTGATGAGAATCTATACCCTCCCCAGTGGCAATTAAGGTAGCAATGGGAGGCTATTTAATTTTCTAGACTTTTGCTCTCGCTTGAGCCGAGAGATTGAAGTAACAGAGCTCGGTCTAACAATTTGGCTAAGCGAAGTAAGGGCGGGATGTTGAATGACTTTTGCAATTTCACTTTTGTTCGTCACCTTTAGGTATTTTACTAAATCACGTAAGAAAAGTATTTTACGATCCATCCCAAAATGACTTTTGTCGTAAGTCGCAAAAGCGTTCTCAACTTCATTTAACACATCATCTATTGATATTTTTTTTGCATGATTAGTAGTTAGATTTCTGGTTTTCTCTTTCATTAGATTTTGAAATCTGTTAGTAATGTTTCCTTTGTGTGATCTGTAGTAGAGAAGGGTCTGCGGAATAGTCGCAATTTCGTATGAGGTTGACAATTCAATCCAAAGAGATAAATCTTCGCCAGGAAAATCTTCGGCTTTGTAGGACCCAACAGATTGAACTGCTGTTTTTCTAAACATTACACTTGGATGTGGCGTTCGCTGGGGGTTTAATAGTGAGAAGCGAGTTAGCATCGGAGAAATTGCTGTCGGTAATATTCCAAGAATTTCATCATTTGCAGATCTGACTTCGTAGTCAGAAAACACCGCCGCGCAATCTGGATTTTTCGACATGAATTCTACTTGTATAGAAATTCGATTAGGACTATATTTATCGTCAACGTCGGCTCTGGCAATTAAGTCATTCCTGCACTCCTTGATTCCTAGATTTAAAGTTTCGACTAATCCAGAGTGACGCTTATTTATAATGTTAATCCTGGGGTCAATACTATTCAGGCTTCTTAGGCTTGAATCTGAAATGTCATCGGAGCCATCGTTGATGATCAATAGTTCATCATTTTTGCGCATCCCTGGGATTATTGATCCTAATGACTCATGAATGAACTGTGAACCATTAAATAGTGGGAGTAGCACAGAACAAGGTTGCTCCGTTAAACCCGATTCCAATTAGCCCCCCTTCCTTTGTCCACCGCGATTATTATGGGTTTTAAACCAGCTAGCTGAGGGTAACTTTGTTCAAGGCAGAACTTTGGATTTACTATTGAGACCTCATGATTGGCTGCGTACCAATTTAGGTGACCTTCATCGTGAAACTTTGCCATCACTTGATTTGATAAATCTTCATTTGTTCGATGGCTTAAGAGCTCACACAACTCAATTATCGAATTTTTTTTCCCGAACCATGTGCCTCCGCACACATAAACTTTCCTTTTTCTTCTTGGCACAAAAGCGCGGGATGTGGAATTAGTCTCCCAGGAACCGATGCCGCCTCTCAACAAATACAATTTAAAATCTCGGATGATAAAAATTGGGTGCTTCAAGTAGAATCTAATTTTGGCTAATTTTTGAGGTCTGTAGAATCCGGGGTGTTTCACAAGTGCGACATCATTTCTACCCATCGCTTCTAGTAAATCCTTAATTGAAACTTTTCCCATAAAAAGCATGTCAGCATCCAGATGGATGATTATTTCTCCTTTTATTTTATGCTTAACCTTCGTCAACAACTCGTATCGTAAGAGTGTAGGCATCGGCCATGGAGCACTTGCAAAATCAAAGATAGACAAATCCATACCTAATTTCCCCGTCAATTCATGAGGTATATCGCTGCCGCGATTCGTAAAGATAATCCACTGTACAGTTAAGTCCTTCGCCAGAAATTCATCGGCAGATTTAACCAGATCAACCCAAAATTCAAGGTAGCGATCAGTCGCAACTGAAAAAATAGTCAACTGATTCATTAGGCAAGAATAACCGCAACTCACTGTTTTAGGGCAGAATTAGTTCGAACGATCATCATTCCTAGGGGAGAAGTCTGTGTCATAAATGGTAGTCCTTGATAATAGAGACCAAAAAGGCGATAGACCTTTTTTTACAATTATTACAGTTGTGAGGAATGGTGCGCCAACGATACAACGTTGTATCGATAGTGTTGCCGCGCAATCGTTTAGGAATTTCGAATATTTGATAGTTGAAGGTGCCTCAACGGATAAAACGCTTGAAATAGCTAGGGCTAATTCTAGTTTAATTGATTTGCTCATTTCTGAGAAAGATAATGGTCTTTATTTTGCAATGAATAAAGGTATAGATCAAGCGCGGGGAAAATATATTGGTATCCTAAACGCAGACGATGCATATTTCCCGGAAACCTTGCAATCTGTTTGGAATTTAATAAGAGATAATCCGGAATGCGGTGTCGTTTATGGTGCAATGGAGTTTTTTAGCTTGCCGGGAAAAGCTTTTTTTATACACATTGACGAACTCCCGCGTCGTATGATTTATCATCCAACCTGTTTCGTTTCTCAAGATGCATATAAAAGATATGGACTATTTAACACAAAATATCGCATCGCCGCTGATTACGATTTAATGTTTAGGCTTTTCATAGGGAAGGTGAAATTCTTTGGGACTGAGTTAGCCTTAGCCAAATTTAGCGAAGGTGGAATATCGGCAAAGTTAAGGTTGCGATCAATGCTTGAAACATCTGAAATTCAAGCTAACTATAACTCGGAATCTATACTTATGAAAAGTATTAAACTAAGTCGTGTAGTAACAGTTACTTACGCAATCTTAGTGATACGAAAATCCTTCAACTTAGCATTTAGAATTGTGAGAAGATAAAACCAATGAGTTTACGAAGTAAGTGGCGGAAAACCACGATAGGAAGATCGGCCGGAGTTTTTTCACGTCGCGATCAGAAGAAAATCGTTGGCGTTGTAATTCTTCAAATTTCTCTTGGGTTTCTGGATCTTCTGGGTGTTGCAGCAATTGGTATGCTTGGTGCGCTATCGGTTAGCGGAATACAATCAGGAACACCTGGAAATAGGGTGAATTCAGTCCTTGAGTTTCTAAGAATTTCCGATTTTTCGTTCCAGACTCAAGTGGCAATTATTGGAATAAGCGCGGCCGTTTTTTTAATTGGCAGAACTGTGTTTTCCGTTTTCTTCACTAGACGAACCTTGTTTTTCCTCAGTAGACGTGGCGCTCAAATATCTTCAGATTTAATTTCAAAACTTTTATCTCAATCGTTGTTGAGCATTCAATTAAAATCTAATCAGCAAACGATTTACTCCTTAACGAATGGTGTAACTTCAATAACTCTTGGGATTCTTGGAACATCCGTGCTTTTGATAGCCGATGGGTCATTACTAATAGTGATGGCAATTGGTCTATTCGCGGTTGACCCAGCTGTTGCTGCCGGGACATTTCTTGTATTTTCTTTAGTTGGTTATCAAATGTATAGATTAATGAATGTGCGTGCAAAAAATTTGGGAAAGAGAAATTGGGAGCTGAGTGTTACTGGTGATGAAAAAATAGTTCAAGCGATCAGCTCATATCGCGAACTGGTAGTTCGAAATAGAAGGAATTACTACGCAAGAGAAATCAGTAAGACTAGATTTGAGTTGGCAGATGTTTTAGCAGAAGTACAGTTCATGCCGAATATTAGTAAATATGTTATTGAATCTACCGTGATTCTTGGAGCTCTGCTAATTAGTGCCGCACAGTTTACTTTGCAAGATTCAAAGCATGCAGTTGCTACTCTAGCCGTGTTTCTTGCGGCAGGAACTAGAATCGCTCCCGCAGTAATGAGAATTCAACAGGGCTCGATTTCTATAAAAAATAGTTTAGGTTCAGCTGGTCCTACTTTGGATTTGATTGAAACTCTCAACGGCGTTAATGGTGTTGTTGAGGTGGGAGATACGCTTGAGATTAACCATGAAGAATTCAATGCAGATATTGAGATTTCTAATCTGTCATTTACCTATCCTGGCTCACTAGTTGCTGCATTATCAGAAGTGGATTTAAAGATTGCGAGCGGTCAATCAATTGCCATTGTTGGACCCTCTGGGGCAGGTAAAACAACTCTCGTGGATTTGATCTTAGGGGTACTTAGCCCCGACTGTGGGAGCATTAAGATTTCATGTTTAGATCCGATTAATACGATTTCAAGGTGGCCAGGCGCTTTGGCCTATGTGCCCCAGGATGTCATTATCCTAAACGGTTCAATTCGTGAAAATGTCGCTCTTGGATTTCCATCCTCTGTTGCATCTTATGAATTGGTAAAGAATGCACTTTCAATCGCTCACCTTTCGGACTACATAGACGGGCTGCCCGATGGAATTGATACTCAAGTGGGAGAGCATGGAGCTAAATTAAGTGGCGGTCAAAGGCAGCGACTGGGAATTGCACGCGCAATGTTCACAAATCCAAAGCTTCTGGTGTTGGATGAAGCTACGAGTTCATTGGATGGCCTGACTGAGGCCGCGATCTCCGATGCTATCTCAGGAATGAGAGGTACGGTGACTGTAATAATGATCGCTCATAGGCTTTCGACTGTTAGAAATGCAGATCTTGTCGTTTACATGGAATCTGGCAAAATAATTTCCTCAGGGACTTTTGAATTTGTAAGATCTCAGGTTGCAGATTTTGACAACCAGGCCAAGTTAATGGGGCTTTAGAACTATTTATCGGATCAACAGATTTAAATCTGCTGATCCGATAATATTAGTGAACTCTTTTCAAAGATTTTTACTTTTTAAATGAGATGTTCCTTCGCCCGATCTGGATAATCTATAATTGATATTTTAAGAAAACTACCGTGGTCTGCGGCGTCTTTGATCAGAATTGGGGCGTGGTTTGCGTGATCCACGAGATGGCCCTTTACTTTCTACAACTGGCATCGTATACGGAATTCCTGATGGTTCTTGAGCTCCAGTAATTCGCATCAGATCCTGATCTAGAGGTTTAACTCCAACGAATTTGGGGGTTACTCCCGCACGAGAAGTGAGGCCGCCAACGGATTTCTGTTGTTTTGTAGTCGCAAGAGTCACAACTGCACCAGTCTCTCCTGCGCGAGCAGTACGCCCTGAACGGTGTAGATAATCCTTATGATCTGTGGGCGCATCTACGTGAACAACAAGGGAAATACCATCAACGTGAATTCCACGAGCTGCTACATCTGTAGCAACTAAAGCTGCATTTGGTTGTTGTTTGAAGAGCGCAAGGGTGCGAGTGCGAACCGCTTGAGACTTTCCACCATGAAGAGCTCCGACAGGGACACCAACATGAGCGAGTTTGTCCGCAAGGCGATCTGCTCCACGTTGAGTCTTTACGAAAAGAATTGTTTTTCCATTACGGGCAGCTATTTGGTTTGTTATGTCGTCCTTATCGCCAGGATGCATCACAAGAACATAGTGCTCCATGGTTGAAACAGATGCACGATCGTTTTGTAGAGAGTGAGTCTTTGGATTATTTAGGTACTGACGAACTAGCGCATCCACACCGCGATCCAGTGTTGCGGAGAAAAGAAGTCTTTGACCATTTGGCTTTGCTTGATCAAGGATTTCTTTAACAACTGGTAGGAAGCCCATATCTGCCATTTGATCTGCTTCATCGAGAACGGTGATTTCTAGATCATCAAGTTGAACTTCGCCTTTGTTTAATAAGTCAATTAGACGTCCAGGGGTTGCAACAAGAATTGCAGTTGCCTTGCGCATTGCCGTTATCTGCTTTGCGTAAGGCATTCCACCGGCGATTACGACCGAGTCATGGCCGATTGCTCGTGCAAGCGGGGTAAGAACTTCATCTATTTGCTGAGCAAGTTCGCGGGTTGGCGTAAGTACCAGAGCCAAAGGCTTATGCGGTTTAGCTGCTTTTCCGCTGATATTCGTGAGCAATGCAAGGCCAAAAGCAAGAGTTTTTCCTGATCCTGTTTGTCCGCGACCAAGAATGTCATGGCCAGCAAGAGCATCTGGAAGTGTTGCAATTTGAATAGGGAATGGATGCGTGATGCCTTGAGCATTAAGCGCATTGGCAAGAGCTGGTGCAATTCCTAGGTCACGGAAAGTGGTTGTTACTTCTGAGAGTGGTGTTGCATCAATCAAATTAGCATCAGCCAAGTTCGCTGAGATGTAATTGTCATTTGCACCAAAATCTACTGCTGCGTTGTTATGAGTCTTGAATGCTTTGCGGTCATCACGAGCATAGGCAGGTGAATCATTGCGCCGATCACGAACGGGCTTTGCTGGACGCTCCGCACGGTAATTAGATGAAGAAACATCTGGAGCTGATTTATGTTTAGCAAAAGTTTGTTTTGAAGGTGCACCTGGCTTAAATTTTTCGCGTTTGCCAGGAATAAAGTTTGGGCGACCGTCATCTGTGCGCGCTATGCGTTCTTTGGCTGCATCGCGGCGAGTTGTTGGACGGGTATCTGGCTTCTTAAATTCTGGTCGCGTTGTGCGCTCATTACGAGCAGAAACAAACTTCTTTGCTCTTGATTCAGGTTTTACAAATTCTTCTTTAACTTCTCTTGGCTTTGAAGAAGTTTTCTCTTGATATCGCTTCGCGCGCATCTTTGAACGCTCAGTTAGTCGAGCATCCTTCTTTGAAAGAGTTGATGTATCAACATCGGTGTAACGCTTTGTGGAAGGTTTTGAATCAGGCTTTGAAGCAGCTGATTTGAAAGGTTTTGCGGCAACGCCTTTGCGCGCTAACTTTTCAGCTGATGTGCGGCGTGGCTTTGATGCTGGAGCTCCAGCGGAAGACTTCTTGGCGCGTGGCTTGCCAGCTTTGGCAGATGCTGCTCTGCGAGCTTTTCCGGGCGCGGTTGTACGTGGCTGTAGAGACATTGAAATGCATACCAATCGAGACGACAAGCGCGTCTCGGGTATGGCCTCGAATGGGCCAGGGCGGTGATAAGACTCGCAAGTAAGTGGC
>JACCDN010228537.1_pt1 | contig 30619 bp, 20 predicted proteins | sample 7441691 | NCBI WGS metagenome assembly JACCDN01 (sample SAMN15323439, study PRJNA562643) | freshwater metagenome | isolation source: river surface water | place: USA:Blue River Watershed | collected 2017-08-16 | reverse complement strand
TTCGCGCCGGCGAGGGGTTCGATGGCCTTGACCAGCGGCACGCCGCCGCGTCCGAGGGGACGCGCGGACTGCAGGGCCGCGGCGTAGTGTTCGGCGCTCAGGCCCTGAGGGAACTCCTTGGCGAGGCGCTGGGCGAAGCCGCCGAGCTGGAAGAGGTTGGTCCAGACGGCGGTGGCTTCCTGCTTCGTCTTGATCTGCGCGAAGACCGAGGGAATGGCCTTGAGCGCTTCGCCCGGGGCGTGGACAGCCAAGGCGGGCAGGGCGTCCTGACGGACGTTCGCAGGGCGCGTTTCGGCGGTCAGGCTGCGGAGCGCCTTCAGCGAGGGCTGCTGGCCGATGGTGCGGAGAGCGGCGAGGGCGGTGCGGCGTAGTTCAGCATCCTTCTCGCGGCCGGCGAAGTCGCCGAGCTGAGGGACGAACTGCACGAGCTTCCACTGTCCGGCGAGGCGGACCGACGTGACGAGCAGGTTGCGCTCGGTCTCGTAGCGGAGAAGCTTGCCGAGGGCGGCGAGGTCGCCGGCCGGGCGGACGTTGCGGTTGGAAGCCTCGACGAGGGCGAAGGCGATGCGATGGCGGGTGGAGGCCTGCAGGGAGGCATCGTCCATCAGCGCGCGGAAGAGCAGCGTGGCCTCGTCGGTCGTGCCGGCCTTGCCGACGAGTTCGATCCAGGGACCGGTGCCAGTGGCGTCGATCTTGCGACCGGCGAAGAGGCGCTGGACGTAAGGCGTCGCGATGCCCGGATCGATCGCCTTCACGATGGCGTCGAGCTCGGCTTCATGACCCACGACCTTGGCGGGCTGGGCTGCCACGTCTTCGAGCCACGGACGGGCGAGTTCGTTGATGCTCGTCCATGCGGCGAAATCCAGGAAGCTGTCGGCGGGATCCTTCGGCAGGTTCGAGAGCACCGCACGGGCGCTCTCGGGGGTGCGGACGCGGGCGAGGGCGCGGTGCGCTTCGAGGCGGACGCGAGGATTGGCGTGGCTCAGGAACGGCGCGATGAGGCTGATGTCGTCGGCGCCGCGGGCACCGAGGGATTTGCCGAGCTCGCGGAGGCCGACCTGGAGGCTGGCCGGATCCTGGCTGCGGAGCAGTTCGGCGAGGTGGGCGGTCTCGGTCGTGCGACCGCTGAGGAGCCAGGCGGCGTGACGGCGGGTGACGTCATCTTTGGCCCAGCCCTTGAGCGCGGTCTGTAGTTCGGCGACGGGCACCTTAGCGATTTCGCGGCGGGCCTGTTCGAAATCCCAGCGGTTCGTTGAGGTCAGGCGGGCGAGGAGTTCGGTGACCGGCTTGCCGAGGAGCGGCTGCCAGGCGATCGGCTTGGCGTTCTCGGGCTGGATGCGCCAGATGCGGCCGCTGATCTTGTCGCGGCGAGGGTCGCGGAAGTCGACTTCGCCGTGGTTGATGATCGGGTTGGTCCAGTCGGCGACGTAGAGGGCGCCGTCCGGGCCCATCTTCAAGGTGATCGGGCGGAAAGCCACGTCGCTAGTACGGACGACGTCGGGGAGCTCCTTGGTCACGTAGCCGGATTTCGGGGAAGCGTCGGTGCTGAAGTCATTGAAGCCGAAACGCACGATGCGATGGGCGCGGAAGTCGCACGTGATCGCGTTGCCTTGCCAGTCGGCGCCGAAGAGCGGGCTTTGCACGAGTTCGAGGCCGCTGAACTTAGGATAGGAGCCGGGGCTGATGCTGCCCACGAGACGGCGGGCGCCTTCGGAGGGCGGGAACGCCGCGCCGGGGAAGGCCCAGTGCACGCCGGTGCCGTCGGCGCCGGAGGTCAGGAACGTCTGGCCGGCGAGGTCTTCCTGCTGGCCCCAGGCGTTGACGAGTCCCTTCGAGTGGACCTCGAGGCGCTCGGTGCTGGGATCGTAGGCGAAGGCGACGCCGGAGTTGGCGCGAACCAGGCCCCACGGGGTTTCCACGTGCGAGTGAATGTAGATGGTCTGGTGGAAGTAGAGGCGGCCATCGATGCCCCAGTGGAGCGTGTGGATGATATGGTGCGTGTCTTCGGTGCCGAAGCCGCTCAGGACGATGCGACGATCGGCGAGGACGCCGTCGGCGTTGGGCTTGGTGAGGTGTAGGAGTTCGGTGCTGGCGCCGACGAAGACGCCGCCGAAGTTATCGGGAGCGACGCCGGAGGGGATCAGCAGGCGGTCGGCGACGATGCGCGAGACGTCGGCGACGCCGTCGTGGTCGGTGTCTTCGAGGAGGATGACCTTGTCGTTGCCGGTGGACGGACCGAACTGCGAAGAGTTGCCGGCCATCTGCGCGGCGAGGTCCTCAGGGTTGACCTGCGGGTAGGTGTTGGAGGTCGCGACCCAGAGGCGGCCGGCGGTGTCCCAGTTCATGTGCACGGGCTTCTCGAGGAGAGGGTTCTCGGCGAAGAGCGTCATGCGGAGACCATCGGAGAGCTTGAAGTCAGGGCGGGGCAGGGACGCGGCGACGGTCAGCTTGGCGGGCGTCTTCGGTTCGGGCGGCAGCGAGCTCGGCTGGCCGGCGGAGACCGCGATGGCATCGGCCTCGGCCTTTTCGATCAGCGGGTCGAACTTCGGGATCTCGACGGCGTTCTTGCCCTGTTCGCGTTTACGGAAGCCGAAGATGTAGGTGTAGTTGGCCGGGCGGCTGCGGTGGAAGAAGAGGGAGTTCTTGCGGAGGACCGAGGCGCGGAGCGTTTCGGCGGCGTCGGCAGGCTTGTCCCAGCCGGCCTTGTCGACCTGCCAGCCCAGCTGGGCGGCGACGCCTTCGCTGAGCGCGCGGTAGCCGCGTTCGGTCAGGTGGATGCCGTTGTCAGTGCCCTGGTCGAGGGTGATGCCGTGGCTCTTCCATTCGGCTTGGATGAACGGCACGTTCTTCTCGGCGGCGAGTTCGGCCAGGCTGCGTCCGTAAGCGGCGAGCAGCTTGTTATGTTCGGAGGGGTCGGGCAGGCCGGGGCGGGAGCCGCGGAGGTCTTCATGGGCGATCGGGCCGAGGATGACGAAGCGCACCTTGCCGCCGGCGCTGTGCTTCGTGATCAGTTCCATCAGCTGGGCGACTTCGCGCTTCAGGCGGGCGGGCGTATGCTCGGTGCCGTAGCGGGCGGGGTCGGGGTTGAGGGCGGGATCGTTCTTGCGGTAGGTGAGTTCTTCCAGCGAAGCAGCCATGCCGTAGCCGATGATCGCGACCGTCGGCTTCACGACGGCGAGCTGCTCCTCGAGCTGCTCGACGCCCTTGGAGGCGGGATCGAAGCTCGCGCGGGAGACGCCAAGCGGGGTGTCGCCGGAGTAGCCTAGGTTGCGCACGGCGAACTTCTTTCCCGGGAATTCGCGGCGCATCTTGGTCTCAAGCACACCGTAGTTGTTCTCGCGCTCGATCAGCACGTCGCCGATGAGCAGGACGCGGTCGCCGTCCTCGAGCGTGAGCTTGCGGCCTTCGGCGGCGTGGGTGCTCGGCTGGAAAGCGATGAGGGCACAAAGTGCCAGCAGGGTGGGGAAGCGGGGCATGACAGGATTGGAAGAGGTTTTCGCGGCAAGGCGAGGGCACTTTCGACCCTGAGGGATCGAAGTTGTTGCGACCAAACAGGCTTTATTTTCGGTCAATTAAGCCGGGCGATTGGCTTAGTCGGCGAATCGCGGCCAACGGGCCCGGAAGGCCAGCTGCGCGTCCTTGTCCGGGATCACCGGGCGGGCGGGGTCGGTCAGGAACTTAAGCGGGAAAGCCGGCTTGAGGTGCAGGATGTGGACGACCGGCCCTTTGACCTCGAAGACCGCATACCAGGCGCCGCAACCGATGTCGAAGAGGTCGCCATGACGGCTGCGGATACGGCGGGTCCGATGCGGGCTCGGGTCGCGGCTGAGGATCTCGAGCAGACGGGCTTCGAAGTCGACCGACCACTCCTGCTTGAGCCAGGCCATGTGTTCGGCGGCCTGAGGCGAGAAAGTCACCGTGAAGGCCGGCGGGCCTTCCATCGCGGCGTCCACTTCGTCGATCCAGCCGGCCTTGGCTTCGGGGAACGAATCGTAGGAAGGGATGTAGGGCTTGATGTCGAAGACCGGCGTGCCGTCGACGAGGTCGCACGGGCCGAGGATCAGCTGGCCTTTCTTGATTTCGAGCAACTGGACCGGCGTGATGCCGAGGGGGTTGGGGCGATGCGGCGAGCGGGTGGCGAAGACGCCACGCCTCTTGGAGGGGCCGCGGGGAGGCAGGACCTCGGGACGCCAGTCGGTGTTGCGGTGGAACCACCAGAGCAGCCAGATGCGGTCGAATCCTTCCAGGTCCTTGAGCGCCTTCTGGTATTTGTCGCCCGGCAGCATCTCGAGGATGTTCGTCTCGGCCTGGCTTTCGTCGGGCTGATGCCGGGCGTCGAACTTCAGCGGCTTGCCGGAGCGGATGAAGCCGATGGGCGTGATGGTGAGGCCGGATTCCAAGATGGGTCAGGCGTAGGCTTGGCGGCGTGAAAAGGCAAAGATTCATTGTCTCGGCAGGGGTGCGGCCTTAGCCCTGCGTCCGTCCATGTCCGCCGAGGTCATCAATCTCTCCTGCTACAAGTTCGCCCCGCTGGAGGGCTTGGACGAGCTGCGGGCGCGGTTGCAGGAGACGACCAAGGCGCACGGATTGAAGGGCACCATCCTGCTGGCTCCCGAAGGCATCAACTTCTTCCTGGCCGGCACGCGCGAACAGCTCGCCGCCGTGCTCGCGGTCATCCGCGCCATCCCGGGGCTCGGCGATGTCGCCCCCAAGGAGAGCCCCAGTTCGGATCAGCCGTTCAAGCGCATGCTCGTGAAGGTGAAGAAGGAAATCATCGCGTTCGGCGTCGATGGCGTCGACCCGGCCCGGCGTCCCGCGAAGAAGATCTCGGCGCAGCAGCTCAAGCAGTGGCTCGACGAAGGCCGGCCGGTGACCTTGCTCGACACCCGCAACGATTACGAAGTGCGGATGGGGACGTTCAAGGGAGCCGTGGCCCCGAGCATCTGGAACTTCCGTGATTTCCCCTCGGCCGTGGAGAAACTGCCGGAGGAGCTGAAGACGCAGCCCATGGTGATGTTCTGCACCGGAGGCATCCGTTGCGAGAAGGCAGGTCCGTTCATGGCGATGAAGGGCTATACGGATGTCCTGCAGCTCGACGGCGGCATCCTGAAGTATTTCGAGGAGGTCGGCGGCGCGCATTACGAAGGTGAGTGCTTCGTCTTCGATGAACGCGTCGGCGTCGGACCTGATCTCCGCGAAACCGGTTCCGTCATCTGCTTCAACTGTCAGATGCCGCTCAGCGTCGAAGATCAACGGCGCCCTGATTACGTTTACGAGAAGACCTGCCGTCATTGCGTGGACGGCAAGCCGAAGGGCCGAGGCAACACCGCCCAGCGCGGCGCCTGAGCCTTACCAGCGGAGTTCGGACAGGGTGAACACGCGTCGGGCGCCGGACGGCATTCGGTCTCGTAGCGACGCTTCGTCGGCGCCGATCATGATGCCGGTGCGCAGGAGCACGCTGTCGAGTCCCGCGCCGGCCGCTCCGGCGATGTCATGTTCGGGGCTGTCGCCGATGGCCAGGACCGTCATCGGCGGAGGGTTGCCGAGCGCGGCGAGCGCGGTGCGGTAGATGTCGCCATGCGGTTTGCCGAAGTAACGGAGCACGGCTCCCTTGCGTTCGAGTTCGCGGGCGATGGCGCCGGCGGAGGGACGCACGCCCTTGGGCGTGAGCATCTCGAGGTCAGGGTTGCAGACGGCGACGGTCACGCCGCGGTGCGCGGCCGGCGTGAGGTCGCGGATCTGTTCGCGCCAGTTGCGGTCGGGTTCCTGGCATGCGGCGAGGATGATCCCTTCGGCCTCGTCGGGCCAGGTGAGCGTGAAGCCGAGATCGCCGAAGCCGTAGTCGTCGCCGGGCTTGCCGGAGATGTGCACCTTGGCGCCCGGACGGAAACCTTCGCCCAGGGCGCCGGAGCGGATCGCGGACTGGGCGGCGTCGCCGGAGGTCACCACGACGTCGAAATGTTCGGGCCCGAAGCCGAACTTCGCCAGGCGCACGATATTGTCGGCGCCCGTCTTGGCGGAGTTGGAGAGCACGGCCACCTTGCCACCGGCGGCCCGAAAGCGATGGAGGGCCTCGGCGGCGTGAGGGTAGGAGACCGTGCCGTCGTGCAGCGTGCCGAACTGGTCGACGAGCAGGGCGCCGTATTGGTCGGCGATCTCGGAAAGTCCGGCGATGGGCGACAGCGTGCTCATGTGAAGGCGATCTCGTGGCCGAGGGAGCGCCAGGCCAGGCGGGCGGCGCCGGCCGCGGCTTCCTCGCTCCAGGCCGGAAGCTGACGGACGCCGAGAGCCGCAGCACGCAGGCTCATCCAGGCGGCGCTCTTGGAGCCTCCGCCGGCGTGGCGGACGTTGCGAAGCGTCGGACCACCAAGCGTGGCGAGCTTCGCGTAGCCGGTCTGCTCCACGCGGGCGAAGGCTTCGTAGATGCCCTGCAGGAATTGGGCGTCATCTGACGGACGCGGGGTCAGGCGGGGCGCGAGCAGCGGATCGGAGACCGGGAAACGTTCGCCGACGGACGGCAGGGGATAGAAGTCCGTACCGGTGGGCTTCGAAGGTTCGAGGGAGGCTTCGAGCGCGGAAAGCTGTTCTTGGGTGAAGAACTGCAGCAGCGTCTTGCCTCCGCAGTTGGAGGCGCCGCCGGCGAGCCAGGTGTCGCCGAGGCGATGGCTGTAGATGCCGAGTTCGGGCGCGAAGATCGGACGGTCGCTCAGCAGCTTGAGGACGATCGTCGAACCCAGGGCCGTGGATGCCTCGCCGGGGAGCGTCGCGCCGCTGGCGAGGAAGGTCGCGCATCCGTCGGTCGTCCCGGCGGCGATGGTGATGCCTTCGGGGATGCCGAGGGCGAGGGCGGCCTGAGCGGATACGCGGCCGATCGGCGTGCCGACGGGCACGACCTCGGGCAGCAGTCCGGGAGAGAGTCCGAAGCCGCGCAACCAATCGGGCCAGCAGCGGCTCACGGGGTCGTAACCCGTCTTCAGCGCGTTGTTCTCATCCGTCTGCCAGCCGGTCGCGCCGAGGCAGCCGTTGATCCAGTCGGCCTGATGGAGGATGCAGTGCAGGCGCGGCAGTTTGGTCCATTCCAAGGCGCGAGCGGCCGGGGACGTGGCGCCGTGGGCGGCGCTTTCACGCGGGGCCATCTTCTTGATCTGCGCGGCGAGGTCGCCCGTGTCGGCGTCATCATACATCCGGGCCAGGGCGAGTGGGCGGTTATGATTATCTACCGGCAGGATGGTGCCGGAGGTCGCATCGACCGCGATGGCGCGGGCTCCGCTCAGGTCGATCTTTGTCCCGAGTTCGTCGACGGCGGTACGGCAGCCGTTCCACCAATCTTCGGGCGACTGCTCTCGTCGGGCACCCGTGGCCTTGGTCGGCGGCAGTTTTGCGGCGCCTACGCCTAGGATCTTTCCGGAGGCGTCGACGGCGACCGCGCGGACACCGGAGGTGCCGAGGTCGAGTCCGATGACGAAGCCGTGCATGCTGACTTATTGAGGGGCAGGCAAGTCAGGGGCAAGGATGGAGCAGGTCTTGGCGGTTAGCGGTTAAAAAGAAAGGGCGAGGGGAGATGTCCTGACGTCAGGGTTGGCGTAATCCTTACCGCCAACCGCTATCCGCTCACCGCTTCTTACCTTGGATTCAGTTCATCCCAGCTTTTGAGGCCGCAGGTCTTCAGGTAAAGTTCGGCCGATGTTTTCCATGCCGGCGTGTCGGCGGCTTTCAGCAGGTGCCAGATGGGGCGCTTCTGGTCGGGGTCGAGGATCGTGCCGGGCTTGTTGCTCCAGAGTCCGAAGCGGAGTCCGCCTTCCATCGCATGGTCGACCTGGCGGTGATAGAGGAATGCGTCGATCGCTCCGCCGAGCCGGCTGATCTTCTCCCAGGCGTAGGCGTAGGCCGCGGCTTGTTCGGCGAGGGCGTCAGGCCGCTTGGTCACGTCGAAGCCCTGTTCGGTGAGACTGAGCCGGCGGGGCTTTCCTTCGAAGCGGAGCTCAGGTGAGGCGAGCTTGCGCGTCAGCACCTCGAGATTCTTGAAGGTCACCTTCTTCGTGTCGTCGTCGAAGGTGACCTTATCGAGCCAGGTGCGCGGGTCGCGGAGATTGCTCGGGTAGGGGTGGAAGGCCAGGTGCCAGTCAAAGTCGCCGCGTTCGCGGGCGCGCTTCGCGAAGGCCTCGAGCAGGGCTCGACCTTTGCAGGCCTGGAGCGGGTCAGGGTTGCCTTGGGAGTTCCAGTGATGCTCCATCGACAGGTAGACGCGGGCGTGGGCGGAGTGACGGCGAAGGGATGTCCAAGCAAGTCGCACCTGGTCTTCGTATTGTTCCGCAAGCTGCTCGACGCTCACCGGACCCATCTGGTGCCACTCATGATGTGAGTTGACCTCATTGCTGATGACCCAGCCCCAGAGTCGTCCGTGCGAGGTGTCGGCCGAGCACCAGCGATGGGCGATGAAGTCGGTCAGAGCTTTGTAGCAGGCCCGGCCTTCGGGCGTGACCGTGTTCGCTGCCATGGTCGTGCCCTTCGTCGCGTCGGCCTGAGGGTGTGTCGTAAGCGTGCGGATGCGTTCGTTCGGGGAGCGGTAGGTGATGAGGATCGCCGTGACCACCACGCCTTTGTCGCTCAGCGGCTTGATGAGCCGGTCGAGGGACCTCACGTAAGCCTCGTTGATGACGAACGTGAAGCCGTCGGCTGAGGCCGTGGGCTGGCCGGGCTTGGCTTCCTTGGCGGGGGAGAGCAGCCCGTTCAACGTGAGGTTGATGCCGGCGTGATGAACTCCTAGTTCCAGCAGATCGTCCACCATCTGTACCTGCAGGCCTTTCGGGCTGGGTCTAAAGGGGTAGGGCGTCGGGTCGGGCGCCGCCGCGGCCAGCGAATAAATGAATAGTCCGGCGACGATAAGCAGACGCATCAGGAGCAGACACGCGGGGCAACGACTGGTTTCAAACGAATAACAGGTTTGCAGGTTGGCCGCGCTTGGGCTGGATAGAGCCCATACCCCATGCGTATCCTGGCACTTCTCCTCTGTCTGCTCGGCGGCCTCCTTTCCGCCGCACCCGCCAAGCAGCCGAACATCGTCTTCATCTTCTCCGACGACCACGCATATCAGGCGATCAGCGCCTATGGCGACGCCCGGAAGCTGAACGAGACCCCGAACATCGATCGGCTCGCCAAGGAAGGCATGCGTTTCGACCGAGCCCTGGTCACCAACTCCATCTGCGGCCCGAGCCGAGCGGTGATCCTGACGGGCAAATATTCGCACCTGAACGGATTCTTCAATAACTCGAACTCGGTCTTCGACGGAACGCAGCTGACTTTCCCGAAGCTCCTGCAGAAGGCCGGCTATCAGACCGCCATCGTCGGCAAGTGGCACCTCATCAGCGACCCCACCGGCTTCGATTTCTGGCAGGTGCTCCCCGGTCAGGGTGTCTATTACAACCCGCCGATGAAGAACGCCCAAGGCATGGTCAAGATGCAGGGCTACGTCACGGACATCGTCACCGACCTCTCCCTCGACTGGGTGCGCAAGCGCGACAAGTCGCGCCCGTTCATGCTCATGTGCCAGCATAAGGCCCCCCATCGCGAGTGGGAGCCGAACATCAAGGATCTCGGCTTCGACAAGGACCGCGTCTATCCCGAGCCGGCCACGCTGTTCGACGACTACGCCAACCGCGCGAAGGCCGTCGGTGAGAACGACATGACGCTCGAGAAGACCATCACCCCCAAGGACGTGAAGCTCGTGCGCCCGCCGCAGATGGACGCCGAGCAGGCCGCCGTCTGGGATGCCTATTACGAGCCGCGCAACGAGGCCTACCGCAAGGCCAACCCGCAGGGCAAGGACCTCGTCCGCTGGCGCTACCAGCGTTACATGCATGACTATCTCGCCACCGTGAAGTCGGTGGACGACAACGTCGGACGCGTGCTGAAGTTCCTCGAGGACGAAGGCCTCGCCGACGACACCATCGTCATCTACTCTTCGGACCAAGGCTTCTACCTCGGCGAGCACGGCTGGTTCGACAAGCGCTGGATCTTCGAGGAGTCCGTCCGCACGCCGTTGCTCGTGCGCTGGCCCGGGGTGACCAAGCCCGGCTCGGTGAGCAAGGCGCTGGTCTCCAACGTCGACTACGCCCAGACGTTCCTCGACATGGCCGGCCTGCCTTCGCCCGCCGAGATGCAGGGGCGCAGCCTGAAGCCCCTCCTCGCCGGAGAGACGCCCGCCGACTGGCGCAAGGAGTTCTATTATCACTATTACGAGTATCCGCAGCCGCACCACGTCGCGCCGCACTACGGCATCATCACCGACCGCTACAAGCTCGTGCGCTATTACGGCAACGGCGAGACCAAGACCGATCTCTTCGACAGCGAGAAGGACCCGCTCGAGCTGAAGAGCTTCTTCGGTCAGCCTGGCTATGAGTCCGTGCAGGCCGACCTCGAGGCCCGTCTCGCCAAGCTCCGCCGGGACCTCAAGGTGCCGGAAGTCGACGATGAGTATGCGACCGGCGCGAAGAAGCGCACCCCTCCGGCCGGCAAGGGCAAGGGCAAGAAGGCGCCGGCCGCCAAGTAAGGCTCAGCGCCAGCTGGCGCGCACGACCCGCTCCCATTCGTCGGCCATCAATTGGTGGCCGGCGGTGGTCGGGTGGACGCCGTCCCAGATCCAATAGGCCGAGGGGGCTTGTCGCTGGGCGTCGTCGAAGACCTTCTGGAAGTCGACGAGGGTCGCGCCGTGCTTGGCGGCCAGGCGCCGGACGGCGGGGACGAGCAGGGCGAGCCGTTCGCGGCGGCCGGGAGACTTGTCGATCGCCGCTCCGGAGGCGCCGAGGAAGGGTTCGCAGAGCACCAGTCTCAGCTTGGGGTTGGCGGCGCGGGCGGCGGTGAGGAGTTCGTCGTAGGTCTTCTCGAAGACCTCGGGCGGGACGCCCTTGCTGCTGTCGTTGACGCCGATGAGCACGCTGAGCACGTCGGGTTTCAGTTCGAGCGTGTCCTTGGGCCAGCGCTTCGCGAGGTCGAGCACCGTGTTGCCGGAGACGCCGCGATTGAGGAAGGTCGCGTTCTGGCTTGGTGCGCCGGCCCCGATCTTGGCGGCGACCAGATAGACGAAGCCATGTCCGTGGACATGGTTGAGGTCGGCGCCGCGCCCGCGGTTGCCGTCGGTGATCGAGTCGCCTTGGAACAGGATGCGAGGCGAAGCGGGCAGGCCAGGCAGGGCCTCGCCGGCGATGGCCTGTCCGACGCAGAGCAGGGCGGCGAGGACGGCTCTCATTTCTTCTTAGCCTTGCCGTTCTTCTTGCCGAGGTTGGCGTCGGCGGCCGGGTCATGGTCCGGGTTCTTCGTCGGCAGCTGGGCGTCGACGGACTTCAGCCAGGCGTCGAGACGCGTGCGCAGCGTCTTCGCGAGCGCGGGCTGGGAGGCGGCGAGGTCCTTGGTCTCGCCGACGTCGTTCGCCAGGTCGTAGAGTTCGTCGCGGCCGTCTTCGTAGAAATGCACGAGACGGAAGTCGCCGCTGCGGACGGCGCTGTAAGGCGTTGCGCCGCCGGGGTGGTAGTGCGGGTAGTGCCAGAAGATCTCGGCGCGGTCAGGCTTGGCGCCGGACTTCAGGAGCGGGGCCAGGCTGATGCCATCGACGAGGGATTGGAGCGGCTTGACGCCGGCGAGCTCGAGGACCGTCGGATAGAGGTCGATCGTCATCGCCGGAGTGTTCTCGACCAGGCCGGCCTTGGTCACGCCCGGGGCATGGATGATGAGCGGCACGCGGACGCCGCCCTCGTAGGCGGAGCCCTTGCCGACGCGGAAGGGGGAGTTGTCGGTGACGGGCAGCAGGCCGCCGTTGTCGGCCGTGAAGACGATGATCGTGTTCTCCTCGAGGTTGAGTCGCTTCAGCGCGGCGCGGATGGTCCCCAGCGAGTCGTCGACGCTCTCGACCAGCGCGGCGTAGGTGGTGTTCTTCTGCTTCAGCTCCGGCAGCTTGGCGGCCTTGGCCTGATACTTGGCGATCACGTCGGGCTTGCCGCCGAGCGGCGTATGCACCGCGTAGTGGGGCAGGTAGAGGAAGAAGGGCTTCTCCTTGTTCGCTTCGATGAACTTCACCGCCTCGGAGGCCTCGCGGTCGGTCAGGAATTCGCCCTTAGGTCCTTCCGTGAGGGTCGGAATCTTGTACGGAGCATGGTAGCTGGGCGGCTGTCCTCGGGCATACCCGCCGACGTTGAGGTCGAACCCGTGCTTCTCAGGGTAGTAGGCCTCGTCGCCTTCCTTGAGGGCGGGTGTCAGGTGCCATTTGCCGATGCTCGCCGTGGCGTAGCCGGCGGCCTTGAACTGTTCGGCCAGCGTGATTTCTTCGAACGGGAGGAACTTCTGCCAGTCGGGAATCTTGAGCTTGGCCTTTGGTCGGTCATGGCCTGCGATCCAATCAGTCAGGTGAAGGCGTGCCGGGTATTTGCCGGTCAGAAGGGCGGCGCGAGTGGGGGAGCAGACTGTGCAGGCCGAGTAGCCGTTGGCGAAGCGGACACCGTCCTTGGCCAGTTGGTTGACATGAGGCGTCTCGTAGAATTTGCTTCCGTAGCATGACAGGTCTGTCTGGCCCATGTCATCGACCAAGATGACGACGACGTTGGGAGGGGTGGCTGCGGGAGCGTGGCTCAGCAGGGCCGCCAGGCAGAGCAGGGGGGCGAATAGTCGGGGAAACACGAGTCATTCCTCGATTTTAGCCGAGTTCTGGCAAGCGATTAGTGGGTTGCCTCAGGCGTCGCCGTCCTTTGAATCCTCTTATGTCCCCTAAAAAGCTGATTATCGCCCTTTGGGCCGTCGTAGCCTTGGTCGCCGTTGCGATCTTGTTGGCTCCCTCTGACGACGGCTACCGCGAGTTCGCCGCGACGCAGGTCACGCCCGCCAAGTCCGCGGTTCGGAACGCGCCCGACGCTCTCGTCAAGACGGCTCCTGCCGCCGATCAATCCGCTCAGCCTGCGAAGGTCACCGTGGTCCGTGAAGCCGGTTTCCCCGCAACCGGCCTGGACGGTGTCGCCCGTGCCATGAACCCGGCTCCTGCGCCGGCATCGCCGCCTTCGTCTCCCGTTGCCGCGTCCGGTAATGCGGAAGCCAAGACCGCCGTCTCCAACGCCGCCGGTCGCGGTTTCGGCCCTTATGTCCCCGCTCCGCAGTCGTCCGCGGCCGCGCGTGAGGAGGCCCTCGCGCTTTCCGGCGTCGAGCGCCCGCACTTCCTGAAGGCTTGCGATCATGACCACGACCTCTTGCTCGCTTCGGGTCAGGCGCCCCTTTTCGCCTGCCGCGGCGTCCAGGCTCCTGCTGGTCCGGACACGACTCCGATCACCACGGCTCCCAGCTACCCGACCTCCCAGACTTTCCTCCTGCACAGCCGTCCGTCGGCCACCCGCAAGGTCTACCTCGATTTCACCGGACATACCACCACGGGCACGCCTTGGAACGGTGCTTGGAACCGCGCCACCTTCACCACCCCTCCCTACACGATCGACGGTGACACCTCCACGTTCAACAACGCCGAGCACGCCGCCATCCAGACCGTCTGGCGCCGCATGGCCGAGGATTTCGCCCCCTTCGACGTGGACGTCACGACGGAGGAGCCTGCCGCGGATGCTTTGCTCCGCACCTCCGCTTCCGACCTGGCTTACGGCATGCGTGTCATCTTCGGCCCTGACCAGAACGCGACCGGCGCGGGCGGCGTGGCTTACGTGGGTTCCTTCAATTCCATCCGCACGGCCGGCTCCACCGACATCCCTTGCTTCGTCTTCGCCGGCGTCGGCGCCGGGGCCAAGTTCATGGTGGAGGCGGGCTCCCACGAGGTCGGTCACACCGTCGGACTCCTGCATGACGGCACGAGCACCGAGGGCTACTTTGGCGGCCACGGCACCGGCGCCGGATCCTGGGCTCCGATCATGGGCGTCGGCTACTACAAGGACATCGTCCAGTGGTCTAAGGGCGAATACACCGACGCTAACAACACTCAGGACGACCTGGCCGTCATCGCGACATTCATACCCGTCGCCGCCGATGAGTTCGGCGACACCACGGCCACCGCCACTCCGGTCGCCGGAGTGAGCGCTGAGGTAGGCGGCATCATCGCCACCACCGCCGACGTCGACATCCTCAAGATCAACGCCGGACGCGGCGACTTGGTGATCACTCCGAAGGTGGCGCTTTCCTCGCCTAACCTCCGCTTGCAGATCAAGGTCCTGAATTCCGCCGGAACCGTCCTTGATACCTATGTCGGCGATGGCACCGACGGCAACATGGCTCCCGCTCCGATCACGCTCAGCCTGCCCGCCGAAGGTTACTACTACATCCAGCTGGAAGGCGTGGCCAACGGAACCGGCGTCGCCGACGGTTACTCCGATTATGGTTCCCTCGGTTACTACAGCTTCACCGCCACCTGGCAGCCTCTCGGTAACAAGCCGCCGGTCGCCAACGCCACTCTCTCGGCCACCACCACCTACCATTACGTGACGCAGCCCACTGCTATGGTGAACTTTAATGGCACGCTGTCCACCGATCCGGATGGCGTGATCGTCCGCTACATCTGGAATTTCAAGGACCAGTATCCGGCTGGCGCCGTGGGCGCGACCGCCACGCACCGGTACAGGGCTCCGGGCACCTACTACCCGACCCTCACCGTCGTCGACGACCTAGGTGCTTCGGCTACGACCACCGTGACCGTCACCGTGAACGGCCCGACCCGTCTTCCGTCCTGCTCCCTGGCTCTCGTCACGGGCGCTTTCGTCCGACTCAACTCGATCCACGACGCCGCTAACGCCACGATCCTGGTTCAGGATCAGTACGGCAACCCCGTCCGACGCGCCTTGGTCTACGTCTCGACCTCCGGCCTCGTCAGCATGAAGCGTACCGCGCTCCGAACCGATGATCTCGGCCGCGTCAACGTCTCCACTCCGGGCTTCCGTCGTGGCGCCCGTGGTTCCGTGGTCTTCACCGTCGCTACGGTCGAGTCCCCCGGACGTCCCTTCGTGAACGTCACGGTCGCGCCGGTCACGGTCGCGGCCCCGACGGTGACGCTGACCCGCTGATACTTATCTCGGTGCTTACGAAGGGCGGCCTCAGGGCCGCCCTTTTTGTTGTCAGCTTGCGGCTCGATGCGTTAGGCATGTCCGTATGTCGAACGCCCCGCACCCTTCTTCCCGTCGTGAATTCCTCGGCGCCGCCGCTTTTGCGCTGGCCGGTCTGGCTTCGTCCGCCCGTCTCGCCGCGGCCGACGCCCCTCAGGCGCCCGTGAAGCGCCCCCCGAATCCCTACGTCTACAGGTTCAATATCGGCAAGATCGAGGCCTTCTCGATCAGCGACGGGCACATGCTTTTCCGTCAGGGCCTGGATCTCATGTGGCCGGAGGCCGATCGACCGGTGATGAAGGAGGCCCTGGTCTTCAACCGCGAGCGCCTCGATGCGCTGCCGCTCTATGTGAACATCATGGGGCTGAAGATCGGCGACCAGGTCGCCTTGATCGACGCCGGCTTCGGCGAGCGTCATCCCAATCCCAACTTCGGCTGGCTGGCCGATGGGCTGCGTCAGCTGGGCATCAAGCCCGAGCAGGTGACGACCGGTTTCCTCAGCCATTCGCATTCGGACCACCTCGACGGCTTCGTCGACAACGGCAAGCCGGCCTTCCCGAACGCCAAGATCCATCTCCTTCAGGAGGAGTATGATTTCTGGCGCGGCCCGAATCCGGACTTCTCCAAGTCGAAGCGCGACAAGAAGCCCCTCCCTAACATGGTGAAGACCGTCTGCCGCAATTTCGAGATCCTCAAGGATCAGCTGGTCATCGCCAAGGACGGCCAGAAGCTCTTCCATGACGCCGTGACCGTCATCGCCGCCCCGGGTCATACGGACGGCCATGCCTGCTTCGAGATCCGTTCCGGAGAGGAATCACTCGTCCACATCAGCGACGTCGTCCATCACCACGTGCTCATGTTCGACAACGTCGGCTGGACCGTCGCGATGGATCATGACCCTGAGACCGCGGTCAAGACGCGCAAGAAGCTCTTCGCGCGCATGGCCAAGGAGAAGAGCCGCGCGTTCGGCTTCCATCTTCCGTGGCCGGGCATCGGCACCGTCGTGCCCAAGGGCGATCAATACGCCTGGGTGCCGGAGCGCTTCAGCTGGGGGTCGTAAGCCGGCGGCTTACTGGAACACCACCGGCGCTGCCGGGGCCGGGGCCGGGGCTGCCGTCGGGGAGGTCGATTGCCGGGGAGAGGTCACGGTCGCGGGTGCGGCTGGCTGGCTTTGCATCCGTTGGATCTCGGCGAGGATCAGGGTGAAACCCTGCTGACGCAGGCTGTTCATTTCGTTCAGCATGCCTTCGCGCTCATTTTCCGGAGCCGAGGCCCAGGCGGCTTCGATCGCGTGGCGTCGGTCAAGCAAAGCCCGATACTCCGGTCGTCGGACGACCTCATTGTAGGCTTGGGCGGCCTTCGGGTCGGAGTCGATGAGGGCCTGGCGGACGCGACGTCCTTCCTCTTTGAGATCGTTGAAGCGTTCCTCCATCTGGGCGCGTTGGGCGGATAGCTTGGGCGCTTCCGCCGCAGCCGGCCGCGCGGTGGGCGGGGCTGGCCGGGTTTGGCGGACGGTTTCGACCGGGTTGGCCGACTTCATCCGCTCGATCGGCGATTTCGGCGTCGGTGCCGGAGCGAGGAAGCGCCAGGCGCTCAGGCCGACGACGGCGAGGAGGCAAATGGCCAGCAGGGTGCTACGCATGGGGGTCCTTCGGTTTGTCAGCCAGGTGGCGCCGGAGTTCCCGGATTTCCTCATGCAGGGCGCGGACCTCCTTGCGGAGTTCCTCGTGGTCGCGGGTTTCCTTCGGCAGGATGAGCTTGGAGGTCACGATGGCGGACATCGAACCGAAGAGGGCGATGCCCACCAGCATCAGGACCGAGGCGATCAGCCGGCCTTCGCCCGTCACCGGGAAGGTGTCGCCGTAGCCGACCGTCGTGACCGTCGTGAGGGCCCACCAGAGGGCGTCGCCTCCGGTCTTGATGGTCGCGTTAGGGGCGGAGCGTTCCACCTCGACGATGAGCATCGTGCTGAAGAGCACCATGACCAGGGCGACCCCGGGCAGGGCCAGCAGCTTCTCGTTGAGCGAGGTGCCGCTCGTCAGCGTGCTTAGTTTCTTGAGGATGCGGATCAGGCGGATGAAGCGGTAGATACGGATCGCCTGCAGGGAGCGGAAAGCAGGCTCGAAGGGGATGCTCGCGAGCACGTCGATCCAGGCCCAGCGCCAGTAAGAGGCGGCGAACTTTTCGCGGCGCCAGCGCACGAAGACGTCCGTCAGGAAGATCGCGCACGAGAGCATGTCCACCGTCCGGAGGACCGAGAGCGCCGCCGGGGGGATGTGCAGGAAGGTCTCCAGCACGACCAGCAGAAGGGAGACGACCGCGACCACCAGCACGAGCCAGTCCCACGGGTTGAGGCGTTGGCGCAATTCCTGTTCGGTCCTCATGGGGGTCGGCGTCACTTCTTGGCCGCCGGATCGGCCGGGGCGGGTTCGGGCTTGGTGAGTTCGCGCATCGGGTTGGCCGGTTTCTCATCCTTGAAGAGCTGCAGCTTCGTCTTCACGAGCCGCCGCGGCCAGAAGTTGTTCTCCACGTCGGCGTCCATCAGTTCCTGGCGCGGATCGAAGACGACGGCCCGGAGTTCCTTCGGGGTGAGATGGAGCTTGGAGGTCTTCTCCGTGTTGAAACGCCAGATCTCCGCCGGGAGCAGCAGTTCCTCGTGCGTTCCGTCGGCGTATTCAAGCCGCAAGGGCAGCGGCGTGACCAGGCCGCCGACGTTCGACAGCTCGATCACGTAGAGGTTCTGCTTGGTGCGGAGCAGCTGTGGGTCGATCTTCGCCTCGGCGAGCTCCTTGAGCAGGGCCTCGTGCTTCTTCTTGTCGCTGGGCAGCACCGTCGCTTCGTCAAATCCGTCATAGAAGTCCTTCAGTTCGGGGAAGCGGTCGACGCGCTTCGGCAGGTTCGCGTTACGCTCCCGGCCCGACGTCCTGGGCAGGGCCTCGCGTTCGGCCTTGGCCTTGGGTTTTTCCACCGCCGGGTCGCGCGTATCGAGCTGGAGCCAGCGGATCTCGTCGACGGAGACGTCGACGTGGTCGACGCCATAGAACCAGCCGCGCCAGAACCAGTCGAGGTCGACGCCGCTGGCGTCTTCCATCGTGCGGAAGAAGTCGGCCGGCGTGGGTCGCTTGAACATCCAGCGGCGGGCGTAGGTCTTGAAGGCGTGGTCGAAGGCCTCGCGTCCGAGCACGTTTTCGCGGAGGATCTGCAGGGCGGCGGTCGGCTGTCCGTAGGCGTTCGGGCCGAGGTCGATGATGGATTCGGAATTGGTCATCGCCGGCACCCGGTCTTTGCCGCGCATGTAGTCGATGAGCCCCCGGCCGTCGCGTCGGGGTTTCCATTGGTCTTCCCACTCGGCCTGGGCGAGTGATTCGAGGAAGGAATTGAGCCCTTCGTCCATCCACGTCCACTGGCGTTCGTCGCTGTTGACGATCATCGGGAAGTAGTTGTGTCCGACCTCGTGGATGATGACTCCGATGAGGGCGTATTTGGTCCGTTCGGGATAGGTGCCGTCCGCTTCCGGCCGCGGGCCGTTGAAGCAGATCATCGGGTATTCCATGCCTCCGATGGCGCCGTTGACGGACCAGGCCGCCGGGTAGGGATAATCGAAGGTATGGCGCGAGTAGACCTCGATGGCGTGCGCCACGGCGTGGGTCGAATACTTGTCCCAGAGCGGCATGCCTTCCTTGGGGTAGAGGGACATCGCCATGACGGGTTGTCCGTCCACCTTCGTGCCGGCGACCGCCATGGCGTCCCAGATGAACTTGCGGGACGAGGCGAAGGCGAAATCGCGCACGTTGGCTGCCTCGAAGCGCCAGGTCTTGCGTCCCTTGGGGCGACCTTTTTCGGCGGTCTTGGCCTCCTCCGGCGTGACGACGAAGACCGGTCGCTTGGTCTCCAGCCGGGCCTGAGCCAGGCGTTCGCGCTGCACGGAGGTGAGCACTTCGTCGGGATTACGCAGAACTCCTGTGGCGGCCACGACATGGTCATCGGGAGTCGTGAGGGCCACCTTGTAATCGCCGAATTCGAGGGTGAACTCACCCGTGCCGAGGAACTGCTTGTTGATCCACCCCGCGTAATCGGTGTAGGCGGCCATGCGGGGGAACCATTGGGCGATGGTGTAGATGCGGTTGCCGTCCTCCTTGAAGAACTCGTAGCCGGTCCGGGCCATGATGCGCTTCGCGTCGTTGATCGGGTAGGTCCAGGCGATCTTGAAGACGAAGTCCTCGCCCGGCTTGAGCGGTCGCGGCAGGTCGAGACGCAGCATCGTCTTCACCACCGAGTGGGGAAGCCCGCGTCCTTCGGCGTCGGTCAGCTTGGTGATCTTGAGTTCGCCGTCGTAGGTCTGGTAGGCAAGCAGACGGTCGAGGGCGTTGTAGCTGAACTTCTTCAGGTCGACGCCGCGCTTCTGGTTGGGGGCCGTGCGCGAGTCGGCGCGCTGCGCGAAGTAGTTCTGGTCCAGCTGGACCCAGAGATAATCGAGCGAGTCGGGCGAAGCGTTGTGGTAGGTCACGGTGGCCTCGGCGGTAAGCGTCTGCTTCTCGTCGTCGAGTTCGGCCCGGATGTCATAGTCGGCTCGGTTCTGCCAGTAACCGGAACCCGGCGCGCCGGTCGCCAGTCGCTGGGGGGAGGGGGAGGGGAGGATCGTATCGAGCTGCTGGAACTTGCCGACGGGCGCGCCCGTTTCCGCCGCGAACGACGTCAGGGCGAGTAGCAAGGGTAGCAGTCTTCTCATTCGATGCCATTAAGCCGAAACGACTCGTGCTGGGAAACTTTTTCAGCGAAAAGGGGTATTCTCAAAGAGCCATGAGATTCCTGCTGCTTTTGATCGCGCCCCTGATGTTCGCCGCACCGGTGCCTCCGGCCCATACGGTGAAGCCTTTCGGGGCGGATTTCCCCAACCTTGATTCGTTGGCGACGGGCGCCTGGTGGGAGCCTCGCGCCGCGGCGAAGGGCAAGAAGAAGGCCGCCGGGCCGGCCGCTCCGCCGACGATGGTCGTGGAACGCGATCAGGTCATCGCCTTCGCCCTCTACGCGCAGCAGGACGGCGTCCTGAAGCTCTCCGCGCAGCTCTATCCGCTTTATCCTGATGAACCCAAGGAGGTCAGGCTGGAATTCAAGCGGGACGACCGTTGGGTCGAGGCGTCCAAGACGGAAATCGTCTTCCCCGGCTGGAGCGCGCACTTCCGCGTCGAGGGCTGGGATGGTTCCAAGGATGTGGCCTACCGTGTCCGCCATGGCGAGAAGGCCGCCTTCGAGGGCCTGGTGCGCCGCGACCCCAAGGACAAGGAGACGATCGTCGTCGCCAACATGTCCTGTAATTCCAGTCGTACGACCGGCGCGCGTCCCGAGATCCTTGACAACCTTATCCGCCAGAATCCCGACCTCTTGTTCTTCGCCGGCGACCAGACGTATCGTCACACTGAGCATACCGCCGGCTGGATCGAATTCGGACTGCAGTTCCGGGACGTGATGAAGGATCGTCCGACGATCTGCATCCCTGACGACCACGACGTCGGCCATCCGAACCTCTGGGGCGAGGACGGCAAGCTCTCCAAGGCTCCCGGCAACGCGGACGGTGGCTACATGTTTCCGGTCGCCTACGTGAACATGGTCCAACGTCAGCAGGCCTGGCACCTTCCCGACGCCTTCGATCCGACCCCGGTCAAGCGCGGCATCAGCGTGTATTACACCCGGCTAAAGGTCGGTGGCATGGACTTCGCCATCCTCGAGGACCGTAAGTTCAAGTCAGGCCCCTTGGGCAAGATCCCGCAGCAGGGACCTCGTCCCGACCACGTCACCGATGAGAAATACGATCCTAAGTCCATCGACCTACCCGGACTTCAGCTCCTTGGCGAGCGCCAGCTGAAGTTCCTGGCCGCTTGGTCGGAGGACTGGGTGGGCGTCCGCCACAAGGCCGTCCTGTCCGCGACGGCGTTCTGCGGAGCGGTCCACATGCATGGCAAGCGGGATGACCGCCTGCTCGCGGACCTGGATTGCAACGGCTGGCCGCAGTCGGGGCGCAACGAAGCCTTGCGTGCCTTGCGTCGCGTGCAGGCCGTGCACCTCTGTGGCGACCAGCATCTCGCCGTGACCGTCAAGCATGGCATCGAGGCTTTCGGCGACGGCCCTTATGCGCTTACCAGTCCCGCGCTGGTGAACACGATCTACGGACGCTGGTGGCACCCGAAGGATGAGAAGCCCGGACCGAATCCGGTGGCCGGTAGTCCGCTGCCTTGGACGGGCGATTTCCTCGATGGCCTCGGCAATCGGATGTCGGTCCTCGCCTATGCTAATCCCGGTGACATCCAAGACGAACGCCAACGAGCCGATGGTTATGGCGTGGCTAAATTCCAGCTATCCGCCGCCAAGGTCACCTTCGAGTGCTGGCCGCGTTTCAGCGACGCCAGCAAGGGCGATGCCGGGCAGTTTCCTGGTTGGCCGCAGACTTTCCGCCTGCAGGATAACGACGGTCGCAAGCCGACCGGCACCCTGCCGGCCGTCGACCTCAGCCTCGCCGGCGAACGGGCCGTGGTCCAGGTCATCCACGAGCAGACCGGCGAGACGGTCTATGTGCGCCGACTGCACCACGTCAGTTCCTTTGCTCCGCCTGTTTTCGCCGACGGCACCTACACGGTGAAGATCGGCGTCGACCGACCCGACGGTCGCACCCTGACCGGCCAGCAGCCCGTGAAGCGTTAACGCTTCAGCAAGGCGTCGGTTTCGCCGAGCTTGAAGCGCACGCTGACCACCGAGTTCTGTTCGGGGCCGTCCGTGTATTTCACGTAGGTGGTGGCGACGATCGTGCCGTCGGCCAGCAGCTCGACGCCGGGGTAGCCGCAGTCGCCGATCTTCTTGCCGTGCTGGTGGAGAAGCTTGACCCGATACTGGCCGGGTCGGCCGTTCCTTAGGTCGTCATAGGTTCCGACCCAGGCGACGAAGTGGCCGCGGGTCGGGCTGCTGAGGGCTTGGTCGCGGAAGCATACCACCATGCGGCCGTCGGACGTGAACACGCCGTTATGTCGATCGCCGGTGAGGCCCCAGTTCGTGTCGACGGGCTTGGTCCAGGTCGAGCCTTCGTCCTGGCTGAACATCATCAGGCTGCGGCCCTTGTGGGTGTTCTCGCGGAGGAGGCAGGCGAGTTCCTTGCCGTCGGGTGAACGGAAGACGTAAGGCTCGCAAGGGTTCTTGCCGGTCACTTCGGCGACGATGCGCGGTTCGGACCAGGTGAAGCCTCCGTCCGCCGTGATCATCTGCAACGTTACCAGCGGGGTCTTGTCGGCGCCGCCCGGGCCACGGTGGTAAAGCCCGAGGGTGCGGCCGTCCTTGAGGCGGACGACGCTGCTGAAGGTCATCACGCACGGCAGGTTGAGCGGCGGCATCTCTTTCCAGGTCTGGCCGTCGTCTTCGCTCATGATGCTCGGCATGCCGGGTCCGCCGCGTTTACCAAGGGCCGCGGAGAAGACCCATAGGCGGGCTTTGCCGGCGGGGTCGACGATGCGGTAGATGCTCGGGCAATTCTGGTGGGTGGAGAAGCCCTTCGGAAGCTGGGCATCGAGACGTGTCCAGGTCTTGCCGCCGTCGTCGCTGCGCGCCATCGGGCCGGCCGAGCCGCCGTGGTTGATGCACCAGACCGCGAAGATCGTGCGACCATCAGGCATCAGCAACGTCGTCGGGTGGCCTTGGTAGACCGACTCCGTGCCGGCGCCGACGACGACGTGGCGGTCCTTGTGTCCGGAAAGGTCCACCACAGGCAGGTCGGTCTTCTCTTCGGCTGCGACCAAGGCGGCGAGGCAGAGCAGGGCGGGGAGCAGGGGGCGCATGGGAATAGCCTGCGGGATGCGTCGGTGGCTGCCAAGTCGATTGCCCTCGATGTCGTCGGCTTAAGCTTTGTGGCAGGTCCATTTGCGGAGGGGCCGGCCTCTCCTTAGTTCAAGCGCATGTCCAAGACCTTGGAATTCAGCCCGACCCGGGCCGCCGCTTTGGCGCGTCTGGAGGAATTCCTGCCGGCAGCCGGACGTTATGCGGCTGATAGGAATCACGTCCGCCCGGGGCATGAGAATATCTCGCGATTATCCCCTTGGGTGCAGAAGCGCCTGCTTTTGGAATCGGAGATCGTGGCGGCGGCCAGGGCTCGGTGGTCTTTCCCTGCCATCGAGAAGTTCGTCCAAGAGGTCTATTGGCGGACTTACTGGAAGGGCTGGCTCGAGCAACGTCCCGAAGCTTGGAGCCGCTGGTGCGAGGCGGTGCCGCGTCTACGCCAGTCGCTGAGCTCCGATCAGCAAGCGACTTGGCAAGCCGCTCTCGCCGGACAGACAGGCATCGCGGGTTTCGATGCCTGGGCGCAGGAACTCGTGACCACCGGTTATCTCCATAATCATGCCCGCATGTGGTTCGCCTCGATATGGGTCTTCACGCTGCGTCTGCCTTGGGAGCTCGGAGCCGCGTTCTTTTACGAACACCTGCTCGATGGAGATGTCGCCAGCAATACGCTCTCCTGGCGATGGGTGGCGGGTTTGCAGACGCCGGGTAAGACGTATGTCGCGCGGGCGGACAATATCGCCTTCTACACCGATGGGGCGTATGCGCCGGATTCGAGTAGGCTGGCTTCGTCGGCTTTTGCCATCAAGGAGGAGCCTTTGCCGAAAGTGAGGGCGTGGACCGAGGACGCGGCGCAGGTCGCTTTGCTTAAGGCTTACGAACGTATCGGCCTGTGGGTGCATCCGGAAGATCTTGCGGCAGAGCAGGGCGAACTGGCTGGGCTGAAGGTCAGGGCGGTCAACGCCTCTTGGCCGGCCGATATCCGAGTCCGTGCCGGATGGTCGGATACAGTCTCGGCCTGGACGCAGGCGGCGCTGCATGACGGAGCGACGCGAGCAGGTCAGTATTTCGGAGTCTCCGTATCGTCGGGCGAAACGTCTGACTTGGCGCGTTCTCTGGTCGAGTGGGCCAAGCAGAACAACCTGCAGGCCGTCGTCGCCTATCGTCCGTTCGTCGGACCTTGGCTGGCCGAGTCGCTGGCCCTGGAGGCCGCCTTGGCTGCCGCCGGCATCCCCATGCTCTGGCGTCGCAGGGCATGGGATTCCGAGTATTTCCCGCACGCCACCCGTGGCTATTTCCCTTTTTGGGAGCGTATCAAGTCTGCCGGTTGATCCTATATTCCATTATCTTGCTCCCTTGGGGTGGGATTAACTCTTTCTCTTTAGGGGAGTATTTAATTACCCCCTTTGCTCCGTCGTCCTCTTGCGATATGTGCTTGTGATTACTCAAATATTTTCTTCAAGATAACCTCATGAGTTATATGCCGCGCATTATGGTTGCTCGGGATGGAAAGGTGCTTGGGACGTTTGAGTATTATGATGTCCTCCAGAGTCTTTTTGATAACAAGGGTCTTTTTAAGGACACGGATTACTATTGGCACGATCCAATGCCGGGATGGTTAACCCTTTCGTATGCACTCTACGAAAAGAACCAAAGGAGGCTCACTTCTCCTCCCCCTAATTATGTCGGTTCTCCTCCTCCTTTCATTCCTTGAGGAGTGAGAGGGACTGAGGCCTAACCCTTGGGATATAATCCTCCGCGCTTAGGTTCGCCGGCAGATCCCCAAGGCGGGACGCTTTGGGCAAAGGAGCTTAGTTTCGCTTCCCTGCAATAAGTATTGAGACAGCTTTTGGGCGGTCTTTAAATAAATTATGTCTGCCAAGGCACAAACGTCCACGGATGAGAAAAAGCCCAAGACGCTTTTCATTAAGTGCGCGTTAGTCGTAATCGGTCTTTTCTTAGCCGTCATCCTTCTCAATATTATCTATTCTTGGTCATTTATTTTGGATCAAAGGACCTTCAGTTTTCTCTCTTCCTATGAGAGACATTGGAGCCTGTGGGGAGGGCTAAAAGACCCGTTGGCGATTCGGGGTAAGAGTTATCATTTACTGATTTATATCCCGCTGATTTTAAGAACTGCATTTCTTTTGCTGGCTTGGTGGGTGTTCCTCGCCTTTTGCTATATCTGCGGGAAATATAAGGAGGTCGCTGAAAATTTTGCCCAACTCAAATGGTTCGGTTCGTTTAAGTTCCACTTGTTCCCATTTGGAGTCTCGGCATTAGTCTCGTTTTTCATTCTGATATTAGAGTTTATAGCTCTTGTTTGTGGTATGATTTTTGGACTCCTTTTTTAAGCTAAGCGCTTACCCTTGGGAGATAATCCTTACTGCTTAGATTTGCCGGCAGAGCTCCAGGGCGCGACCTTCTTTGCCTATGCCCTTAGCTCGGCTCGAGCTCGTCTCCGTCCGTCTCGGAGGCGGTAAGGTCTATCTCGTGTCTCGTGCGCTTCTAGCTGGGCTAGTCCGGACCTGCCTAAGTCCTTTGCTATCTGCGCTGAAAGTTGGTGGGCCCACCGGGATTTGAACCCAGAACCAAGGAATTATGAGTTCCGTGCTCTAACCGTTGAGCTATAGGCCCGTGGAGCGAACTTTGGCCGAAAGGGGGTGCGAGGGAAAGCCGATTCGCTGGATTGAAACCAAGGCGGACGGGAGTATGGTCAGGTTATGCGAGCCCCCGCATCGTTCTCCCGACGCAGACTGATCAAAGGCCTGCTGGCCGCTCCGTTCTTCGCCGGCGCCGGAGCCCGACTGGAGGCGGCGCCGCCGGCGCTCGTGGATCCGGCTGTCGGTCCGGGGGCTGGTTGGACCATCGCGGTCTTTCCTGACACGCAGAACTACGCGAAGTATGCCAAGAACCAGGAGCACTTCGAGCTCATGACCCGCTGGGTGATCGATCATCGGAAGGCATGGAACATCCGGATGGTCATGCACGAGGGCGACTTCGTGGAGCAGAACAACATCGCCGTCGGCGGCGGACGCGGCTTCGGCGACCAGCATTCGACGTCGCAGTGGCAGTCGGCCAAGCGGGCCTTGCGCGTCTTCGACGGCGTCATCCCGACGGTCTTCGCCACCGGTAATCACGATTACGGCGAGCGCAGCGCCGAAGATCGCACGACGCAGTTCAACGACTACTTTCCGTTGACGCATAATCCGCTCACCTGCGACGGCCAGGGCGGGGGCATCTTCCTGGAGGGTCCGCCTTTGCGCGACGGCAAGCCGTCGCTCGAGAACGCCGCCTATGTCTTTCGTGCGCCCGATGGCCGGGATCTCCTGATCGTCACTCTCGAGTGGGGGCCGCGCCGGGAGGCGGTCGCTTGGGCCCGCGAACTGCTGGCTCGTCCGCGCTTCCGCGATCATCTTGGCATCCTGCTCGTCCATGACTACCTTCTGCCGAGCGACCTTCGCGACGGTCAGGACGGCAACCGAAAGCGTCCCGGTAATCCGCATTGGTATAAGACCGGTCTCGGCGGCGATACCCATGACGGGGAGGACCTCTGGCAGTCCCTGGTGCGAGGCAGTCCCAATCTGCGCCTCGTCCTCAACGGCCATGAGATGGGGGCGCACGTCGGCTATCGTCAGGACAGAAACGACGCCGGACGTGCGGTGCACCAGATGCTCTTCAACGCCCAGGGGCTAGGCGGTGGCTCGGATCATCGCGGCAATGGCGGAGACGGCTGGCTGCGGCTCCTGACCTTCGAGCCGGACGGCCGCACCTTGTCCGTGCGGACGTTTTCGCCGCTCAGACTGAAGGAGGGACGTCCGCATTTCTGGGACGACCCTAAGTGGCGATTCAGCGTCGACCTTGGCGCCTGAGCCGAAGTTATTTCGGAACGACGTCGATCAGCTGGCTGCGGACCGGGGTGACGGTGGCGCGGTGCTGCTCTACGGCGGCGGAAAGGCGGGCGACGACGTCCGGATGCTGGGCCGAGATTTCGTGGGCTTCCGACGGGTCGACGGCCAGGTTGAAGAGCAGAGGCTTGGCGTGCTCGACGGGCTTGGGGTCGCCGTAGGAGCCTTGGGTGATGAAGTGGATCTTCCAGTCGCCGAGGCGTGCGGCGTAGAGCTTCTCGCCGCGATAGTAGCAGAAGAGTCCGCGGTCGACAGCCCGCTCCTCGAGCAGCAGAGGGGAGAGGTCGGTGCCATCCATCGGGCGATCCGACGGAGCCTTCGCGCCGGTCAGCTTCGCGACGGTCGGATAAAGGTCGAGCATCGTACCGACATTGTCGGTCACGCCCGGCTTGATCTTGCCAGGCCACCAGGCGATGCCGGGGACGCGCATGCCGCCTTCCCAGGTGCTGCCCTTGCCGTCCTTGAGCAGTCCGGCGCTGCCGCCGGTCTCGGTGCCCATGAACGTCCACGGGCCGTTGTCGCTGGTGAAGAAGACGAGGGTGTTGTCGGCCACGCCGTTGTCCTTGAGCGCCTTGAGGACCTCGCCGACGTTCCAGTCGAGCTCGGCGAGCACGTCGCCGTAGATGCCTCGCGAACTCTTGCCCTTGAAGCGCTCCGACGCGAAGAGCGGCGTGTGCGGGAAGGTGTGCGGCATGTAGAGGAAGAAGGGCTTGTCCTTGTTCGCGCCGATGAACTTCACGGCTTCCTCGGCGTAGCGCTTGGTCAGTTGGGTCTGGTCGGTCCTCGGCTCGAGGAGTTCGCGGCCACGGTAGAGGGCGGCGTTCCACCAGCTAGGTTCTTGGGCGACGAGCGAATTTGCCTTGGGCGGATTGCCCGCCGTCGGGTTCATGTCGTTCGAGTGCATCAGGCCGAAATGGAAATCGAAGCCGTGGTCGAGCGGGTGGTGCTGCGGCTGGTTATTGGCCCAGACGCCGAGGTGCCACTTGCCGATCAGGCCGGTCGCGTAGCCGGCGGCCTTCAGCGACTCGGCCAAGGTCACTTCCGAAGCGGGGAGCCCGCCCGTGGAAACCGCGCGAAGCACGCGGAACTGATTGTGCGCCATCCCTGAGCGGACGGGGTAGCGTCCTGTGAGCAGGGCGGCGCGGCTCGGCGTGCAGACCTCGGCGGCAGAGTAGAACTGGGTGAAACGCAGGCCTTCGGCGGCCATGCGGTCGAGGTGCGGGGTCTTGATCGTCGGGTGACCGTAGCAACCGAGGTCACCGTAGCCGAGATCGTCCGCCAGGATTATCACGATGTTGGGGCGGGGTGCGGCGGATGCGCCGAGGGAAAGCGCCGTGAAAAGAGCCAGTAGCAGGGGTCGCATGGGGATGAGAAAGCCCAGCCTGCTAGCTGAGGCAAAGGTGTTTTACGGCGGGGCGGGGAAGGGGCTTGAAAGATGAGAAGAATACGGGAGTTTTAAGCGCACACCCCCATGCGTAACGCCGTCATCTTGTCTGCGCTCACCCTCGTGTCCGCCTATGCGGCCGATGAGAAGCCCTACGAACCGGACTTCACCCCGCAGCCGCCGGTCAAGGCGCTGTCGCCCGAAGAGGAGCTCAAGACCATCGAGCTGCCCGAAGGTTATCGCCTCGAGCTCGTCCTGAGCGAACGCGACGGCATCCGGGAGCCGGCGAACCTGACCTTCGACGGCAACGGTCGCATGTACATCGCCGAGCTGCGTACCTACATGCAGGACATCGACGGCAAGAACGAGCACGACCCCATCGGCGTCGTCTCGCGTCACGAGAGCACCAAGGGCGACGGCAAGTTCGACAAGCACGTCCTGTTCCGCGACAAGATGGTCCTGCCGCGCATGGTGCTGCCGCTGGATGACCGCGTGCTCATCAACGAGACGGACACCTTGGACATCTTCGTCTACCGCGACACCAATGGCGACGGCGTGGCCGACACCAAGGAACCTTGGTTCGTCGGGGGCCCGAAGAACGGCAACCTCGAGCACCAGCAGAGTGGCCTGATCTGGACGATGGATAACTGGATGTATCAGACCTATAACGCGTATCGCCTCCGCTGGAACGGCGCGAAGGAGCCGCTCAAGGAAGGCATCCCCAACGGCGGCGGCCAGTGGGGCCTCGCCCAGGATGACCAAGGCAAGATCTGGTGGTCCAACGCCGGCGGCGAGAAAGGCCTCTGGCATTTCCAGACCCCGATTCTCTACGGGGCTTACGACATCAAGGGGCAGTTCCCGGAGGACTTCATGCAGGTCTGGCCTAAGATCGGACTCGCGGACCACCAGGGCGGCGCCGGTCGTACCCGTCCCGACAAGACCTTGAACCACTTCACCGCCTCGTGCGGCCAGGAAGTCGTGCGAGGCGACCGCCTGCCGGCTGATCTCCGCGGCGACGTCCTGATCTCGGAGCCGGTCGGCCGACTCATCCGTCGCGCCAAGGTCACCGTCGAAGACGGCATCACCCGCATCAGCAACCCTTACGCCAAGTCGGAGTTCATCCGCTCCAGCGATCCCAATTTCCGCATCGTCAACATGGTGAACGGCCCGGATGGCTGTCTCTACCTCGTGGACATGTACCGTGGCATCATCCAGGAGGGCAACTGGGTCAAGGAAGGCAGCTACCTCCGCAAGGTGGTCCAGCAATACTCCATGGATAAGGTCTTCGGTTACGGACGCGTCTGGCGTCTCGTGCACAAGGATTTCAAGCCCGGCCCCCAGCCGCGCATGCTCGACGAGACTCCGGCCCAGCTGGTCGCGCACCTTTCGCACCCCAACGGTTGGTGGCGCGACACCGCCCAGAAGCTGCTCGTGCTCAAGGGGGACAAGTCCGTCGTCCCGGCGCTCAACGAGCTCGCCCTGAGCGGCAAGGAGTCCTTGGGCCGCATCCATGCGCTCTGGACCCTCGAAGGCCTGGGCGCCCTCGAAGCCAAGACCGTGCGTGCCTTCCTCGCCGATAAGAATCCCGACCTCCGTCGTCAGGGCCTGCGTGCCGGCGAATCGCTGGTCCGTGCCGGCGACAAGTCGCTCATCGAAGATTTCGCCAAGCTCGGCTCTGACCCTGACGCCAACGTCGCCCTCCAGGTCATCATGACCGCCAAGATCCTCGGATCCAATGATGTCAAAGCCTGGCCTGATGCCGCCAAGTTCCAGCAGAAGGTCATGCTCACCACCGCCTCCAAGGGCGTGAAGGAGCTTGGCGCCATGGTGCTCACCGGTACGGATCAGGTCGGAGGCCGCGAGTATACCGGCGAAGAGAACAAGCTGCTCGTCAAAGGACAGACCATCTACCGCGAACTCTGCTTCGCCTGCCACGGTTACGACGGCAAGGGCATGGCCGTCGACGGCCCGAAGCCCGGCATGACCATCGCGCCGCCTTTCGGTAATTCGCTCACCGTGAACGGGCATCGCGATGGTATCGTCCGCGTGCTCCTCAACGGCATGGCCGGTCCCATCGGCGGCAAGACCTACGACGCCCAGATGGTGCCCATGCCCATGAACGACGACGAGTGGATCGCCGCCGTCGCCTCGTATGTGCGCAATTCCTTCGGCAACAAAGGCGCCCTCGTCTTCCCCAAGGACGTCGCCCGTATCCGTGAGGAAGTGAAGGGCGTCACCGCTCCGTGGACCCAGGAGACCCTGCAGGCCTCTTTGCCTCCCATCGTCAAGGCCGCCAAGGACTGGAAGGTCACGGCGAGCGACCAGGCGGACGTCGCGCAGAACGGCTGCGACGCCGACGGCAAGACCCGCTGGGAGACCAAGGATCAGCAGAAGAAGGGCATGTGGTATCAGGTCGAGCTTCCGTCCACGCAGGTCGTCGC
>JACCDN011225719.1_pt1 | contig 30624 bp, 28 predicted proteins | sample 7441691 | NCBI WGS metagenome assembly JACCDN01 (sample SAMN15323439, study PRJNA562643) | freshwater metagenome | isolation source: river surface water | place: USA:Blue River Watershed | collected 2017-08-16 | reverse complement strand
TAGCTCTGAACGGTGCTCAGTGTAAAATGCCCCCAGTTCAGCAACTGTCCATACGCTAAGTGCCACTTTATTGATCCTTCATTAACCGGTTTTGTCCTACAGAGCCAGCCGTCGCTGCCTCTATCCCTTACTACGAATCCCATCTTAGATTGTCGCGGGAAGGGGGCAAAACGGACAAATTGCCTAAAAGCCGATAGATCTAGCCTGCAAGTCAAACTCTGGCTCCAGCTTTCGTAACTCTTCGAAAGTGCCAACAGCGGCGATTTTCCCTTTTTTCAAATAAACCACCCTGTCAACTTCCTTCACTGTTGAAAGTCTGTGCGCGATCATCAAAACAGTGACGTCGCCTTTCAAGTCCTTTATTGCGTTCGAGATTTCAAATTCCGTCAGTCCATCCAGTGAACTTGTGGCTTCATCTAGGACCAACATCTTGGGCTTCGTGAACATAGCGCGTGCTATCCCAAGTCTTTGGCGCTGGCCTCCACTGATTTTTAAACCTCTCTCACCAACTGGCGCATCAAGACCTCCAGCTAGATTTTCAACAAAGTCGCTTAACTGTGCTTTTTCCAAGGCATCAAGAATTAACTCATCAGTTAATTGATCTCTGGGAAAACCCAACCCCACGTTTTCTCGGATAGTTCCATCAATAATCATTACGTCTTGAGGAACATAGGCAATTGCCCCGGGCCAGATTTTTACCGCAACTTCGGGGCTCTCGCCTGAAATCTTTACTGTTCCGTTTGCCACAGGTAAAACTCCCAATATGGAATCTACCAGTGTCGTTTTTCCTGCACCAGATGTACCCGCGAATGCGACGGACTCTCCAGGTAAAATATGAAGATTAATCTCTCTCAGGGTTGGTTGCGTAGCATCTGGATAAGTCCAACTCAAATTGGTGACCGAAACGGAAGGTATAAATCCATCATGTATGTAATCAACCTGATCTGAGACAGGCTCAATCTTTTTAGAATTTTTCAATCTCTCAATCAAATCAAGAGTTGGAGTAGCACTACCAATATTGGATTTTATTACAATCACTCCCTGTTGCATTCTCATAACTGCTGGAGCGATGCGAGTTCCCGCGGCTAAAAAAACAGCCAAAGTCGAAATTGCCTGGAGAGAATCTTGAACCAGAAACTGCACGCCCGAGATTACTACAGCGCCAATAATCACTGAGGACTCGGTCACATATTTACTAATATTTGGCATAAAAGCGATTTCAGCGCTCGAAGTTGCAATATCCCCTCGAATATTTGCAATATCACGAGCGTAAAATTCTCTCCTATTTCTCACAACAAGCTCTCTGTACGAAGTCAGTACCTCAACCATTTTTTCATTACTCTTTATATTTGCTTGAGAGTTTAACTCACCGAGTTTGACCGCTCTTGAACTTGTAGAGAAGTAAATAACAATACTTATGGAAGCAAAAATCAAAAGTGCAATTAGTGCAGTCATCACGTCAACTGCCAGCAATCCAACAAAGAGAACCATAAGAAGCGCACCATCGGCAATAAAGGTGATTCCGATGGCCAGAATCCCTAATGTGATTATCTGAACCCCATTTGTCAATGCAAAAATGGTTTGTTGAGTGGATTTCTCTGAAATTTCTGTAATTGGTTTTGTCAAGAATTTTGAGGTTAAATCTGAGGATATATAGGCTCCTCGTCGACTCAAAAAAAACATAGTCTTTCTAGTAAAAACTACTGAAAACACCGTTCTGAGCACTAACACAAAAGCTGCTAAGAATCCAAGTATTGCTACTTGGGTTTGAAAAGAAAAATCATTTAGGTTGAGTAAATCTATTGCTTGGCTGACCCGCCCTTGTGGTGCTTTTGAGTTAATTCCTGAGACCGTGAGCGCACCAATGATGCCAACTAGAATTACGCCGATGAGATCAAGGAAGCTTAGACATATCTGCACGATTAGCACGGCTGACAACTTAACTCTGTCCTTACGGGGCAGAATCAGAATGGACCTCAGGACCACCAAATTAGATTTATTTCTTAAGATAGAAGTGATCATTCAGGCTTTCTAATTCCATTCCAAAAGTAATACTCGTTGATTGTTGATTGGATGAAATTGATAACCCTAGTTGAAGTATCCGGAATTTCATATTCAATTGGTGTGATTGATCCCAATCCATTCGACTCCAGCAGAGTCAGTGACTGAATGATCGCATCTGCATCAATACCACTCATAATAATTGTGCCCGCCTCTAGTGCCTCAGGGCGCTCCATTGAGTTCCTCAGTGTGATTGCGGGGAACCCAAGAATTGCAGCTTCTTCACTGATGGAACCACTGTCTGACAGCACCGCCTTGGCGTTGAGTTGTAAACGATTGTAATCGACAAAACCAAATGGTTCATGGAACAACAAATTCTCGCTCGGCTGGATCGCGAGCTCTTGGAGTCTCTTTCTAGTTCTAGGGTGGACCGATACCAAAACGGGGATTTCGTACTCTTGGCTCACTCTCTCTAAAGAGGAGAATAAAGTTCTGATTCTGCCCTCTTCTGTGACATTTTCTTGTCTATGAACACTGACCAAAAAGTAATTACTCTTTTTGATTTTCAGTGTCTCTAGGACATTAGATTTATCAAATTTGTGTTTATGCTCTTCGATTACTTCCTTCATGGGAGATCCAATTAATGCAATTTTCCTGGGGTGGATACCTTCGGCCAGTAAATTGTTTCTTGCGCGTTCGGTGTATACCAAATTGAAGTCAGCGACATGATCCACAATCTTGCGATTGATCTCTTCTGGGACATTTAAGTCAAAGGAGCGATTGCCCGCTTCCAAATGGTAAATGGGTATATTGAATCGTTTGGCCAATATGGCTGACAGAGCACTATTTGTATCTCCAAGTATGAGAACTGCATCAGGTCTATTATCTAAGAATTCTTTTTCGATAGCTACAAACATTTCCCCTAGAAAATCTCCGAGCGATTCATTGCTTCCTTCGAGGTAGCAGTCTGGATTGCGCAAATCTAAATCGCTAAAGAAAACTTCATTTAACAACGGATCAAGGTTTTGACCCGTATGAATTACCTTATGGTCAAAGAAAACATCTAACTTTTTAATTATTGTTGACAATCGAATTATTTCGGGTCGAGTTCCAACTATCGTCGTGACTTTAATTTTCTTCATCTTTAAGCACCTCGGTTAAAAGCTTGGTACTCTGGCAAAGCTCCGATTAATTTTGCGACAGTCTCAGAATCCAGTTGGACGGTATTGCTCGATGTATAGGCTGAATCCGCTTTATTTTCAATTTGCCCTTTTTCAAAATAGATTTGGTAATCAAGTGATCTGGAGTCAAGTGGAACTCGAAAAAAATCTCCCATGTCCACTGCCTTGTTATTTTCCTCAGCACTTAATAGCGACTCAGCGTGTTTTTCGCCGTGTCTCACTCCAATATTTTGAAGTTCAACTTTTCCTACCTTGTTTTCCAGTATTGAAATTCCTTCGATGAGCGTCTTTACCGTACAGCCTGGAGCTTTCATTACAAACAGGTCACCCGATTGAGCGTTCGAAAATGCGAAATTAACCAGTGACACTGAATCGTCCAGAGACATCAGGAATCTTGTCATTGTAGGGTCAGTTACCGTGATTGGTTTTCCCGACCTGATTTGTTTTATAAAAAGAGGAATTACAGATCCTCTAGACATCATCACATTTCCATATCGCGTAATCGCAACACGGGTTTCCGCTCCGGGATAGTTTCTTGCATATGATTGTGCGACTTTTTCCATAAGCGCCTTGGTCATGCCCATTGCATTTATGGGGTACACAGCTTTATCTGTGCTTAAGCACACGACCGCTTTCACGTTCGCTTTAAATGATGCATCTAGCAAATTTGAGCTGCCAACTAAATTAGTCGCAACAGCTTGCATCGGAAAGAACTCACACGATGGTACTTGCTTAAGTGCAGCGGCATGAAAAACGTAATCCGTCCCTCTCACTGCGTTTTCTACACTGAGTGCGTCACGAACATCGCCAATAATGAACTTGAGTCTTTCATCCCGAATATCGTTACGCATTAAATCTTGTTTATTTTCGTCTCGTGAGAAAATTCTCACCTCTGAAACTCCGTCTTTCAGTAGGCGACGAGCCATCGTGCTACCAAAAGAGCCGGTGCCACCAGTAATGGTTACAACGGAACCATTCAAAGATTCCAACATTACTAACCCCTGTTTCTTGATTCATTCATGGCAATTTTGGACTGCATTTCCCAAACAGCGTATTCTTCAATCATTTCTTTGATAGTTGGAGCCTCAGAATAGCCTGCACCTACCCAGAACCCTGAATTTCTGGACTCGGAAATTGTGCCTAAAGTTCTATCTATGTCGATTTCAGCCTCGAATGGGGCAATCTCGAGATCGAGACGATTAAAGCTGTCTGCGATGTCATTTAAAATGTCGAATTTTGACACGGTGTCAGCCGGAACAAGGTGAAATGTTCCCTCTTCAAAAGTGCCACCAGCCATGACGCCTAGAACTACCTTTGCAAAATGGTATGTGGTTACGCCATTCCACAGATGATTAATAAATCCTTGAACCCTTGAATTTTCTGGTTGGCTTAGGAGCCAATCCATGAGTGAATTTTGACTTCTTAATTCTCGGCCAATTATTGAGCATCTGATGTGCATCAAGTTTTCGCTTAGTTTCTCGCCCTCGGATTTGCTTCTTCCATAAACATCAGTTGGGGTGTGAGGCGAAGTTTCAAGATAGTTTCCTTGGAGTCCAGAAAATACACAATCAGTCGCAATCTGAATCGTCTTGATTTTTAAACTCTTACTTGCCGACGCAAGTTCTTGCGAGAAATCCCGGTTAATTTTTTGGGCCACGCCAATTGACTGCACATCACTTTCTTGAATTAGCTGCCTAATCACTCCCACCGCATTTATGCAGTAGTCAAAACTAGGTTGATTTTCAAACAATTCCTGTGTCTTATTCTTCAACACGTCAAACTGAATATGCGAATTGCCTGAGAGTACAGGTGAGTCCGACCTATTGGCCTCAACAACTTCTACGCCTTGCTGGTTGAAATAGGTCACCAAGGTGTGACCAAGCATTCCTGTAGTCCCTAAGACCAATACTCGCGTCACTTGAAAATGTTATCATGCTCACATTAGTTGAGATAAAGTGTAGTTATGAGTGCCCAAAAGCCAGTTTTCTCAATAGTCACTCCCGTATACAATGGGGAAGCTTATCTGCAAGAAACTATCGAATCTGTTTTGCGAAATGCAACAGGGTACAGTTTCGAATACATCATCATTAATGATGGATCCACCGATGGCACACAAAACATTTTGAAGAATTACTCTGATTCGGTGAGAATCGTTTCTCAGCCTAACTCTGGAGAATCTTCCGCCGTCAATAAAGGGTTGTCGTTGGCTACCGGCACTTTAGCTTTGATTGTGAGCGCAGATGATCCCATTTTGACTCCACGCTTGTTTGAGGGGGTAGAACAAATCTTTGAATCGTCCCCCGATTTGGCAGCTCTTTATCCAAATTGGAACCTAATCAATTCTGAAGGAGAAACAGTAAAGACAATCAAGGTGCCCGAATTCTCACTCGAACTTCTGATTGGGGAATGCCGAACGCTTCCTGGGCCTGGCACCTTTTTTAGAACTTCATTTGCTAAAAAAATTGGCGGTAGGGACACCAGGTGGAAATTTGTGGGTGACTATGACTTTTGGCTTCGTTTAAGTCAGATTGGAGAAATTCGACATCGGCCTGAGGTAGTAGCTCAATGGAGATCGCACTTTGGATCGACTTCGATAGCACAACGTGGAGAAGCGATGGCTCTTGAAAGAATTCAAGTGATTGAGAATTTCATTCAGAATTATTCAATTGATTCCAAATTAAGGCGGAAAGCGCAAGGCTCGAGCTACTTTATGGCGGCTCGTTTAGCATTTTTCTCTAAACAGATTCCTGGTAAGAGATTTCTCTTGAATGCATTCGTTCACAGAAGAGGAATCCCAGGATCCGCCAGCCTACTGGTCGTGCTCTATATCATTTCACTTCCAATTAGCAGATGGTTAGTAAATCCTCTTTATTTATTTTTTAACAAACACAAGACACAAAGAAATCAATTTGGTGTCCAAGGTGCGCCTGACTCCCATAAATTTTCAAGTAATTCATGATCTCTTTTCGTATCCATGCATTGCCAAAATCCATCATGCTTATAAGCCATAAGCTCTCCTGCATTGGAAGCGATCTCAAGAGGCTCTCTCTCAAGAAAGGTTGTGTCTCCTTCAATTAGATCGAAGAATTCAGGTTCGATCACAAAAAAACCACCGTTAACCCAGCCATCTCTCAATTGTGGTTTTTCCTCAAACTTCCGAACTTTGTCGCCTTCGAGCTCCAATTCTCCAAATCTTGCTCCTGGGCGAACCGCAGACATGGTTACCATTTTTCCATGAGCACGGTGGAATGCGAGAAGCTTATCAATCTGAATATCCGCGACAGCATCACCATAAGTCAGCATAAAAGTTTCATCGCCAATATATTCTTTTAATCTCTTTACTCGACCCCCCGTCATGGGGCTAAGTCCAGTGTCAACAAGCGTAACTTTCCAATCTACATCATCCTGTTGAATAGGCGTGATTACTCCATTGGCTAGATTAACTGTAAAATCTGAATTCACGGCTCGATAATTTAAGAAATACTCTTTAACAATTTCAGCTTTGTAGCCAAGGGCAATTTGAAAGTCTTTAAACCCATAGCTTGCATAAATTTTCATGATGTGCCAAATAATTGGTTTTCCACCTATTTGCACCATTGGTTTTGGAATGACGTTTGTATACTCACCAAGACGAGTGCCTAGACCACCAGCTAACAAAACGACTTTCACAGGGACCTCATTTTAGGGTAAACCTTTGCGAACACTTCGCGAACCAGTAGAATTGTATCAACTGTTCAATCTATTTTTGGTTTGGACTGGTTTAGCTAGTTCATTTGTGGGCAAATTGGTGAAGTGGGCCTTTATGGACGCTTCCCATAAGAGATGGGGAGTCTCCTCTATGACTATGGCTCCAAAATTCCTAATAACTACGGCTGATGAGCAAACTTGGAGCTTTGATGAACGTGTCATTTTCCTTGGTGACTGGTGTTTAAAGCATAGTCGCCAGCACATTTGGGGGCATATGGATCATGAAATCGCAGCCCCCTATGGACTTTCTCAGAATCAACGCGATCTGGACTTATCTGAAGTCAAAAGAATCACCTCTCAACTTCTTGAAGAACTAACTAAGGCTTTGAATAAAATACATACCAAGTCACATAGTTCACGTTACTGGAACATCATCTTGGGCAACTGGTTGGTGAGGTATGTATCAACTTGCTACAACAGATACTCAACCATCCTGGCTGTTTTAGAGAAGCATGATATTTCTGGAACATCTGTTTTTCGTCGCGAAAAGTATTCAATGGTGGTGTCAAACTCATCTCAGTTTGTTAATCTTGTTAATCAAAGTTCTTGGAACAATTTTTTGTACTTTAAGGTTTTAGATTTCATTGGGTTCAAGAAATTATATTTCTTGGATGCGAATGACATAGCCATAGAAGATAACACTGCGGAACTTACCAATTATCGTATTACAACTCTGAAGCGACTTTTGAAATCGGGATTGACGCGATTATTGCCTTACTTTTCAAGAGACTCCGATGCTTTGATTTTGAACTCTTATCTGCCACGTATAGAAGAGATAAAGTTACAACTCCGACTGTTACAAATTCCACAACTGCACAAACCTTATACTGCGCAGATCTCGCCGGTGGATTCAAATATCCGTGATGCACTTCAAATAAGTTCTGACGGTCATAAAGGTTTTGAAAAATTCATTCGTGACTTACTTCCTGAGGTGCTGCCTACTTGCTTCCTCGAAGGATTTGAATCGCTAGAGCATGCTGCGAGAAGCATTGGGTGGCCGTCTAAGCCAAAATTTATTTTCACTTCTAATAATTTTGATACTGATGAATTGTTCAAAGTTTGGACTTCGGAGAAAGTTGAAGAAGGAATCCCGTATTACATCGGGCAACATGGAAACAATTACGGTACTTCAAAATTGTCAAGCAATTATCCCGAGCTTCAATATTCAGATAGATTCATTACATGGGGGTGGTCAGATGGCTCCCCAAAAGTCTTACCTGGATTCATATTTAAAGTCGCAAAGAAACCTAAATCGTTCGATCCAAATGGGGGGCTATTATTAATATCAAATTGTGTGGACCATATGTCGTTCACCTACGATTCCACTCATGAATTCAAGAATTATCAAGATGGACAGTTTAAATTCTTAGCAGGCTTGCTCCCTAGCATTCAAAGCAGTACAACAGTTAGACTACATGCAGGGTGGAAACTCACAAGCTGGGAAGATGACTTAAGGTGGCGAGATCGGTTTCCTAAAATTCACCTTGATTTAGGTAGGACACCGATTGATCAACTGTTGGGCAAGAATAGGCTCGCCGTTCACTCATATGATTCCACAGGGATTCTAGAGGGACTAGCATCAAATGTTCCAACATTAGCATTTTGGGAAGGTGGTTTCGAACATCTCTTGCCAGAGGCAAAAGATTACTATCAAACTCTGCTTATGGCAGGAATCATTCATCTAGATTCAAATACGGCTTCAGCGCTAGTGAATGAGAACTGGGACGACATTCTTGAGTGGTGGAACTCTTTACAAGTACAACAAGCCAGAGTGCAATTCTGTGAAAAATACGCGAGGGAAGAATCCAATCCATCTAAGTCATTGAAAAAGCTTCTGGGTTAACAGCTTCATTCACAAAATGCTGTGTTTCTCAAATCTAACACTCTACTTGTCTAACATTAAGGTGAAAACTTTCAATCTTGCGAAGCCAGTTAGGTGTTCTAATTTATTCTGATTGTGAATACTGTGGCGGGAGTTAGAATACGATTGCCGTACTCTAACTGAACCATAATTCGAGAATTTCTATACAGGCAAGAAATGAAGTTTGGAACGATACAATTGTTATCTTCCTTTTAGAGGACATTTTAATGTATACCGAGTTCTACAAACCATTTTTGTAGCGGGAATCCATGTACCGTCTTTGAATTCTGGCTTAGAATTTGGGCCTCATGCCTCAGGATTCCAATCTAATGTGAGATAAGATTTAGTTCCAGCGTTTGAAAACTTACTGAAAGGCGCCTCGATGGACTCAATTAACATGAGTGTTGCACTTAAGTCTTACGCAGGAAAGCGTGTGCTCGTCACTGGTCACACAGGTTTTAAAGGGACTTGGCTGATTCAAATATTAAGAATCCTGGGAGCGGATGTGGCGGGCTATGCTCTTCCTCCCGAGACGGAAGAATCGCACTTCGAATCCCTTGGCATTCAGGAAAAAATCATGAATGTCTTTGCGGACATAAGAGACCTAGATAAGTTGAAAAGGGTTTTTGAGGAGTTTAAGCCGGACGTTGTTTTTCACCTAGCAGCACAAGCATTAGTAAAAGAATCTTATTTAGATCCGGTAAATACAGTTGAAACAAATGTGTTGGGTTCTGCTAACTTGTTGGAAGCCGTGAGATTAACCAATAGCGTCCAAGCTCTCGTGTACGTAACTTCTGATAAATGTTACGAGAATTTTGAGTGGGAATGGGGATACAGAGAAAACGATTCTCTTGGTGGACGCGACCCTTACAGTGCATCTAAGGCAGCAGCCGAATTAATATTCAGCTCATACTCTCGCTCATACTTCGAGAACCGAACGTCATTCGGTGCAGCTTCTGTGCGAGCGGGGAATGTGATTGGAGGCGGAGATTGGTCGCTCAATCGAATCATCCCAGACTGTGTGAGGGCATTCCAGAATGATGGCGAAATCACTATTCGTAACCCAGAGGCAACGAGGCCGTGGCAACATGTTCTAGAACCGCTTTCCGGTTATTTGCTAGTTGGTGCCAATCTGATGATCAATCCACTCAAATTTAATGGGGCATGGAATTTTGGTCCTCCGGCTTCTCAAGTGAGGACTGTTTTTGAGGTTGCTTCCACCGTAATGGAACACCTTCAAGCTGGTCGTTTGAACATTGAGTTGGATGATAGGACTTTTCACGAGGCTAAATTCTTGCAGTTGAATTGTGACCGTGCAAATCAACTACTTGGATGGTCGACTCGATGGAATATTGAAAGTACACTAAAAAAGACAGCAATTTGGTATAAAGAATTCTATTCTGCAAAACCGGTAATGGAAATCACAAATGCTCAAATTCACGAATACTTTCTGGAGTTAAAATGATCGAAGGCGTAATTCTGACTCCACTGAGTCAAATTTTTGATGAACGAGGCAAAGTTATGCACATGCTGAGGGCAGATTCTGAAATTTTTATTAGCTTTGGTGAAATATATTTTTCGTGCACAAATCCAGGAGCAATAAAAGCTTGGCATAGGCACAAGCAAATGACTTTGAATTACGCAGCAATCACAGGAGAAATCAAGTGTGTCTTATTTGATGATCGACCAGGAAGTGCGACCAGAGGCGAAGTAAATGAATTTTTCCTATCTCCAGAAAACTATTTTTTGCTAACAGTTCCCCCGATGGTGTGGAATGGTTGGAAAGGTTTAGGAAACGACAAATCAATTGTTGCCAACTGTGCAACCATCCCACATGATCCACTTGAAATAGAGAGAAAGCCAGCTTTAGATATCGGCTTTCCCTACAACTGGGATTTAGTATCACGGTGAGTATGCAAGTTTCAAGGTGGCCTTAAATGGTTCCAAAAATACTTGTCGTTGGTGGAACTGGCTTCATTGGGGAAAACGTTATAGGTCGTGCTAATGCGCTTGGTTGGGAGACAACGAGTATAAGTCTTTCAAGCAGTTCAAAAGCAAATGCCAGAAATCTAAAGTGTGACTCCCATAATTCACGAGAATTGGCGAGAACTCTATGTGGTGAAAAATTTGATTATGTTGTCAATTGTGTTGGTTACCTTAACCATAGTTTGTATTTTGATGGTGGCCAGCAACAACTCGATTTCCACTTTAAATCCTTGACAAACATAATCGACAATCTAGACAGGACGCAGCTGAAATGCTTCATTAATTTGGGAAGTGGAGATGAATACGGCAGCGCCAAGGCTCCTCAGTCAGAAATCTTACGAGAAATGCCAAATTCTCCATATGCTATGGCGAAAGTTGCAAGTTCACATTTCCTACAAATGTTGCATCGGACAGAAGGTTTCCCTGCTGTCACCCTAAGAATTTTCTTAACCTATGGACCTGGACAGAGAGCAAATCGCCTAATTCCACAGGTAATCAAAGCTTGCATAGACAAAAAAAATTTCCCGGCATCACGTGGAGAACAGTTGCGAGACTTTTGCTACATCGACGATGTGGTTAGTGCAATATTCTCTGCATTGCTCAGTTCAAATGCACATGGACACATCCTAAATGTAGGATCTGGTGAACCGACATCGGTTAAGGAGGTAATTCTCCGAATTAACTCGATTATTGGATCAGGCACTCCTCAGTTTGGCAGCATCCCAAATCGAACTTTAGAAAATTCTTCACTATACCCAGATTTACGATTAGTTAAGAAAGTTATTGGTTGGTCCCCCAGTGTTAGCCTTCAAGAGGGGCTCACCAGAACTGTTTCGAGTTTTATTCCTAATGAGTAAGGATCCGCGTGTAAGCATTGTCATGAACTGTTACAACGGTTCAAAATATCTAGTTCAGGCCATCGAGAGTGTGATCTCACAAACTTATCAAGATTGGGAGCTAATATTCTGGGATAATCTCTCAACAGATTCGAGTCCTGAAATCGTGCTGGGCTTTAATGATACAAGAATTAGGTATTTTCAAGCCAAATCACATACAACACTTTCAGTCGCAAGGAATTCCGCTATCAGTGCCAGCCAGGGAGAATTCATAGCCTTTCTAGACGTTGACGATTGGTGGGAGCCAGGCAAATTAGAAAAACAAGTCCTATCATTTCAAGATGCGGACGTGGGGTTTGCTTGTTCCAATTTTTGGATTTTTCATGAAAATAAGTCCAGCTTAAAGTTGGCTCATTCCAAACCAATTCCGAGTGGGTACCAACTCGGAAACTTGCTAGAAAGGTACACGGTAGCTCTCCCAACCTTGGTGATTAGAAAATCTCTCTTAACTGAATCTGAGTTCGCCTTCGATCCTGTTTATCATATAATTGGAGATTTCGATTTGGTTATTAGACTTTCTGCATGCTCAAAAATTGCCAGGATTGATGACCCTTTAGCAACCTATCGAATCCATGGAGCAAATGAAAGTATTGTCAAATCAGAATTGCAAACTTCTGAAATCGAGCATTGGGTGAAGAAGAATTCTCAGAATACTTCAATCGGACATAATCCAAAGTTTGCACTGGTTTCATCAAATCTGTATTTTAATATTGGTATAAGTGCGCGCAAAAGAGGTGAGATTCGAACTGCGTTATCTGCTTTTTATAAAATTAAAAATTTAAATAGAAAATTGAAATTCTTGATTTGTCTCTTTCTTCCTTTACATATTTTGAATAGAAAGTTTCATTGAAAAAAATGCCTCCATGGCTTAGTGTGGCGAAATCACCTGGTTCTAGCTCTCGGAATAACATGGCGCCATGAATCTCAAGAGTCCGCTGATTTTTGTGTCTTATAAGGTTGGGAGGCTCGGTGGGGTCATGGCCGAATATGCTGAGGATAAATTAAGAATTCTAGAATATCTAGGGTTGGAAACCCTTGTGATAACCAGCTTGGATTCCATACCTAATGACCGAGCAAGCGTAAGATATTTTCGAATTCCCTCATTGTCCTGGAGTGAGTTTTCTAAGCAGATTAATTCGCTAAACACGAATGGCCAGCCACTCCCATGGCAAGGCTTTCTTATGTATCCATTCTCTTTCAGCTTGGGCAGAATAATTGATGTATTTTTTTTGAAGAAATTGGGTTCGAGCTCAGGAGGCAATTGGACGTGGGCTTTTGTTTGTCTACCAATCACTTTATTTCTATCGTTGAGAAACCGAGCCAAAGTCGTTTTCGCAACAGGGAGTGCTAGTGCGGGATTGGTGGGTGCATTTGTCCGAGTTCTCATTCGGACTCCTTTTTTTTATGAGATACCAGACCCTTTGGTGGGTTCCACTTTGTCGAGAAATCCAGCACAACTAAAGAGGATTGCGGGCTTGGAAAATTTCCTTATTCGAAAATCATCTAAAACTGTATTCAACTCCCGTAGAGCTGCTTCTGACGCGATGATCAGAAACCCTAGCCTTGAATACAAAATCTCAGCTGTTTATCCGGGTGCCTGGACTTTTATGCCTGATCCTGATGTTAAACCACGGTCAAAGTTTTCATTTGTTCACTTAGGTTCCTTATACGGAAGTAGAAATCTCAATCTCTTTTTCGCAGCACTAGAAAAGGTCGTTGAGGAAGATTCGCTTGAGGCCACGAAGTTTCAGGTCATCAATGTAGGGCATATTGATGAGCAGCAAATCAATAATTACTCATCTACTATTGAATTTGTCTCTATTCCTGCCCTGAATCGAGACGAAGCAGTTCGATTTGCATCTAGTTGCTCGACTCTTCTCTTGATTCAGCACGAAGATTCGCGAAGCGCAGAATCAATACCATTCAAAATTTATGACTACCTGAACCTGAATCTTCCTATTATCTCTGTTCTCGATAACCCTGAAATTTTGGATTTGCTTGGAGAATACTCCGTGCTTGCAAGTAAAATTAAGGATATCCAACAGCTTAAGGTTTCCATCAGAAAGTCATTGGCTTGGAATTCCGATCAATCAGCTAAACACCGCGCATCCCTAGATCCCCTAATCCAGTTCCAGAGAATTTTTCTATAATTCCTTTCGGTCTATCTATTCGAAAAACCGGATTTCTGCCTTGGGGAGTACAATGCCCTTATGCTGATTTCTCAGATTTGGAAGAACGAAAAGCTTCTGAAATCCGGAGTGCAACTCAGTCCAATAATCGGTAAAGCCAAGAAGACAAATACCAACCTCGTAGTAATGGTGGGTATGTTCAATTCACCGCATTTTCAAACTTGGGTTCGAGCTTTTCAATCCGAGTTCCCGGATAGGCGACTGGTCCTATTTCCATCAGACAGACCCATTCCTGAGATTTTCAGTGACCGGAAGCTTACCTACCCGCACGCACCTACTCGTTTGTGGAAAATATCGCCTCTTCATAAAGTCAATTTTTATGCATATGCCCTACTAGATAAAACTCTCGGTCTTAAGTGGCGTGCTTTTTTTCTCGGATTGCTAGTAGCAAAGAGGCGTCCCGCGATTCTACATTTTCATGAGATGCAACATGCAGCTTACATCTTCAATCTTTTGGTGGGCTATCGTCGAATCTCTTCAGACATCCGAAAGATTATTTCTACTTGGGGTAGTGATCTGACTCTTTATTCTTGGACAGATTCTAATCAATCTAATTTAAGAACCTGCCTTGCTTGGGCTACAACAATTACTGCAGAGAAAATAAGCGAGAGAGAAGATGCATCAAGACTTGGTTACACTGGAGATTTTAAAGCACCCGTATATATCCATATTGGGCGGCCTAAAAGAGACAAGTTCGAGTATGCGCTCCCAAGTAGTCGAAAGAGGATTCTGCTGAAGGGGTATCAAACGAACCCTGGTCGTGCTTTAAATGCACTTTACGTTTTGTCAAATTTGAGAGAGTTGCTCAGTGACTACGAAATCTGTGTTTACTCTGCGACTGAGCCAGTCCAGGTACAAGTTGATATTTTAAGAAATCGTGAGAGTTTAGATATCAAGGTGATCAGCCTGAATCATCAGGAGATGCAAGAGTTTTTTCAAACTGCAAGAATCTCAATTGCAATATCAGAATCCGATGGGCTTCCAGCTGCATTTATAGAATCAATACACGCGGGCGCATTCCCAATCCAGAGCGGAAATTCGGCAGTTAATCAATTTGTAATTCATGGAAAGAGTGGATTCCTGGTTCAGCCTTGGGACCTAGTAGGTCTTGAAAATTGCATCCGTATTGCACTTTCCGATAATCAACTCGTTGATTCCGCAGCGGAAGAAAACAGAAAGATTTTGAATTCTAAGTACGACATGCAGGAAGGTGTAAGGAATCTCAAGAGTTTGTATCTATAGTTTTTTCATAGTTGAAGAACGCAAACTTAGTTCAATTAGGTGAAAGATAAAAAAGAGCCATCTTTCTCCATTAGTTTTGAAAGTTTTCACTCAAGGCAACGATTCTTGATTCCTAAAGGCTTAGCAAGTATTCACCAGACTGATCTTCCGCCGTCAATCACGATGCTCTACTCGGTCATGCAATCACTTTCATTGTATTAGTATAAAAACGTCACTCATAGATTCGATCGCTTGACACATCAAACTCTTGTCTGGTTTCTCGCAATTTTTCGAGATTTAAGGTGCAGTATCCGATTTCTTCTTCACTAGAAAGTCTTAATTGAGTTATTCCCTCATAGTCCACTACCAGGGAATTCCCGCCGAGTGCAATTTCTCCTTGTTTTCCAATGCCGTTGCACGCAATTATATAGCACTGATTCTCTACCGCCCGTCCGGCCGCTAATTTCAAAAAATGCTGAATTCTACTTTCTGGCCAAGCTGATGGAATCACAAATATCTCAGGAATATCTACAGAATATCTAAAATGTTCAGGAAATCTCAAGTCATAGCAAATTGCAAATCCAACTTTGCCAAAAACTGTATTAAGTTCAGCACGACTGACGCCCGGGGCCAATCGCTGTGCCTCACTGGAACCATATCCGAATAAATGTCGTTTTGAGTAACTCGACAAGATTACTCCATCAGGATTTATAAAGAAGCACGTGTTTGTGATTTCTCCTGCATCAGTCATAATCAGAAAGGATCCGGAACAGATCCATGTCTTTCTTTCTTTGGCCCATCGGATCAAATAATTCAAATAATTATTTGGGAACTCTAGTGGGCTCATTTTTTCTGACCAAGTTCCAAAGGCCCCTTGCAACCACAGTTCAGGAAGCACCACCATATCGCATTGTTCAACCTTATCTAAAACATCTATGGCGCGATAGAATTGTTTCTCCACTCCGACTTCCTCGTCGGTTTTTAATTGAACTATTGCAATTTTCAATTCTGACTCCAAGTTCTTCCTCATATTCCGTAAAAAGTTTTTTCAATTAGATTTCCTTTGAGTAAAATACCAAATCCAGGTGATATTCTTACGCTCCATCAAGGTGTCCTTGTCGGTGGAATTGGAGCTAACTGTGAGAAGACTTGAACAGTTACTTCATGATTCAACCTCTGTGATTACAGTCGCTGAAATAGGGATTAATCATGATGGAAAATTGTTAGTAGCCAAGCAGTTGATACAGGATGCGAAATGGTCAGGTGCGACCGCTGTCAAGTTTCAGTACCGAAATCTAGAAAATATCTACCTTGGTGAACTGAAAGAGATTGGCGATGAAATTGTTGAATCTGAGATTAAGAGAAATTTTCTAACTCCTAAAAAAATTCTGGAGTTGTCTTCTTTTGCGAAGTCGCTAGATCTATTGGTTGGAATTAGTTTCTTCACCGTGGAGGATTTGGATGATTTTGGATCTGATTTATACCTGTTTGATTTCTTCAAAATACCCTCAGCTGAAATGCTGAATTTTGATTTGATTGATGACTTACTTCGATATGGTGTTGAGGTTTTGGTTTCAACTGGCGCCCACAATGAAGTGCAGATTTCAAAAATGTTAAACCGTTATACGGCCAATCAAATTATCCCTATGCATTGCATTAGCAACTATCCGACAATGTGTTTCAATAGCAAGATAGGTTATATCAAGCATCTGCTCAGAAATTGGAACGGAGTAGTGGGATACTCAAGCCACGATGAAGACTGGAAGATTGCAATTGTTGCATTATCCTTCGGTGCAAGATTGGTTGAGCGTCATCTCACAGTTGCAAAAGACGCAATTGGACTCGATCATTCGACGAGTTCGACAAAAGAGGAGCTAAGGGAATTTACCGAATTCGCGAAAGATTTCTCGAAAATTACTTCAGGAGATGGCCCTAGACATCCAAACCAAGGTGAGCTAATAAATCTCCAAAACTTGGGACGTTCGTTTTTTGCGAAAACCTCCATTAGTTCTGGAGATAAGATATCGAAATTTGATTTCGTTTATCGAGCGCCTCGTACTGGTATTCCAATTGATGTATTCCGAGAATACCAAGGCAAGCCTCTCCTTAAGGACATTGGAGTAGGAGAGGTACTAACTCGTTCCCATATTTCCTCTACGGCTCCGCTTGAAACTACCGCGATTGAGACCGCAATTGGGCTGAAGATTGCCCTTCCAGCAAGACTGCATGATTTTAAAGAAATTCATGACAAATTTATGTTACGTCATTATGAACTGCATCTCTCTTATGAGGAAGTGGCTCGTTTAACTGACTTTGATTTTATCCCCAAACTTGAGGGTCTCTCTGTTCATTTGCCAGACTATATTTCTCCCAACCAGCTGATTGATCCATTCTCCGAAGATTTCGAGATTCGTGCTAAGAGCTCAGCGATAATCGCAAAGCTGACAGAAGTAGTAGTTAGGGAGCAAGAAATCAGGGGAATACAAATACCGCTTGTGGGTAGTTTTTCTGTGGGAGCACAGCGCAAAAGTTTCTACCAAAATCACTTTGATTTCCAAGACGACCTACGGGAAAAAGGTGTCGAGCTGCTATTTCAGTGGCTTCCTCCCTTCGCCTGGTATTTTGGCGGAGCTTCCAAGCTACTTGCATTCAATGATCCCGCTTCCGCACTGCTGCTCGCTGAAAGAAAGAGAGGTATTTGCCTCGATGTTTCTCACTTCAAACTTGGAGTTGAATATTGGGGTTCGTCACTACAGGATTTATTCTCTGATCTCTTAGATACCGCAACACATTTCCACATTTCTGATGCTGCTGGGCTTGATGGGGAAGGTCTTCCCTTCGGTGAAGGGTCCGGCGATATCCGACTCTATCTCGATAGAATTATGCAAAAGAGTGGTACGAAGGTAATTGAAGTGTGGCAAGGCCATTTGAATAACTACGCGGGCTTTACAAACGCAATTAACTACATTGGGTCAAACTATGGGAAATAAATCTGCTCTAATTACTGGCATCTGTGGCCAAGATGGTTCATATCTTGCTAAGTTGCTCTTAGATAGCGGTTTTCGGGTTACCGGCACGTGCAGGAAGAATTCGGCGGATTACTTCTGGCGATTAATTCAGTTGGGAATTCTTGATCAGGTTGAATTAGTCGATTTACATATTGGCCAATCATCAGAGCTAAACTCGCTTGTCGCGGACAAGCAATTTGATTGGGTATTTCACTTAGCTGGAGATTCATTTACGGCAGACTCGTTTACTCACCCTTATCGAACTTTGAACACAAATATCCAGGGAGCTGTCGAGATTCTACAATCGGTGCGTTTAAGTAGTCTTTCCACGCGTGTTTTTTTAGCAGGAAGCTCTGAAATTTTCCAAAATGAATCCAAAATTCCATTATTGTGTAACGAGAATTCGCCTGTATCACCTAGGAGTCCATATGGGGTCTCTCAATTGGCAAATCGAGAACTCGCCCAAATTTATCGAGAAGCATTTGGACTTTTTGTTACATACGGAATTTTGTTCAACCATGAAAGCCCTTTGCGATCTGATTTCTTCGTCACAAAGAAAATCGTAAAAGGTCTAGCTGAATTAAATCGGGGAGGGACAAAACCCTTAAGTTTAGGAAATCTTGGGGCATCCAAAGATTTTGGTGATTCCAGAGACTTTGTCAGGGCTTTTGTCAAAATCTTAGGTATTAATGATCCTTCAGAATTCGTTGTTGCGACAGGAAAGCTCACCAAAGTCAGGGAAATCTTGGAGATTACTGCAAAATTGTACGGTTTTGAACCGGTATTTATTGGGCACGGACTTGAAGAAATATGCATTGATGCGCGTTCAGGTCGAAAGCTTGCCGAAGTCAGTTCTAAACATTTTAGGCCATTAGAAACCAATCCGATCATGGGTGACTCAACAAAGCTAAATGTTTTGACAGGATGGAATCCTTCCTACTCAATTCAAGATACCTTAGTTGATATGTGTTCTGAAAATCTCGAAGGTGGCTTTGAATGAAGAGTGAATTTATCGTAACTGGGTCAGATGGATTCTTGGGATCGGCATACATGGACCATTTGATATCCCAGGGTATGAATGTAAAGGGGCTGGACTTTTCAACCCCTATAGATTTAGGAGTAGAGAGGCAGGTGCACAACTGGTTCAGCAACAACTCAGGATCTCATCTCGTGAACTTTTTTGGGATTAATGACCATGTCGCCACGACAAAAGAAAAAATGTCTTACCTCGATCTCCCTTTGACTGAGTTTGAAAATGTAATGAGGACTAATGTCGTCAGTCTTTTTTCAGTCTGTCGCGAGTTTATTCGTGCAAACAAATCAGGCACGATCGTGAATATTTCTTCGATATATAGTTTAGTTTCACCCAATCCTGGGCTTTATCCATCGAGCGAAAAGAATATCGCCTACGGAGTTTCGAAGGCGGCCGTTAATCAATTAAGTAGGCATCTTGCGGTACATGCAGCACCTGATTTTCGTGTGAATACAATAATTCTTGGAGGCATACGAAAGGATCAGCCCGTGGATTTCATAAATGCCTATGCTGGTCTAACACCAATGGGCAGAATGGGGGAGCCGCAAGATTTATTTGGCATGATAGATTTTTTAGCGGGATCTACTTCTGGTTATATAACTGGGGGCTCATTTACAGTAGATGGAGGCTGGACTTGTCTCTAGACAAACGAACCCGAACATCCGCATCAAGAGTTGCGTTGATTCCAGCGCGCGGTGGTTCCAAAGGGATAGAAGGAAAGAATCTGCGCGAATTGCTAGGGCGCCCGCTAGTCACTTGGCCGATCGAGGCAGCAAAGCAGACCGGCATGTTTGATCGAATAATTTGTTCAACGGATTCGCCAGAAATAGCAGAGGTTGCACGCGACGCCGGTGCAGAAATTTTAGGACTTCGTCCTGAACATCTCTCCCGCGACGAAACTTCAACTGCAGATGTCATCGACCATATCATAGTCCAGTTGGAAAATTCTCAAGAAATTGATGGCCGGACTAGCATTACCTTGCTTGAACCTACATCTCCATTAACTTCGAAAGATGACATCAAAAAGGCCTTAGTTAAATTTGAAAAATCGGAATGCACTTCATTAGTTTCTATCTCTCCGTTGATTTCTGGCCATCCCGACTTTTCTTTCAAATTGGATGTTCTTACTGGAAATATTCAACACCTTCAAAAAGGCGATTGGGTGCACAAGCGAAGGCAGGATATTTCTAATTTGTATTTCCTAGATGGAAGTCTCTACATCTCCCAGGTGGAATCCTTTAAGAAGTTTCATAAGTTTATCCAGGATAGTACATGTGGTTTTCAGCTTGAAAACTGGAAGTCATTTGAGGTTGACGAGGAAATTGATTTGGTAATTGTTGAGGCGATTATGTTGGCGAAAGGTTACTAATGGACTCGAATGCTATTGAACAGGATTTTCAAAGAAGATTAGAAGCTGTGATTCCTGGGGGGGCACATACCTACTCTAAAGGGAGGGACCAGTACCCTTCAAACGCCCCGTCTCTCTTAGTGAGAGGTAAAGGTTCACGAGTTTGGGATTCGAGCGGCACGGAGTATCTCGATTACGGCATGGGTCTAAAAAGTGTCTTACTGGGTTATGGGATTCCTGAAATTGTGGAGGCAGCTCATGCTGAGATGATCAAAGGGAATAATTTAAGTAGGCCTAGTCTGATTGAGCTTGATGCTGCAGAGCTCATTACAGATTTGATTGAATCTGCTGAAATGGTAAAGTTTGCAAAAAACGGCTCTAATGTAACGACTGCAGCAGTAAAGATGTCTAGGGCTTTTACTGGGAGGAAGTTCGTTTGTGTTCCGGAGGAACAACCATTTTTTTCCTTCGACGATTGGTTCATTGGTTCAACTGCGGTGGCAAAAGGTGTACCCGCGGAGTATCACTCGCTCACACTTAAATTCAACTATGGTGATCTTTCAAGTTTGGAGAGTTTGTTTCATCAGTATCCGGGAGAAATAGCAGCGGTAATGCTAGAGCCCGCGACCGATTTGCTTCCTTGCTCGGGCTTGTGCGAATATGAACTTGCACCTAATTGTGTTACTTGTCCGTTTTCGGGAGAAAATTTCCTAAGGCAAGTTGAAGACCTCTGCAAGAAATATGGTTCGATCTTTATTTTGGATGAAATGCGGACTGGTTTCCGTTGGGATCTTGGCGGTGCCCAAAAATTGTTTAATGTGAGTCCCGACCTCTCAACATTCGGTAAAGGCATTGCCAACGGTTTCTCTCTCGCAGCTCTAACTGGGAAACGAGAGATCATGGAATTAGCAGGTATCCATCGTGCAGGACAGGAGCGAACGTTTCTCTTGTCCTCTACACATGGTGCTGAAATGTCATCGCTCGGGGCTTTTGTTGCTACCGCGAAAATGTGTGAAGAAAACAAAGTTTCGCAGTATTTGTGGAGGTATGGCAGTCGCCTTCTTTCGGTGATTAGGTCAGCTATTTCAGATTTGGAATTGGGCACACATGTAAAGGTTAAAGGTCCGGCTGTTGCATTTGAAATTTACTTTGAAGGTAACGAGAATGTTACAAAGGAGGAACTTAAAACATTGTTTCTGCAGGAAATGCTTGCGTCAGGGGTTATGCTGACTTTTTGGGCGCCAAGCTTCTCTCACGATGATTCAGACCTAGACCTCACGGAGTCTGCACTACGACATGCGCTTCATAATGTACACAAGGCGTTAGAAGATGGTGCAGAACTTTTATTAGAGGGTCCGCTTGTGAAGCCCGTTTTTCGAAAATTCAATTAAGTTGGCGTTTCCCGCTGCGAATTACATTTGTGAAACGACGATGTGACAAGGTTTCCTAAGTACTTGTTACATGGAAATCATCTAAGAACGAACTGTAGTGGCACAAGTTCAGTTGTTTTCTTCCTTAGGAAGGTACATCATTGTCTACTTCCAGGTTTCGTAATCACCACTCTCAGGGTTTCACGTTCCTAGGTTTTTGAGCCACAACCCAAATAGTGTCCCCTATCTCGTTAAATGCTAAATCTTTTTCATAAGCTTTCTCTGTATCACCCGAGATCAATTTGTCCCAGTGCACATGACCACCTGGCAAACCTAGCGCCATCCAGTGAAGATGGTTAGCCAGCCCATATCTCTGAATGCCTACACTTTGAATAACTTTTAGGCCCGTGGAGGATATCAAGCTTGTTAAAGGAGTTTGTGAGTGAAGCATCGGATGATGACTCCAATATGTAAAGTTCGAAAATGGCTCAGACTGATATGTTGTCAGCAATGCATCTTGAGCATTGGGTGTTTCTACAATTAGAAGTCCGCCCGGGTTAAGTAGATCATAAATAGTGGAGAATTCATCATGTGGTTTGTAAAAGTGTTCCACCACATGAAAAAGGGTTATCAAGTCATATGTCTCAGAGCGTTCTGTATAGGAGTTGGCTGAGGCCGCTACTTCGAATCCTGCGTCTAAACTCATCATTCGGGCCTCATACTCGGGTTCCATTCCTTAGACTTGGGAGGCTCCCTGGAGCGCTCTGATGATCTCACCCTTTCCTGAGCCAAAGTCCAAAATGCTTTCTATTTTGAATTCCTTGGCTAGGTTCGATATCGCATCAACCCTTCTCGAAGTATCGCCTGAAGGAGATTCAAGGTCAATTCCATATCCGGATGCCCAGGAATGCATTGTTCCTGTCTCGTAACTAATCTTCTCTCTTAGGTCTTCTTGGTGCGTGACCAGATGGCAAGTTCTGCATTCAATTAGGCCGACGCTTGGAAAATCCCGAACCGAGCCCGCTCTCTTTAACCACTGGCAATCAACACCACTTTCTTTAGTTATGGGGTATTCAATGTTCTGGCGATCATGCTCATTCATATTGACTAAACCCTTTATTTCTAAACTCAATCTAAAGCCACTATTCCCTGTGGTGTAGATAGGTACACGAACATAATGCCTGTTTCGTCATCATTTGTTGATGGGTTTACCCACTCGATATTGACATCTCCAAGTGCGGCAAGGATGTCGTCTTTAAACCATGAAGCTGCAAGCTGATCCTTATCGGCAATAACAATTTTTTCAATCTTAGCCAATGGTGTTCCGTCTTGTGATGGGTGGTCGGTTGTTAGCCATTGGATAAAGAATGGAAATTCGCGAGTGTCAGCGATTTCCTTTACACCAATTTGCTTCCACTTTAAGTCCGAACCGTTTGGGCGTGTGCGATGACCTTCGATTGCGTCGCGTCCGAACTTCCTTTCAATTGGCGAAATGTCTTCAGTGCTAAATACCCATGTGAACCAGCCGCCACCTTCGTTTGCTTTCTTTGAGACGGCTCTACCCCAAGGTGTTTGCTCTGTTGCTGGGTGATCAAGTGGACAGACAACTTCGATGTACTGGCCGTTCTTCAAGGAAGCAGTGAAGTTGCGTGTACCAAACCGAGGATGGATGCCACCATCAACGAAGGTGCTGCCGAGGCGCGAACCTAAGCGTTGTACCGTGTCAGCAAGTTGATCATGGGAAGTCACATAAGAAACATGGTCTAGTCGCATAGTGGAATTCTGCCCTATCTCAATGGGTGCTCATAACCAAGTTAAGATTCGTCAAAGCGCGTGGGTGACTGCTTTGGAGGCTAAACACCTGGTCAAAGTAGAATGCCCGTATGAGTAAGTTTGGGAGTTATTGGCCAGTTATAGGGGCTCCCGCTGTGACCTTGGTGTTTAGCCTCGGTTGGACTCTAGATAGTGTTAATACGATTAAGTTACTGGCCCTTGCATTGGTGGCTGGATTTGCCCTTGCTGAAATTATGACAAATACCCGAAGAGAAAATGCAGGGTATCGGCCCTGGGGGCTCGCCATTCCCATTTTCTTTCTAATCTCATTATTGGTCCCACTATTTTTTGCGAGTTCACCAATTGCACAGCAAATTTACGGTACAACTGGTCGCAACTTAGGATTCTTGCACTATTTGTTTTTAACTCTCCTGTTAATTGGAATCTCAAAACTAAACGCTGAATTTGTTTTGCCCAGACTCCTAAAGTCCTTGGTGTTTACCGGGGCAATGCAAGCCATTTACGGGGGTATCCAGTTTCTTGGTCTTGATCCAGCGCCATGGAATAACCCCGAGAAATGGATCTTTGGTACCCTTGGCAACCCAAATTACTTCTCGAGTTTTCTCGCGTTATCTGGAATTGCGACAGTTTTCAGTGCGGTTAAAGCAGAAAGAGTTTGGATTAGATTTCTTTACATCCTGTTTGCATCCTTGGAGGCAGGACTAATTATTGCTTCTTCTTCCACTCAAGGCTTAATACTCTTGTGTTTTGGGGTCTATTCCTTATTGATCATCTTTCTTTTACAGCGGTCTAAAATATTGGGTTTAATCTCTATCGTTTTGGGTGGTGCAATCACGGTGCTTAGCCTTTTAGGGATTTTTCAAAAGGGGCCCTTAAGTAGCTACCTCTTTCAAGACTCCATCGCCTATCGGGGAGACTATTGGCGTGCTGGATGGAGAATGTTCCAAGGAAATTGGTGGCATGGTGTTGGACTTGATTCTTACGGTGATTACTACCGGCTCTTTCGTGATTCGACTGCAGCAAATAGGCGTGGCCTGGATCTAGTTTCAAATTCGGCTCACAATCTGTTTATCGACCTTGCTTCTACAGGTGGTTTGCTTCTAGTGCTGAGTTACATCGCTCTATTGGCTCTTGTTATTCGATCTATAGTTAGAGTTTTCCGTTCACATTCAGTGGTTTCCAAGGACTATATAGTGTTGGTTATTCTCTGGGCTGCGTTTAATCTTCAGACGTTGATAAGTATCAATGTTTCTGCTTTGGCTGTATGGGGCTGGCTCTTTTCGGGATTACTCTTGTCGTACGCGGACAGTTCTAACACTCAAAGACTTAAGAAATCTCGCTCTTCAAAAATTCACAAGCACCTAGGAGGAAGTGTTCGAGTTCAACTTGTTTCATTATTGTGTTGCACAACTCTTGTCATTCCGTTGATAACGCGTGACGTCAATCTTGCAAAAGCGCTCACTGAGGGTCAAGTTACAAGGATTACTGATGCGGTCACTGCTTTCCCTAGAAATGCAAACCAGATGGCTGCTGTGGCATCTGCCTACGACAAAATAGGTAGCCACAGAGAGTCATTAGAGTTGTCGTTGAGGGCTGTATCTGAAAATCCAAATTCATTTCAAGCCTGGAAGAGAATTCTTGATAACCCCTTTGCTTCTTCGAACAAGAAGGCTGAAGCCGCTCAACGCATGGCCTCACTTGACCCATTTTTGTAATTAGTTATATCTAGTCTGTTTCAAGAACTCTCCTATAAATCTCTAAGTGTCCAAGTAGGAGTAACGGGTTGTGAATTCTTTGTTCCGAAGATTTTCTCGCATTCAAACTCATGGTCTTCAACAGATCTCGATTAGCGCGTAGCTCGATAATCTTGCTCGCTATTTGCTCTGAGCTTGGGCCAACCAAGTAGCCGTTAACGCCGTCTGCGACAATCTCTTCAATAGCTCCGACATCTACGGCGACTATTGGTAGTGCAGCCATTTGTGCTTCTATCAGAGAGTAGGGGAATCCCTCATTTGATGATGTACTTAAGAAGATATCTCCGGCTAATAAAATCTCTCTGACGTCAACAAAACCCAGAAATTTTACGTTTCCCGGCGCTGTCGACATAAGTGCTGCCATTTCAGTACCTTCACCAGCCATCAAAAACGTGCAGTCTGGGAGAAGTCGCGCCACATCAATAAGTAGTTTTGGGTTTTTCACCTTCGCCAACCGAGCTATCCAAAGGATCGTAAACTCATCTTTTAGACCCAATTTATCTCGAGCATTGTTCCGTGAATCTAGCTCTAAAAAATCAACTTCCCCGGGTATTGATTGATATTTTCTTGGACTCCCAATACCTTTATTCATCAAGTCTTCAGCGACTTGTTGTCCCGTGACTATCAGATAGCGGTTTGTTAATGCGAGTATCTTTTCTATTGCCACGATGAATCTCTTTGCGAATCTTGAAAATTCCGGGTCTGATAACAGGTGACCGTGAAAAGTGTGTACTTTGGGGATCCTGAAGTACATCAGTCGAGTCAGTAGGCCAGCTTTAAAGGTGTGAGAATGAATTATGGAAGGCTTAAAACCTCCCACTAACTTCCTTAAGGCGAAATATGACTTTACATCACTTACTAATCGCACTCTTCTTCCTAGAGTTTCAATCCTTATATAATTAAGAGTGTGTAGATCAAGATTCTCTACCTCCCCATATTGGACATTCCCTGTAATCAGTAAGGTTTTGACATTTTCTGAATCTAGTTTTGGAAGCAAAGTCAATAAATATCTTGATGTTCCTCCTACATTCATTCTTGCAATTACATGAAGAACTTTAAGAGGCTGTGTATGCATTGAGGACCTCTCGTGTATCTCCAAACATTCTTTGTTTACCTTGATCAATCCAAAGCACCTTTGATGTATTCTCCTCAATCAAATGAAGATCGTGAGATACCAAAATTGCCGACTCACCGCGAGAGATTAGTTCTTTTAACCGAGCTAAAGACTTTTGTTGAAATTCTGAGTCTCCTACAGATAGAACTTCATCAATGAGAAGCAGGTCGCTGTGTTTGAATGTTGCCACGGCGAATCCGAGTCGAGCCAGCATCCCTGTCGAATAAGCACGAATTGGAAAATCGATGTGCTTAGTCAGCCCGGCCCACTCTGCAATAGATTCGCTATGTTGCCGCATCTCTTTTCGGCTATTTCCAAGCAAAACTCCAAAGAGTTCTATGTTTTCTTTCCCAGTTAATTCATAGCTAAAGCCGGCTCCGAGTTCAATCATTGGCGAAATCGCTCCATTTATCCTTACGGTCCCTGTAGAGGGCGAGAGGATTCCTGCCAAGAGTTTCACCAGGGTAGATTTGCCAGCACCATTCCGCCCGATGATTCCAAGCACTTCACCTCGTTGTAATTCAAAGTTAACTTCTTGCACGGCATCAATAACGACATCAGATTTGACTCTTGTCATGAGATTGATTGTTGCTTGTTTGAGTGAGTTGGCTGACGCATGTCTTATTGTGTAACAAAACGATACATTTTCCACTACAACTATCGGGCCATTCACATCATCACCACTACTTTCTTCCAATTCTTATTGAATAGGTATAGACCTAGAAGAAATATGATGGTTGATGACCCCAACATGTAAACCCAGTCAAACAAGGTCGCTATTTCAGTTCCATTAAACAAATTCCTAAATACATCAAGGTAAGACGTTAATGGATTTAGTGAAACCAGCAATCTCACATTTCCACTCAGTATCTCCTTCGGATAGAAAACTGGTGTTAAGTAAGTCACTAATTGTAGTAGTACTGTCACAATAAATTTAACGTCATTAAATCGAATAAATAGTATTCCAAAAATCAGCCCGAGACCCGTAGTAAAGAATATCAATGCAGATATCACAATAAGAATCAGAGGCGAATATACACTCAAAGGTGAATTCGAAATGGAGCTAACAAGAAGAAGTGGAATTATGCCAACAGAAAAATTAGCGGCATTTGTGATGGAACTTGCAAGCGCAAATACCTGGGGTGCTACTTTGATTTTTAGGAAAATACCGGATCCGTTCGCAATTGCCTCAGCTGCTTGTAGAAAACTTTGGTTAAAGAAAGTTATCGTCAGCACTCCAGCCAAAAGAAATGGGGCAAATTGAGTTCCATTACTCAGCTTATCCTTAAATATCGAGACGAACACTATCCAAAGAATAAAGCCTGACAACATTGGGTTTATAAGTGTCCAGGCTAATCCTAGAAAAGATCTTCTGTACCTGGATTTAAGCTGGTTTTCAACCAGCATTAGAATTAGTCCGCGTTGCTCGAAAAAGAGTTTGAAAATGCTAGCAAAATTTTTTGTCGGATCCGAGGAGTCATAAGTCGCTTTTTTGTGACCTTCAGACATATCACTATCCTATTGGTTAGGGGGTAGAACAGATTTATCCTTACTGTACCAACCGTAATCTTACCCTTATGTGACCAAGGTAAATGTGTTGTACCCGTTTCCGCGCTGATTGACACAGGCTGAATCAACGAATCTGTTAAGGTCTTCAAAGGACCTTTGGATGTTCTTGTAGTGGCTTCATATACTCTTGTGAGGTGGGTAGACGAGCGAAGGGCGTGCTGGAGGATCGGCTTCAAAATTTCAGTTGGCCGGTTCAATTAAGAAACAATCAACTAGAAAACACCAAGATGTTTTCAAGTCGTGAAGCTGTGTTACGCAATTTCAAGAAAGAGATTTCGTATCTCGAAATTGGAGTGCTTGCTGGGGACTATACAAGTGAGGTCATTAACTGTTGCAATCCAAGAAACATCACTCTAGTTGATACTTTTGACTGTAATGACTCAATTTTTACAGAAAAGAAGCCACGATTCAATAAAAAAGGTCATCTAGATTATGTCGTGAAAAGATTTTCAGATTACCCTCAACTCAGCGTTCTACAGGGTCGCAGCTCGGACGTTTTGCCAAATTTGAAATCAACGTTTGACTATATTTATATTGACGCTGACCATTCCTACGAGGCAGTAAAGTCTGATCTAGAAATGAGCATTGGATTATTGAATTACGGTGGAATTATTGGTTTGAATGATTATATAATGTGGGACTATCTACTTGATTTTCAGTACGGAGTTGTCCAGGCAGTTAATGAATTTTTATTAAAAAATCCAAAGTGGCATGTAGTCTACTTCGCATTGAGTCAAAGTATGTTCTGTGATATATACTTGCAGGAAACTATATGAAACCAAACAGCATCTCTATAGTTTTAGTCTCTGATGAGATTTATCTTCCTTATGTCTGGCCACTATTAAGAGATTTGAAAAGGACGCTTTCCTATTGTCCGCCAATAACACTGTTTTTTGACGGAAGGTTAGACTTAACGCGCGATGTAGAGGAATCTTGCTTAAGAAGTGGGATTGATTTGAGGGTTTTGGGAATTGCGGAGAAGCTCGAACATGAAGATTTGAATACAATTAGATACATCACCCGTGCTACTTTCGGACGTATTTTTGCTCCGGACATTCTCCATGAGGAATTTGATCGAATTCTGTATCTTGATATTGATTTGCTTGTTATACGTGATTTCTCGTATATTTTTGATTTACCTCTGAATCAAATCTTGGCAGCAGTACCCGAGAACTTTGATTCTATGCATAAAGCTTTTGCAACATTTGACTTTGCATATTTTAATGCTGGCGTTCTCTTGATTGACACGAAAAAGTGGAAACAAGAACGACTCCAGGAAAAGTGCCTGAAAGTTATGGAAGAGCATGGCCCATTCAATTGTCAGGACCAGGATGTGTTGAACCTCGTGTTCAAAAATCGATGGCAAGTTCTGCCACCAACCACGAACGTGATGGTATCAACGCACGATCATTCGATGGATTTTCCTCAGTTGGGCCACCCTGCTATCGTACATTTCGTTGGAGAACACAAACCTTGGAAGGGGAATGCTTGGACTCGCTGGCACAAAATCTGGATTCAAAGAAACTCTTACATGTTCCAATTCGCAAATCGAGAACCGAGGAGGATTTTTTTGACTCGTGCAATTTCCTTTGCTTTAAGAAGTCGTTCTATTCGACACGTCGCCAGAAGTTTGAAACTGAAAGACAGCAAGTTGGTTCGGAGAATTATCTCTTAAGAATTCGGCAATTGCTTGTCAAATGCTAGATGTTTGCATTAAGTATGGAATCTTTTCTGAGTGTTGTAATATAAATGTAATCCAAGTACTTTGACATGATCAAACTTCGGAATTTACTGTACTAATGCGTGGCCAAAACGGCCTATTCTCGAGCAAGAGAACAGAACAGGGATTCACATGTAATTAGCGGTGAGGCATTTCGCATAATTGATGTGCGAGCTTCTAAGGTGGCACCGAACTTGTTGATGGTTGAGTGTGGTGACGATTTCGCGGCGTAGCATTTTATCTGCTCACGCATATCAGCGTTGATTATCGAATCAACGTTGCCAGATTGCACCATCATGACATCGCGATACAAGCTGGCGATATCGAGAAGTGCTCCGTCAATGGAGTCGCGGACCATGCGCGTGGCTCGAGACTTTTGTTCCTTCTCTAACTCTTTTACTGCCTTAACGGCACCTGTCGCCATTCCTCGCCCTGTGGCTCCTTTACCGTAAGCCTCTTGCAGCTTTTTTACCTCTTTTTCATCCCTGCTTTCAGATGATGTGCTGGCTTCTTGAGTTGCGAGGTCAATGAGAATTTGGGCTGCCTGGAAAGCGGCGGCAAGTGACCCTAGTTGCAGTGGCAGTTGCATTATCGCTTTTCTATTACTGCGAACCGATTCATTGGTGGCTAAGTATTTCGCTCGCCCAATATGTCCCCGACTAACACGAGCCGCAAAGTCTGCCATTCCAAGTGCGATGTGATCTCGATTAACAAGAACGTTTGTGACTGCTTCAATACTTGGTGTGCGCAATTGGAGATGGCGGCAACGAGAGCGAATTGTTGGTAGAACATCGTGAAGTGTTGGTGCACAGAGCAACCAGACTGTGCGAGT
>JACCDN011100088.1_pt1 | contig 30723 bp, 23 predicted proteins | sample 7441691 | NCBI WGS metagenome assembly JACCDN01 (sample SAMN15323439, study PRJNA562643) | freshwater metagenome | isolation source: river surface water | place: USA:Blue River Watershed | collected 2017-08-16 | reverse complement strand
TTGGGCATCAGGACGATCGTGTTCTTCTCGAGCATCGCGTCGCCGTCGACGAACCAGAGCTCGCCGGAGTCGAGGGCCGCGCCGACCGCGAGGTTGGCGGCGTATTCGGAAGTCTTGGTCGCCACGGAACCGCCGGACACCCAGGTGCCGGTCTTCACCATGACCTTGCCGCCCTGGGCCCAGTTCATGTAGCCCTGGCCGATGGAGCGGAGCTTGTTGAGCGCGCTGTTCTTCTTGGCGGAGCGCATCACGCCCTGCACGCCGGGGAAGAGCACGGCGGCGAGGACGCCGATGATCGCGATGACGGTCAGCAGCTCGATGAGCGTGAAGCCTTTGCGTTGACGGGAGACAGTAGTCATAGATTTGGTGGGGTGGTCTTAAATTAAGACAAAAACAGCGGTTTGTGAAGCCGAAAAGAAGGGCTAATAAGATTAATAAGGAAGGGGGAAGCGGCTGGTCAGGGAGGCGACGATGGCCTGGGCCTCGGCGATCTTGGCCGGATCCTGGGGGCCCGAAAGCACGATGGAGATGGCCTTGGCGATTTCCTTCATCTCGGCCTCCTTCATGCCACGGGAGGTCACCGCCGGGGTGCCGACGCGGATACCGCTGGCCTGGAAGGGGCTGCGGGTCTCATCCGGCACGGTGTTCTTGTTGGTGGTGATGTGGGCGGCGTCCAGCGCGAGCTGGGCGTCCTTGCCGGTGACGTCCGGATGGCTCTTGCGGAGGTCCAGGAGGCTGAGGTGGTTGTCGGTGCCGCCGCTGATCAGGCCGAAGCCGAGCTTCACGAGCTCATCGGCGAGGGCGCGCGAGTTGGCGACGACCTGCTTGGCGTATTCCTTGAACTCCGGCGTGGCGCACTGCGCGAAGCAGACGGCCTTGGCGGCGATGACGTGCTCGAGGGGGCCGCCCTGGGCGCCGGGGAAGACGGAGGAGTCGATGGCCTTGGCATGCTCGGCCTTGCAGAGGATCAGGCCGCCGCGCGGACCGCGCAGGGTCTTGTGCGTGGTGGTGGTGACGAAGTCGGCGTGCGGGACGGGCGACGGGTGGACGCCCGCGGCCACGAGGCCGGCGATGTGGGCGATGTCGGCGAGCAGCAGGGCGCCGTTCTCCTTGGCGATCTTGCCGAAGCGGGCGAAGTCGATCTCGCGGGCGTACGCGGACGCGCCGACGGTGATCATCTTGGGCTTCTCGCGCTTGGCCATCTCCTCGACTTCGTCGTAGTTGATGCGTCCGTCGGCGCCCACGCCGTAATGGACGACGGTGTAGAGCTTGCCGGAGAAGTTGGCGGAGTTGCCGTGAGTCAGGTGGCCGCCATGCGACAGGTTCATCGTCAGGATCTTGTCGCCCGGCTTGATGGTGGCGAAGTAGACCGCGGCGTTGGCCTGGCTGCCGGAGTGCGGCTGGACGTTGGCGTGGTCGGCGCCGAAGAGGGACTTGGCGCGGTCGATCGCGAGCTGTTCGATGTGGTCGACGTTCTCACAGCCGCCGTACCAGCGCTTGCCGGGGTAACCTTCGGCGTACTTGTTGGTCAGGATGCTGCCCTGCGCCTCCATGATGGCGGGGAGCGTGAAGTTCTCGGAGGCGATCAGCTCGATGTGCGTCTGCTGGCGCTTGAGCTCGGCCTTGATCAGGCGGTCGATCTCGGGGTCAAGCTGGGCGAGAGGGATGCGGCGAATGGCGGTCATGTTGGGAAGGTGTGAGGGCAAATCGTGAGGGGAAACGTGGCAACGGCAAATCCGCCGGGGTTATCCACAGGAGGACTCCATCTTGTCCACGCGGCGGGTATGGCGGCCGGCTTCGAATTCGGCGGCCAGGAAGGCCTCGACGCACGCCAAAGCGGTCGGGAGGTCGACGTATTTGGCCCCGAAGCAAAGGACGTTGGCGTCGTTGTGGCGACGGCTCAGACCGGCGGCGTCGGCGCTCTGGACGAGGGCGGCCCGGATGCCCCGCATTTTATTGGCGGCGATGGAGATGCCGATGCCGGTGGTGCAGACGAGGATGCCGAATTTCGCGCGTCCGGCGACGACGTCGCCGCCCACGGCGTGGGCGTAGTCAGGATAGTCGCAGGAGGCCTCCGTCTCGGTGCCGCGGTCGAGGACGACATGGCCTTTCGCCTTTAGCGCTTCGATCAGGCTGCGTCGCAAGGCGAGGCCGCCGTGGTCACTGCCGAAGGAAAGCGTAAGCGGGCTGGTCATCGAGGAAGGTTCTGCCGCAGAAACTCCACCATCGCAGGGATGGCTTCAACCATGGAATCGCGGCACTCCTCGTAATCGCGGTAGCCGCCGCCGAACGGGTCGGGGATGTCGCGGGAGACGTCGTCCGGGAGCACGTCGCGGAGCAGGAGCACGAATCCAGGCAGGGCGTCGAACCGGGCATGCAGGGCGGCCAGATGGGATTCGGTCATGCCGAAGATCACGAGGCTTCGGTCCACGTCGGCCTGGGTGAGCAGGCGGCTCCGGTGGGCGCCGACGTCCAAGCCGATGCGCTGCATGGCTTTGACGGAGTTCATCGAGGCGGGCTGTCCGGATTCGGCGGCGAGGCCGAAGGAGGCCACCTTCAGCTTCTCGAGCCCCTGCCCTCTCTTGGCCAAGGTCGCCCGGAGCAACGCCTCCGCCATCGGACTGCGACAGGTATTACCCGTGCAGACAAACGTGACGGTGTCTCGCTCGACGGCCATGAGTCAAAGATGAGGGATAACCCCCTCGGTTCAAGTGTTCAAAGCACCCCGTCGCGACGGAGCTGACGATGTCCGATGTCCCGGCGGTAGTGGCACCCCTCGTATCGGATCTGCGGGACGACCGCGTAGGCGCGGCGGGCGGCTTCCTGCAGGGTCGGGCCATGGGCCACGACGCCGAGGACGCGTCCGCCGGTGGTGACGACCCGGCCATCAGGCAGGCGCTTGGTGCCGCCGTGGACGATGTCGACGCCCTCCGGCAGGCTGGCGGGCAAAGTGATGGGGTCGCCCTTGCGGATTTCGCCAGGGTAACCGCCGGCGGCGAGGACGACGATGATCGTGGCGCCGGGGCGCAGTTTGACGGCGGCGGGACGGAAGCGGCCATGCGCGATGTCCTCCATGATCTGGACGGGGTCCGTCTCGAGCGAAGGCATGAGCACCTGGCATTCGGGATCGCCGAAACGGACGTTGAACTCGACGACCTTGGGGCCCGTCGCGGTCACCATGATGCCGACGTAGAGCGTGCCGCGGTAATCGATGCCGTCGGCCTTGAGGCCGCGCAGCGTGGGCGCGATGATCTCCTCGCGGAGACGGCGCTCGACCTCGGGCGTGACGACGGTCGTGGGAGCATACGCGCCCATGCCGCCGGTGTTCAGGCCGGTATCGCCTTCGCCGACGCGCTTATGATCCTGGCTGGGCGGGAGCATCAGATACTCCTCGCGGCAGACCATGAGCATGATCGAGGCCTCTTCACCCTGCATGAACTCCTCGATGACGACCTCGTCGCCCGACGCGCCGAAGACCTTGGTCTCCATCATGTCGCGCAGCGCGGCCTCGGCCTCGGCGTGCGTGGTCGCGATGACGACGCCCTTCCCTGCCGCCAGACCCGAGGCCTTGATGACGATCGGGACGGGCTGCTTGCGCACGTATTCCAAGGCAGGAGCCAACGAGCGGAAAGTCTCGGAAGCGGCGGTCGGCACCTTATGGCGCACCATGAAGTCCTTGCTGAAGGCCTTGCTGGCCTCGAGACGCGCGCCCGCGGCGAGCGGACCATAAGCCGGGACGCCCGCGGCTTCGAGGGCGTCGACCACGCCGGCGGCGAGCGGGACTTCCGGGCCCACGATCACGAAGTTGGACTGGGTGCGACGGACGAGCTCGAGGACGGCCGCCGGGTCGGCGGCGTCGACGTCAAGGCACTCGGCCTCGAGGGCCATGCCGCCGTTACCGGGGGCTACGCGCACCTTGGCCACGCGGGGGCTGCGGAGGCAGGCCTTGAGCAAGGCGTGTTCCCGGCCGCCGGAGCCGAGGATGAGGACGTCGAGTTTTCCCTGCGTAGCCATGTCCCTACTACTGCGGGGTGTCGGGTTTGATGTGAACCAAAAACAGGGCCGGCCCGTTTCCGGACCGACCCAGCCTAAATTGGTGCTCAGGCCGGGACTTGAACCCGGACACCTTGCGGCACATGCACCTCAAGCATGCGTGTCTGCCATTCCACCACCTGAGCAATAAAGGAAGGTGCACGCTGGAACTCCTGACGATGGGTGCAAGTAAAAAGCGATTGTGCCGATGCTTGCCAAGCGGACATCTTTCTAAACGCTCATTCCCTCAATGTCCTCCGACTCGGCCGAAAACAACCCTCCCAAGGAAAAGTCCTTCGAACTGGACCTCTCCTCCCTTGGTTTCGGGCCCTCCTGGGTCAGCGGACCCTCCGAAAAGGTCAGCTCCGGCAACGGCGGCCCCCGCCGTGACGGCGATCGCCCGCGTTTCCGCGACGGTCCCGGAGGCGAACGCCGCGGACCTCCCCGCGACGGACAAAGCCGCGGCCCGCGCCGCGACGGCCCTGGCGCCGGCCCCGGCGGTCCGCGTCGCGATGACCGTGGTCCCCGTCGTGACGATCGCGGCCCGCGCCGCGACGATCGCGGTCCTTCCCGCTACGACGACGCCCCGGTATTCCGCCCGGTCGTCGCCAGCGCCTTCTTCCCCGACGACGCGAAGTTCGAACTGCTCGGCGGCGCCATGAAGAAGAGCAAGATGACCTACGAGCTCTTCGAGGTCGCCCGCCTGATCCTCGACAAGGAAGACCGTCTCTCGATCGTCATCCGCCACCTCGAAGCCGAGAAGCGCCCCGACGCCCTGCTCGCGGTCTCCGTCCCCGACGGCCATCCTTTCCTCAGCGAAGCCGATGCGGTCTCGCACGTGATGTCCCGCCACCTCGACAAGTTCTTCGACGTCGTCGAGGTCGAAGTCGAAGCCCCCAAGGGCTCCTTCCTGATGGTCGCGAAGTGCCCGCAGACGGGCAAGCTGCTCGGCGCCCCGACGCACCACAGCTACCAGCGCAACCTGCGCGAACACCACGCCCGCCATTGCCCGAACGTGCCGTTCGATGCCTTCAAGGGCCGCCTCGAGATGGTCCGCGAACAGGAACAGATCGACGCCTGGCTTAAGTCGATGTCCACCCGCAGCGAATACGCCCCGAAGGACCGCAAGGAAGGCGAACCGGAACGCCTCGAGTCCCTCGACGCCGCCCGCGGCTTCCTCCAGGCCTTCCGCAAGGACCTCGTGGTGAAGACCCATCCGTGGGTGCGCTTCGCCGGCCGCCTGCTCGAAGAGATGAATCCCGGCCCGCTCCGTGATTCCGTCCGCTACGCCCTCGAACAGCAGCGCGCCTTCCCCCTCGACACCGCCAACGGCATCCGTGGCCGCCTCCGCAAGGAAGGCTTCCACCTCTACAAGAAGGGCTCGAAGGGCATCACCTACGCGTGCTCCGTCCGCCGTCGCTGCCGCGACCCCAAGTCGGCCTTCAGCGATCCGATGGCCAAGATCTTCGACTCGCTCGACCGCAAGCCGGCCCAGCAGGCCAAGGACCTCGTCCTCGCCCTCGCCGGCGAGAACGCCGAGGAAGCCGCGAAGACCCAGGTGCTCACGGACCTGTCCTTCCTCATCGGCGAAGGCTACATCGCCAACCTCCCCGACGGCCGCCTCTTCGCCCAGCCCATCCTGAGCAGCCAGGCCCAGGCCAAGGAAGAAGCCGCCAACGACGAGGCCGCCGACGAGAAGTAAGCGCGAAGGCGCAAGGCGCTTTCGAGGGGACACGTGGGCAAGGTGACACGTGGGCAAGAAGCCGATTCAAGGGGAGACCGGAGACCGGGATGTTAGCTGAGGGCATAATAACCCCAGCCAATCATCTGGTCTCCGGTTTCCCTTTGGGTTCTTGCTCTCCGCCCCTTGTCACCGTGTCACCTTGCCCACAAGCCCCCTGGAAATAAGCGCTAAGCGCTTATTTCCAATTCTCCGCGATCCACGGCGTGGGCAGCACGCGGCGATACCACTTGCCGCTGCGGCCGACGAGCGCGTCGGGCGGATTCGGCAGGCCGTGGAAGACGACGATCTTCGCTTCGGCGGGGATCTCCGGCGTCTGCCAGAGGGAGAACGGGAAATACTTCACGCAGTGCTTCTTGAAGCTGCGGCACCAGGTCTCGGGCCAGTAGCTGACCTTGCCCTGCGCGCTGAGGTGCGCGGTCAGGTATTCCTGCTCGTTGCGGTGGCGCTTGCGCACGGCGTCGAGGTTAGCGCGGAAATATTCCAGGACGTCGGGATACGCGCCGGCGCGCCAGCGATACACCGACGAGTTGCCGGTGTAGTGGCCCTTCTGCCAGTCGCGGATGATCAGGAAGTCGCCGGGATGGTCGAAGAATCCGTCCATGTTGCCGACGATGACGATGTCGATGTCGAGGAAGAGGACGTCGCCCTTGAGCTCAGGACCGCCGGGCGCGGTCAGCGCGGGCGAGAACGAGACGAGCTTGGTCCAGCCGCGTTCCGGGGCGCCGGCCGGCAGCTCGAGGCTGGGGATCGGGAAGGTCTCGATGCCGGCGTTGAGTCCCGTCTTGTCGTCCGTAAGGCAGACGAAGCGATGCGGGATGGTGAGGTGGCGGCTCACCATGGAGTGGAGTCGGTTGACGTATTCCGGGCCGTACTTCTTGCCCCACTTCATGCAAAGGATGGTCGCCATGCTGTCGCCAGCGTGGGGATTCCCGGCTCGGCCTCCAGCCTGTTTAGTATGACAGGCGACCAGGCCGAGACCCCCTTGCGCCTGCCCCGCCCCCGGGCATAATAGGACCCACATGAGCGACGAATACGACGACGTGGACAACGACGGGGACTTCCAAGACGACGAGTATGGCGAGGGCGGCATCCCCGCCGACCTGGAGGCCGACATCGAGGAGCGGATCAACCAAGCCGCCGAAGACCGCGCGCACGACCTCTACACCGACTCCAGCCCCCGCTCCGGCGGCTGCCTGCTCATCCTCGCCCTGCCCGTCCTAGGGCTGTGGCTTCTGAGGTAGGGCCGCACCGCGTGCTGCCCTAGTTGCCTCTAGGTAGGGTTGAGCGCCCTCGCTCAACCGCGGCTGACCAAGGTGGTCAGCCCTACCAAGATTCAACTATGTCGTGACGCGGTCCCGACCCTACCCCGTGCCCACGTGTCAACTTGCCCACTTGCCCCCTCGAAAGCGCCTCGCGCTTTCGCTTATTTGAGCGATCGCAGATAAGCCACCAGATCGACGAGCTCCTTTTCGGACAGCATGCCGTCCAAGCCGGCGGGCATGAGGCTCGTGGTGAGCTGGGTCGAAGAGGCGATCGACTCATTGGTGAGCAGGCGGCTCTGACCCGAGGCTTCCTTGACGGTCACGCCTTCGGCGGAACGCGCCTGGATCAGGCCGAGCACGCTGGTGCCGTCGGTGAGCTGGAAGGAGTTCAGGTCGTAGTCGCGGGCGATGTTGTAGCTCGGGAAGAGGATGCTCTCCACGAGTTCGCGTTCGGCGCGGATGCCGCCGATCTTGCTGAGGTTCGGTCCGATCTCATTGCCCTTGGCGCCGATCTTGTGGCAGGCGATGCACGCGCCCTTGCCGGACTCATAGACGGCGCGACCGGCGGCGGGATCACCCTGCTTCACGGCCGTCAGGGCCAACGGGCCGAGGCGCTCGCGCTTGGCGTCGTTGGCCGCGAGGGCGGCGTCGAACGAGGGCTCGAGGATCTCATAGACGTCGCGCGGCAGGAAGCCGAAGGCCTTGCGCACCAAGTCCTGACGGAACGTGCCTAGCATCGACGACTTGCTCAGGGCGACGGCGATCTTGCGGCCGGTGTCCTTGGAGATGCGCTTGTAGTTCTGCGGCACCGCCAAGGCGACGAGGAGCTCGTTCTGCTCGAGCGGGCCGGCGTTCGGCAGCAAGGCGAGATAGGCGTCCCACTGGGCCGGCGTGAGCTTGGTGTTGGCGAGGCGCGCGGCGGCGTCCATGCGCAGGCCGGGATTCGCCGGATCGACGAACAGGTCGGTGAGCAGCTTGAACGCCGCATCGCTGAGGTCTTCGCCGCTGCCGGAGAGCGCGAGGAGCGCCTTGAGCCGGAGCGACGAAGGCTTGGTCGTGTCGGCGGCGATCGCGTTGAGCGCGGCGTCGAAACGCTTGTCCTTCACGTGGGCGAGCGCGTCCAAGAGCAGCGGCGAGGCGCCCTTGGCGAGCTGGGCCTCGAGCGCGGCGAGCCATTCCTTGGCGTTCACCTTGCCGGCCTGGGACGCGATGGCGCGCAGGGCGGCCTGACGGACGGCGACCTTCTCGTGGTTGAGCATCTGGGCGATGCCCTTCGCGACGCCGGGCTGACCGGCGAGCGCGGTGGCGAACTTACCCATGGCCGCGACCTGCGTGGGCGAAGGCGCCGGCTGCGCAAGCCACTGGGCGAAGAGCGGAGCGACGACCTGATCGGCGTCGGCGGCCTTGCTCAGCGCGAGGTAGGCGTTCTTGGCCAACGCGGCGTCGGCGGAGTCGGCCTGGCTGACGGCGAACTTCAGGACATCGGCGTAATCGGATTCCTTGACGCGCGTCTGGGAGACGATGCGCAGGAGACGGGCCTGCGCGACGGGGCCCTTGACGGTTGCAAGATCGGCGGCGGTGAAGCCGGCGAGGCGCATGCCCGCGGTGAGGATGGCGTGCTCGAGCACGAGGTCGGCTTCGCGCGATAGGAGTCCGCGGATCGCCTCGGTGACGGCCGGAGACCTGGCCTCGCGGAAGGTGAGGCCTTCGAGGCCGCGACGCACGATGGCTTGGTCAGACGACGAAAGCTGAGCGAGGAGTTCGGCGTCGGTCTTCACCGGCGCAGGCGAGAACGGGCGGTGAGCCTTGGCGACGGCCTCATGCGCGGCCTTCCCTTCGGCCGTGCGACGCACGCGGTAGATGGCGCCCGGGACGTTCGCCACACCCTGCAGGCTCGACGGGCAGTGCGAATACCAGGTGCCGGTGTCGACGATCAGCAACGAGCCGTCCGGGGCTTCGATGACGTCGGAGAGGTGCGCGCCCTTGCGGTCCAGGGTGAAGAACTCGTGCTCGGTCGCCTGGTAGGTGGATCCTTCCGGCTTGAGTTCGAAGCGGACGATCTTCTGGGAGTTATAGAAGGCGACGAGGAGGTTCAGGTTGTCCGAGCCGGACGAAAGCGGGTGGTCGGCGGGGGCGACGCGGTCGCCGTTCTTCCAGAACGAGCAGCCGCTGGGCACGACGTGGCCGAGTTCCTTGAGGATCGGCATGCGCTCATGGGTGCGAGGGAGGTCGGCGATGATGCGCAGGAAGTCCGGGCGCTCGTAGACGCCGCCGAGCTGCCACTGCATGAGGGTGTCGACGCGCGGGCTGCCGAAATAGAGGTCGACGGTGCCCACGACCTCGCCGGTCGGGGTGAAGTCGATGCTGGCCGGATTATCGGCGCAGCCCAAGGCATGCCAGCGGATGTCGGTGCCGTCGGTCTTCATCGACCAGACGCCGCTGTTGAGGCCGGCGTGCACGAGCGTGCCGTCCTTCTGCTTCACGGTGTGTCCCTTGCGGCCGTGCGTCCAATAGAGGCGGCCATCGGGATGCAGGCGCGGGCCATGGCAGTCGGCGCCGTTGGCGGTCCAGGCGAAGCCGTCGACGACGAGCTCGCGCTTCTCGGCCACGCCGTCGTCGTCCGCGTCGGTGAACTTCCAGATGCCGGGAGGCGAGGCGACGAAGAGGCTGCCGTCGGCCCAGCAGCCGCCCTTGGGCACGGCGAGCTTGTCCGCGAAGACGGTGCTGCGCTCGAACACGCCGTCGCCGTCCCGGTCCTCGAGCATGAGGACGCGGTTCGGGAGGACGGCCTCGAATTTCTTCGGGCTCCAATTTACGCCAGCGGAGTCGCCCACGAAGAGGCGACCACGGTCATCGACGCATCCCATGGTGGGATTGGCTACCATTGGAGAGGTGGCGGCGACGACCATTTCAAAACCCACCGGGAGCTTGTGCTTCAGTCCGCCCTGCGGGAGCTGATCCTTGCTGAGCTCGAGGAAGCGCGGGCGGTAGGCGTAGGCGGGGAACTCCTCGCTGTCGCCATGACCGGCCGGCTTGGCCGCGCCCCACTTCTCCTTGAAGGTGCCGAGCGGATGGAGCTCGAAGCGGCGGACGAACATCTCGGCGGCTTCGACCTGCAGGAGGATGCGGCCCTGGCTGGGCTTGCACTCGAAGGCTTCGTTCACCTTCACGCCGTTGACGAAATACTGAAGGGTGTCGCCCTTGGCGATGACCTCGAAACGGGTCCACTGGCCGAACGGGGATTCGACGTCGTCCTTGCCGCGGAAGCCGATCGTGTCCTTCCAGTCGACGTCACGCTTCTGCCAATTGAGGCGGCCGCCCTTCATGGTCTGGCGAGGAGCGCCCGGGGTCCACACCTTCTCCTTGTCGCGGTCGAGGCCGACCTCGGCGCTCAGCGAAGCCTCGAGGACGGTGCCGTCCGCCAGCTTGGGCGCGAGGACGAGGATATCGCCCACGCCACCCTCGATGATCTGGGCTTCGATGCTGGCCATCCAGCTGCCGCCCACGGCTCCCTGCGGGCCGAAGCAGTGGACGAGGATGCCGTTGTCGCGCGTGGCCTTGGCGCGCTTGCCCCAGGTCTTTTCGCCCCACTTGAATTCGATGACAAGGTGGTAGTCCTTGAAGCTGTCGAGCGTCGTGATGCCGCCGTAGCCGTTGCCGCTGACGTGGAAGAGCCCGTCCGGCTCGAACTTGAAGACGTTCTTGGGGTCGTCCTTGATATCGGCCTTCGGGTTGATGTGCATCTCGGCCTTTCCTTCGCGGAAGAGGTCGAGCACGTTGACTTTCTTGGTCACGGCCTGCGCGACGGGTTCCGGCGGCAGGACGATCTTGGCGACCGGCTCCTTGCTCTGCGCGGACAGTCCGAGGACGGACAGCAGCGCGAACGCGAAGGCGGCGAGGGGTGGGGTTCTCATGGGGTGAAAAGAAAAAGAGGTGTGAAGCGACCGTGATGTTCCAGCGCCGACGCCACTCTTCAAACCTTTCGCATCTATTGAGCGGAATAGGTCATTATCATGGCGGGAAAAGGCACGGCATGCCGCGCAGGGGTCTGCGGTTGCCCTTTTTGGGCCGCTGACTTATCTGGCCTCATGGCGGAAAGGCATCGCAACCCCTTGAAACCCTTGGTCGTCGGGACGCTGTTCATGGGACTCATCGCCCTGGCGACCCTCGCCATCCGCGGCATCATGACGCTGAGCGAGCACCAGCAAAGCGGCGAAGAGGCGGCGTTACGGCAGGCGAAGCAATGGGAGGCCGAACGCGAAAGACGCATCGCGGCCCGCCCGAAGATCGACGTCTCCAAGGCCTATGGCGAACTGCAGCGGAAAGCCGCCACCGGCGACCGCGACGCGATGCTGCTGCTCAGCTCGATCCTGATGATCGGAATGGAAGAAGTCATCCAGATCGACCCGGCCAACGGCTTGCGCACAAGTTCTTCCGATCAGCTGGAGATACTCGTCGGCAAGCAATTCGACGAACTGCTCGAACAACCTTTCACGAACGTGCCCGTGGTGCGGCCCGATCCGATCGCAGCCCGGCTCTTGCTCGAGAAAGCGGCCCGCCATGGTCAGGCCGAGGCCCAGGTCCGGCTGGCCCACGAGCTGGAGAAATCCGATCCTACGCAGGCGTTGCGGTGGATCATGATCGCGGACCGCGGGTGGCCTGCCGACAAGCGGACGATCCTCGTGAGCACGAACGAACTGCGCAACGAACTCCGCACCCGTTTGCTGGGCAGACTTTCGCCGGAACAGGTCGCGCAGGCCCAGCATCAGGCGACCTACTTCAGGCCGACCCAGCAGTGAGCAACGCGGACCCGGGGTCGGCCTTTTCCCGGGCTATCTGCCGGCGTACTCCTTCACCGCCCACTTCTTGAATTCACCCTGGGCCTGACCACCCTTCCCCGGGAAGCCCTGATGCTGGACCATCCAGATGAGCACGAGGCCATCCTTGGTCCGCACTTCCATGCCGGTGGCCTGGGCGCCGCCATGGCCGAAGAAATCAAGCCCGACCGCGAAGCCGAGGCCATAGCTTTCCTTGAGTGCCTTCGGCGTCTGCCTTGAGGAAAGTTCCTTGAGCGACGCCGCGCTGAGATACCGCTTCCCGTCGAGTTCGCCGCCGTTGAGCAGCATCCGGCAGAAGATCGCGACATCCTTGGCCGTGGAGAACAAGCCGCCCGCCGGCATCGGGAAGCGGTGCGCGCGATCGGTGAGGTCGGGCTTGAGCTGATTCAGGCCTCCAGGCACGAGGCTCTTCTTCGCGGCATCAGTCTTGTAGGTCTTGGCGAGTCGCGCGACCTGCGCGGCGTCCGGCCAGAACGTCGTGTCCTTCATGCCCAGCGGACCGAACAACCGTTTGTCCATGAAGTCTTCGTAAGCCATCCCGCTGACGACCTCGAGGACGCGCGCGGCGGTGTTGATGCCGGCGTTGGAATATTGGTAATGCGTCCCGGGCTGGGTGACGAGCGGGACCTTGGCATAGGTCTTCACCGCTTCCGCCAAAGCAAGACCATCGAGCGTCGGCTGTTCTTCGGCCGACTTGAAAGGCAGGCCGCTGACATGTGAAAGCAGGTCACGGATCGTGATCGATCGGACGCGCGCGACCGGCGCGCCCTTGCCGGCGGCGACCTTCTGATCCTTGAACTCGGGCAGGTATTTCTCGACCGGGTCATCCAAGGAAAGCTTTCCTTCGTCGGCCAGCATCATGACCGCCGCGGCGGTGATGCCCTTCGACTGCGAGGCGATCCAGAAGACCGCATCAGCCGTCATGGGCTTCTTCGCATCCTTGTCCGCGAAACCGACCGTGGTCACGCTCAGGACCTTATCCTTGTTCGCGACGAGCGCGACGGCGCCGGCGAGTTCGCCTCGTTCGACGAAGGGAGCGAGGACGGCTTCGGATGCGAAACCAACGGCTGAAAGCAGCAGACCGAGGAGCAAGGCGGGGGTGCGCATGATCCGAGTCTCCCGCCTGGCCCTCTCTTGGCAAACCAAAGCCCTGTGTGCCAAACGACGGAGATTAAGGCCAAGCCACATCGCGGCCTGCATTGGCCATCAGTTTAAAGTACTCCTCCGGAACTCTATACTCGAAACCCAATGCTCGCCGCCCTATCCGTCATCCATGGCGTACAGCCCGTTCAAACCACTGATCGTCGGCACGTTCATCATGCTCGCGGTGACCACGGGAGTGATTTTCGTCGACCTCGTCCTCGATGCCAAGGCCGAGCAGGAGCGACGCCACGCCCAGACCCAGAAACGCTACGCCGAAGAGAGCGCCCGTCGGCAGCGTGAATTTGAACAACGGGAAGCCGAAGCCAGGCAGCGCCGCGAAAAGGCGGCCGAAGAACGCCGTCTGGCCGCCGAAGCTGCGGCCAAAGCCAACAAAGAAAGGCGCGAGGCGGCCGAAGCGGCGGCCAAGGCCGAGCAGGTGAAGCGCCAGCCCATCGACCTGACCGCCGCGCTAGACCGGAAACTGCATCAAGCCCAAGCAGGCGATGCCAACGCCCAACATCTCGTCGGCTTCATCTACTACCTGGGCATGGACAGGATCGTCGGCATGAGGGACAACCAGCTCACGGTCTATAATCGAACGGTCATCACGATGCTGATCGGCGAGGAACTGGCGATCAAACCTCTCGTCTCCCTGCCGACCTTCAAGCGGAACGACGAGGTGGCGGCGAGATGGTTCGAGCGGGCCGCATTGCAAGGTCACCGAGGTGCTCAGACATACCTAGGGATTACCAACGCCGGTCGGGGCAAATACGATCAGGCATATCTTTGGATGCTCATCTCCGACGGCCCTGCCCTCCCCGGCGAAATCAACCTTCCCCTGCCTACGATCGCAGGGCGTAATTCGATGAAGGAAAAATTCCGCGAGAAACTGACGCCGGAGCAGGCCGCCGAAGCCGAGAAAAAGGCCAAGGAGTTCAAGGCTAAGAAGGAAGAAGGCTGAATCCGAGGCGACTAGCTCCGTCTGCCCCTTCCCTGCCCATACTCCATACTCGATACTCTATGCTCTCCGGCCCGGCTTCAACCCCACCACGGCCGCCTTCAGCTCCTGCGTACGCTGTTTCACGTCGCCGGCGGGATCCATCGGTTCGCCGATGACGATCGAGACGCCTCGGCGATAGAACGGCCACAGGCAGAACAGGATCATGTTCTGGACGGTGATCGAGAACGGCGTCACCCAGCGGCCCGGATAGTTGCCGTAGTGGAAATAAACCGGCACCATCGGCACGCCGGCCTGCTGGGCGATACGCACCGCGCCGGTCTTGAAAGGCAGTTCGGCATCGCCCAAGGCCTCGACCAGCCCGGTCGGGCAGATCGCCACGGTCTGGCCCTGCTTCAACAAGGACACGGCATCATCGATCGACACCTGCACGAACCCCCAGCGAAGGGCGTACTTCTTCAGGAACGGAAAGGAGAAGACCAGCGGGTGCACCAGCAGCCTGGCCGACGACCGGATCATCCCGAACAGGAACACGTCGCGATAGCTATTATGGTTTCCGCACAGCAGCACCGGCCCCTCCGGCAGCTTCCCCACGACCTTCACCTCCCCCACCAGCATCCACACCAAGGAAGCAGCAGGACGAATAAAAGAGGGAAAGTTACGAGTAAGTGCATTCAAATGCATGGTATGGCGATCACCACTGGCAACATACAGCCAATCACCTTGCGGGGGAGAAAGACGGTCCTTTGTCATCCCATAGGAGGCTAGTAATAAAGCCACGCATCCTTTTCCCCGTACCGTAGCAAGCCGGACATTTGTCCCGAGCGGTAGAAACTCCGGGAGTTAAACTCAAAATAGAGCTAGTATCATTAGAACGATCACTGCCAAACGGATTGTTTTTTCGACCGGAGCCCCCGGACTGATTAACTGCTAACGTGGAGAGCCTTCCAAGGCCGCCACAGTTGGTACATGTAGTCTCCTTAAACCAGAAAACCTTGAAAACTGACCCTGCCTTTAGAGCGGACAAGAAATTATCCTGGTTAAACTTACTATCTAAAATAGAACCCACCTCACGCATAGCATTCGAAGGGACGTCAGGACGAATCGTGATCTTTCGGCCAGAATTATTGGTTTCGACGTAGACATTAGTCCTTCCAATTCGGGGATTCTTTGGGTCGCAAAAAACAATAGTGTAATTACTTCCGGAGTTAACCGATGTGCGTTCTGTCTTACTGCGAGCATCCGAAGAATTGGGGAGCGCCTCGTTGAGATCACAAAAGTAAACACCCGGAGACGACGTCTCTGATCCGACTGCAATGCTTACTATGCGTGCGCCGTAGCTGCGGGCACCCTCCATTGCGAGCTGGTTGCTCACAAACTTATTCGACACTCTGTTCGCGTTCTGACTTCCAGTGAGATGTTGGAAGTTTTCATCCTTTTCTTGATCAGAAAATAACTGGAAGAAAAGGTCATAGCCGTCACGGCGTTGCTCGTTTTGGTGCGTGGACTCGAGCACATGTTCGGTGAAATAATATGGGGTGAAGATACCTTCGCTTGAAATACTATACTCCTGCCTAAATGCATCCCACAGCGTCTTGAAGTGGGCAGAAGCATAAGCGCCCGACGCGCTGACCTTGCTCACATAAAAAGGCGGGGTTTCCGTCGCCATTACCTTGAGTGAAATAAAGACGAAAAGGAGTTGAAGGAAGTTTTTCCGCATGACGATAATCACGATATTGAGTTTCTATTAGTCAATTTCCAATGGTAATTGACTGCCTAGAACGTGTTGGTATCCATTAAGCCATGAAAGGAAAGTTTTTAAGGCTTACCGGGCTACTCACCCTCGCTCTGTCATGCATTATAGCGGCAGGGACGAACTACGCATCCGCTCAGACAGCTCAAATCCTTGATGACACCGCCAAGGGACCACAAGTAATCCCAACTGGACCAAGAGTGTTCATGCCTGATCAGGCAAGACTTACATTCAACGAAGCCTGGAAGGAGTTCCGAGAATCTCACACCTACAATCTTGATGGGGAGTTCGAAATTGGAGGAAGCTGCGAAGACACCCCCGAGACCCTGGATGCCTTCTATATCTACCTTAGCAATAATAGGCTGACCAAAACCATCCACTTCAAGCAACGCTGTAGCCTATGCGGAGGATCCGGAAAGACCGGCGGAATAGCTGAAAGGAAAGACAACTGCCAGAACTGCCTTGGTTCAGGTCGCGAAGAAGCAGCTAAAACATACAGCTTCATAGTGCTTCCAATCAATGTCCCAAAAAAACCGGAAACTCCCAGACAAAAGCAGGAAAAAGCACTTCGAGAAAAGATCCAGAAAGAGATAAACGAACTCGAGCTACTTTCATCTGCAGGAAACGTCGATGCATGCCTGAGTTTAGGGAAAAAGTATTCAACGGGATACCATTTCATAGCCAGAGATTTAGCAAAATCAGAAAATTACTTTCTCAAGGCAATGACCCTGGGTTCGATGGACGGAATCCTCGGCTACCTTGAAGCCCGCGAACACGCCTTCAAGGGAAGCGCAAAAGATGCAATGCTAATACATGCCTTACGCCTGGCAATAAATGATCACTCAACAAGAGCACCTGCCATCAAGCCGTCCTACACCGACCACCTAATCGCGCAGGCCCTCTCAGAAAGAATTTGCCTGCTAATCAGTAAATCCGGACTTTCCCAGGGAGACTTGGACCTCAGAAACCTGAGAAGAATAGCCCAAGACAGAGAAATTGCTGTGCCGATTAATAATAGCAATACACCGTCTTTGAGCCCTATCATACGAGAATTTTTTTCCAGTGAAATACCGCCGAGAATCAGCCAAGCTAGCCTCACCAAAATAAGGGCGGCATCGCTGAAAAAAACAAACGGTGCCTTCGGAATGCTTGCCGACTTCGCACACAATGGAGAAGTTCCGATAGCACAGCGGAGCGCACAGTCAGCACACATATATTACATGCTTGAGAACCTCACTAGCGGAGACCCTTACGCCTTAGAATGCGCACGTGCAATCGAAGATAGCGTTGATGTCAAAACAACAGAATTCTTCATAAATGAATATAGACATCTTCTTTATAACTCTACGGTTAACGAAACGATGCTTCTCGCCATCGATGAAATACACGCCCTTAAAAGGGTCAAAAAATGAGCACTAATTTCTCCGGCAGTAGTGCTATGAAAACCTTCTTGTTCGCGATCGTATTACTGGTCCTTGCAGTTTTTGGAATTTTTTGCTTCAATATCCTAAATAAGGAACAGATTTCGGGCAAAGTCCTAATTGTTCAAAGAAACGCCGATGTTAAGAAATTGGCATTGATTGAAATTTACGCCATCAGCGAGTTAGACGTAGAAAGATGGAAGGCTAAAATTAATGAAGAGTTGGGACTTTACGTTGACTCGATACACAGCTTCCAGGGCGAGTCGCTATCAACAGAATCTGAGATACGCGACGTTGGAGAGAAACGCGTGGCAAACTCTGTTGTCAGCATTCAGGCAACCAAAGAAGCCATAGATCTTGCCAGAAGAATATGGCTAATCGATCGCAAGTCCGAAGCACTCAGGAAACGCTTCCGCGAGCTAATCTCTACTGCCGCTATTCCCAGGAGTGTGGAATTCGCGGAGATGGCCAAAGAAGACAATTGGCAGGATATCTACACAACGCTCTCAAACTCTGCTTTGCCTGAGGCTGAACGAATCAATAAGGCTGCTTCCTCTGATTATAAAAAGCAACTCGAGCTACATCGTAAAGCCAGCAGAGAGAGGATCGCCGAAATGATTGAGTCATTGGACGCTTTTATCCCTGCCCCGAAGGTCAATACGCTTCCTACAGACGTCAATATTTGCGCCAGAGATGTAACTGACGATTCAGGCAGTTTCAAATTGAAGGTAAAACCCGGAAATTACTACATATTCGCCGAAGGAAGCCGACTTACCGGAGCGCAAGCCGAACACTATTTCTGGGCACATCCTATCACCGTTCCATCACAGGAGTCTGAGAAATGCTTAATCGGCAATCTAAACCTCAATGGTGAATCAACCAAGAGGGATGACTTATGGTTCGAACTTCGAAAGAGGATAGCGGATCAGAAGAGAGCTCTAAATCCTTAATTTTGATTAATTAAGGGCGGAGAGGGAGGGATTCGAACCCCCGGAGCCTTGCGGCTCGGCTGATTTCAAGTCAGCTGCAATCGACCACTCTGCCACCTCTCCGTAAGCAGGATTCAACGGCGGCTGAGGTCTTCCCTCAAGCGGATTCGGTGCCTTCCCCTTGGGCGTTCTCCTGATTTCCCAATAGGCCGCGATTCGGCGTGGATGCGCGCATGAGCACCTGCGTCCGCGTCGAAGAAATCGACGGCCCCTACGGCCCTTTCGCCATCGGCGAACGCGCCATCCAACGGCTGTGGGCTTCGGGCGAGGTCCGCGGCCCGATGGCCGCCGTCTCCGGATCGACGATCGAGATCCTGCACCCGGGTGACTGGAACCGCGGCGCCGGCCCCGACTTCCTAGGCGCGGAAATCCTCGTCGACGGCAAACGCCTCCGCGGCGACATCGAGATTCACCTGCGCTGCGCCGACTGGCACGCCCACGGACACGACCGCGATCCGCATTTCGGCGGGGTGATCCTCCATGCGGTGCTGTTACCCGGCACCAAGGACGTGACGACGCTCACGGGCCATCATCCCGAGACGGTGGTGCTCCTGCCTTACCTCCCCCGCGACCTCGAAGACCTCGCCGAAGAAGACGCCCTCCTCGAACTGCGCGGCCGTTCACGCGAAGTGGCCCGTCGCGTCCTGGCCGCCGAACCCAATCTCGTGCTCGGCCTGCGCCGACGCGCGCTTGAGCGCTTCCGCAACAAGACGAAGCATGCACGGGCCCGCGTCAAAGAGGTCGGCTGGGACGCCGCCTGTCACGAACTCTTCGTCGAAGCCCTGGGCCTCGGCGGCAATCGCGCCCCGATGTCCGAACTCGCCCGCGCCCACCCGCCGGAGCAGATGCTGATCCTAGGGCTCGACGCGCTTTACATGGAGAAGTGCGGACGCTGGCGCCTGCGCGGCCTTCGTCCCGCCGGGCACCCACACCGCCGTCTGGCGCAATACCTCGAACTGCATCGGCGCCGCCCCGACTGGCGTGCCCGCCTGCGCGACTGGGCCCTCGCCCTGCCCTCCTCCCCTCTTAAATCCGCCCGTCGACGGCTCATCGATGAGGTCTTCGCCTGCCTGCTCTCCGACGGACGTGCCGATACGCTCTGCATCAACGCCTTGCTGCCTCTGCTCCAAGACACCCGACATAGCCTAGATCGCAGCTGGCTCGACTGGCCGCCAGGGCACCACCCCGACGATATCCAGGATGCCCGCGGACTGATCGGACTCACCGGTACCGCCCGGAACTGGGAAGTCCAAGGCATCCTCGACGTCCTGAGACGTTCGATGGATTCAGCCGAACCGGCGTCCAAGCCTTAGGCCATGAGCCCAAGGGAGGTGAATTAAGCAGAAACCTTGTTCGCCCGACGGGGTCGGAAGGATGCGGACCCTTTCCATGATTAAATCCCTCCCCTTCCTGATGCTCGCCTTTGCGGCCGGCCTCGTCGCCAAGGAACTGCCCAAGCCGACGACGCCCAATCCCGGACTGCGCTACTATTATCCGCTGCCGAAACTCGCCGAGCCGAAGGCCTATGAGTTCGATGTGGTGATCTACGGCTCCAGCCCGGCGGCGGTTTCGGCGGCCTGCCAAGCGAAGAAGATGGGCAAGAGCGTCGGCGTCTTCGTCTTCCGCCGCCACGTGGGCGGGATGTCTTCGTCCGGCCTCAGCGACGTCGACTATGGCAAGAAGGACTCCATCGGCGGCATGGCGAAGACGGTCTTCCTCGATTTCTTCAAAAAGCAGGTCCAGAGCCCGGCCGAGGTAGAGACGCTGTTCCTGACGATGCTGACCGACCTTGATGTCCCGGTATTCTTCGAACACCGCCTTACGCAGGTCGAGAAACAGGGCGATCGCCTGACGAAGCTGATCTTCGAGAACGGCAACAGCGTCCGCGGCAAGGTGTTCGTGGACACGACCTACGAAGGCGACCTTATGGCGCGCTCGGGCGTCTCGCAGGTGGCAGGCCGCGAAGCCAATGCCGAGTTCGGCGAGAAGCTCAACGGCATCCAGATCGGCGCCCGCGCCGCGCCGCACAACTTCCAGTGGCGCGTCGACCCCTACGTCATCCCGGGCAACCCCGCCAGCGGCGTCATCGAAGGCGTCGACGGCACGCCATACGCCGCGGCCGACCACGGCAAGGCCGACAAGCTCTACCAGCCTTTCTGCTTCCGCGTCTTCGCCACCAAGAAGAATCCCACGCCCTGGCCCAAGCCGACGGATTACCGCGCCGAGCGCTACGAACTGCTCAAGCGTTACGTGAACGCGGCCCCGGATTCGACCTGGTGGAACCTCATCTATTCACGCGGCCCGCTGAAGCTCAACGAAGGCGACTGCAACAGCGCAGGCCCGGTCTCGCTCGATTTCGTCGGCGGCAGCACCGGCTGGACCGAAGGCAGCTACGAGGAACGCGAACGCATCTTCCAGGACCACGTGAGCTACCAGCAAGGCTACCTCTACTTCCTCGCCAACGATCCTTCCATCCCCGCGGAGCTCCGATCCCGCGTCGCCCAGTTCGGCCTGCCTAAGAACGAGTTCCCCGAGACCGCCGGCTGGCCGCATGAACTCTACGTCCGCGAAGGCCGCCGTCTCCGCGGCGACTACGTGCTCACCGAACATGACTGTCTCGGCAAGGTCACCGTCGAGGACTCCGTCGGCCTCGGCAGCTTCATCATGGATTCCCACGTGGTACGCCGAATCATCTACAAGAACACCAAGGACGCGCACATCACCCACCTCCGCACGTCCAAGCCCGAGGAGATCACCGAAGCCCAGCGCAACTGGACCGGCGACATGGTCGGCGTCGAAGGCCAGTTCGACTACGCGGTGCCTAAGCCCTATCGCATCAGCTACCGCGCGATCCGTCCCAAGAAGAGCGAGTGCGTCAATCTGCTCGTGCCCACCGTAATCTCCTCCACCCACCCGGCTTTCGGCTCCTCGCGCATGGAGCCGGTCTTCATGATCCTCGGCCAGAGCGCCGGCGCCGCCGCCGCCCTCGCGATCGACGGCTCGCTCGCCGTGCAGGACGTCGACTACGCGAAGCTCCGAGCCATCCTGCTGAAGGAAGGCCAGAAGCTCGACTGAGCCGCGTCCTTCATGACACGAAAAAGGCCCCGGCGACGGGGCCTTTTCTTTGGAGCGAGAGATTCGGGACTCAGGCCATCATCTTCCGCGCCTTCTCGAGCGAGACGGCCAGGCGGTCGACTTCCTCGAAGGTGTTGTAGAACGCGAACGAGGCGCGGGCGGTGCCGCTGAGCCCGTAATGCTTCATCAAAGGCATGCAACAATGGTGACCGGTGCGGATGGCGATCCCGTCAGCGTCGAGCAGCGTGCCGACGTCGTGCGGGTGGCCGCCTTCGAGGTTGAAGGAGATGACGGCGACCTTCTCAGGCGCTTCACCGACGATGGTGAGTCCCTTGATGGCCTTCAGGCGCTCGGTGGCCGCGGCCAGCAGAGCCTGCTCATGCGCATGCGCCTCAGCCTGGATGGGCATGACGTATTCCAAGGCCACGCCAAGGGCGATGGCTCCGGAGATGTCCGGCGTGCCGGCCTCGAAACGCTCAGGGGCGGCGCGATAGGTGGTGCCGGCGAAGTCGACCTTGCTGATCATGTCGCCGCCGAACTGGTAAGGCGGCATGGCGTCGAGCAGCTCAGGACGTCCCCACAGGACACCGATGCCGGTCGGTCCGAAGGTCTTGTGGCCGGAGAAAGCGTAGAAGTCGCAACCGAGCGCCGGGATGTCGACCCGGAAGTGCGCGGCGGCCTGGCAACCGTCGATGAGCACGAGCGCGCCGGCGGCCTTGGCGAGGCGCGTCATCTCGACGGCCGGGTTGACGGTACCGAGGGCGTTGGAGACGTGCGCGAAGGCGACGAGCTTGGTCCGGGCGGAAAGCAGGCCTTTGAAGGCGACGAGGTCGACCTCTCCGCGCGGGGTGACGGGCGTGACGACGACCTTGGCGCCCGTGCGCTCGGCGATCGCCTGCCAAGGCACGATGTTGGCGTGGTGCTCGAGGTGGGTGAGCAGGATTTCGTCGCCGGCCTTGAGGTTAGCCCGGCCCCAGCACTCCGCGACGAGGTTGATGCCCTCGGTGGCGCCGCGGACGAACACGCAGCCGCGGGCATCCTTGAGCCCGAGGAACTTCGCGACGGATCCGCGCGCGGCCTCGTAGGCGGCGGTGGCTTCTTCGCTGAGGAGGTGGACGCCGCGGTGGACGTTGGCGTTCTGCTCGGAGTAATAGCGCTCGAGCGCCTTGATCACGACCGACGGCTTCTGGGAAGTCGCGGCGTTGTCGAGGTAGGCCAGCGGACGGCCGCGCACGGAACGTCCCAGGATCGGGAAGTCCTTGCGGCAGGCGGCGACGTCAAACGCGGGCATAGAGCCGAACGTAGGAGGACCCGGGCGGGGCGCAACCGGGAAGCGAACTTCAGGGCGACGGCGGCAGGCGCACGGCCTTGCGGATATAAGCCGGCACGTCGACGTCCTGGCCGTCGATGAAGGTCATCGGCGTGCCGCCGAACAAGCCGCGGCGCATCGATTCTTCCGTCGCGAACTCAAAGATCGGCTGCGCGGGATCCTCTCCCTTGGCGCCCTTCTTCGGCTTGGCCGGAGGCTTGGGCGCAGGCAACGAAGCGCCGAGCACCGACACTTCGATGCGGTCGCCGAGAGCGGGCTCGAGGCGCGCGCAGAGGATCGTGGAGGTCTCGCCGCCGAAACGCGCGCGGACCGCGGCGACGGCTTCGAAGGCCTCGGTCGAGGTCATGGCCGGACCGCCGGCGACGTGCACGAAAAGGGAGGCGACCTTGGAGACCGCGCCGGGAGCATGCGCCAGCGGGCAGTCGACGGCCGCGCGCGCGGCCTTCATCGCGGCGCCTTCGCCCGAACCCACGCCGAAGGCGAATAGGGTCGGCGAACCGGGCGTGGAAAGGAGCGAACGCAACGCGGCCGGATCGACGGCGATGAGCGCGCCAGGCGCGAAAGCGCTGGCGAGACCACGGAGCGCGCCGCCCACCCAGGCGTCGGCGGCGGCGAAGGATTCCGACAACGGGGCGTCGGGCGCCACCTGCTGGAGAAGGAGGTCGTTGTGCACGACGACGAGTCCGTGGCACTTCTGGCCGAGCTTGACCGCGGCTTCGTTGGCCTGGCGCATGCGCCGTTCGCCTTCATGCGAGAACGGCATCGTGGCGAAGGCGAGCACCGTGGCGCCCGTCTCGGCCGCCAGGCCGGCGACCGTCGCGGCGGCGCCGCTGCCCGTGCCGCCGCCGAGGCCGGTGACGATGACGACGACCGGGACCCCGGTGAACAGCCGGCGCAGGGCCGGTTCCTCCGCTTCGGCGGAAGCCAAACCGAGCGCGGCTTCGCCGCCCGTGCCCATCCCGCGCGTCTGCGCGCGGCCGAGCTGGAGCGAAACACCGGGACCGCCGGCGGCCAAAGAGCGCGCGTCGGTATCGAGGAGCGCCACGGAGACCTCGGCCGGGAGCTGGGGCGCGAGGCGGGTGACCATGGCGCAGCCCGCGCCGCCGAGGCCGACCAGGAGGATGGAAGCGGGCGTGGCCATCTTAGAAGCGGAAGAGCGCCTTGAGCTGCGCGAGGAAACCGCGCGGACGGACGACCACCGGAGGGGCGTCGGCCAAGGCCGCGGTCATGAGGCCGACGACGCCCGCATACTCGGGCTTGCGCAGCGATTCGTTCTCGAAGTCAGGCACGCCGACGCGGGCCGAGACGCCCGTCACCAGCTGCACCGCTTCCGCGGCGTCGGCGAGGTTGGCCGAACCACCGGTGAGGATCACGCCGGAGGGGATCATGTTCTGATCGAGGCGCACGGCGTGGCCGGGGAAGATCTGCTCGAGGCGGCGGAGGACGTCCTTGCGGACGAACTCGATCGTCTCCTGGTAGCGCAGAGAGAGCACCTGCGTGATCGTGCCGCGGTTGAACTGCTGGTCGCCCACGCCCTTGTCGCCGTCCTTCCAGATGGTCTGGTTGACGTCGGTCTCGCGGTGGATCGCCGAGCCGAAGCGCTGCTTGAGGTCCTCGGCGGTCTCGCGGCTGATGCGCAACGCGACGCTGAGGTCGTTGGTCAGGTGCTCGCCGCCCACGGGGATCGAGCCCGCGCAGAGGATGTGCTCCTTGTAGTAGAGGATCCAGTCGGTCGTGCCGGCGCCCATGTCGACCACGAGCACCCCGCCCTGCTTGTCGGCGTCGCTCGCCGTCGCGCAGGCGGCGGCGTGGGAGGCCAGGATGAAGTCGCGGACGCGGATGCTCAGTCCGTTGACCATGCCCACGCGCATGCGCATGTTGCCCTCTTCCATCGTGACGCGCCAGAAGTTCACCTCGAGGCGCTTGCCCGTCATGCCGACGGCGTTGCCGACCGGCTTGTTGTCCAGCATCGTCGGCTGGCGCATGTAGAGGAGCGTGCTGCGGCCCGCCGGCGGCTCGAGGCGCTTGGCGGAGGCGATCGCGTCGGCGACGTCCTTGGCGGTGACCTTGCCGTCGTGCGCGGGCACGGCGATGAAGCCCTTCACGCGCTCGCCTTCGGCGGCCGGACCGGAGAGCGAGAGGTAGACCTGCTCGACCGCGCGGCCGGAACCGCGTTCGATGTCGTTGACGACCTCATGGACGCAATGGGTGAGCTTCTCGAGGTCGGTGACGGTGCCTTTGACGACGCCGTCGGTGCGGCGCTCGCTGAAGCTGAGCATGCGGGCCTTGCCGTCGATGACCTGACCGAGGAGGCTGGCGGTCTTGTGCGTGCCGATGTCGATGACGGCGATGAGGGAAGGAAGGGGCTTAGGGGTCATCGGAGAGGGGCGGGAGCGGCGGGATTGACGGGAACGAGGCGAGGTTCGGGGATGGGCGAGGCGGCGTTGGTGCGGTTCTGGATCGACATCTTGAGCACGTAGGCCGACGAGGTCGTGCCGGGCCGGCGGAGGAGTTCGTCGACGTTGATGCGCCCGAGCAGCGCGAGCTCGTTGCGCCAGTTGGCCGTGGAGAACACGATCTCTACCAGCGCCGGACGGTCCAGCGGCTGGGTGCCGGGGCGCACGGTGACGCGGAGGTTCGAGCCGGGCGAATCCTCCTGCGCGCCGAAGCAGTCGCGCAGCGACACGGCCGACCACTGCTTGTAGAGGTTCGGGTAGTTCGTGCGCACGGTCAGCAGGAAGGGCGCGGCGATCTCGATGCCTTCGATGAGCAGCTTGTCGTCCGCGCCGGTCGCGCGGTAGTCCTGGATCTCCGGCAGGTTGCGGATCGTCTGCTCGGGATAGCCCACGCCGGCGAAGGTCTGTCCGTCGGCGGCGACGAGGCGCACCTGGATCGGCGCGCCCTTGGCCGTCTGGCTCGCGATCTTCGCGACGGCGAGGCGTTCGCGCAGGCCGACGTCGAGCGAACCGTCGCCGCGGCGGCGCACGTCCGCCGTGAGGACCTGGTTGTCCGACTCGAGGTCGGCCTTGATGGCGCGGACGTCGCGCGAGAAACCATCCGGTCCGTCGGCGATGACCTTCTTCACGAAGTCGGCGGAAAGGAAACCGTCGGTCTGGAATCGCAGCTTGGCGGCGGGGGCGGCCGCGGACTCGTCGACGGCCCACCAGAGCAGCGCGCCGAGCACGCCGAGGAAGATCACGGCGGCTACCGTCGGCAGCTTGGAACGGACGACGCGTTTGCGGCCGAGCTCGCCGGAGGGCACGCGCTGGACGTCCTGCGGCACGAGGGCGCGCCAGTCACGGTCCGCCTGTCCGCGGAAAGCGTCGCGACGTCGGCCGAACAAGGAATCGAAGAGGCCCATGGTCAGCGGCGGTCGGGGCGGGCGGCGCGCGCGAGGGCCGGGGCGGCCATGCGGCGCACGAGCGCGGGGAAATCTAGCCCGACGCAGGAAGCGCTCTTGGGCATCAGGCTGGTGGCGGTCATGCCGGGCATCGTGTTGATCTCGAGGAAATAGAAGCGGCCGTCCGGCTCAAGGAAGACATCGGCCCGGGCGAAGTCCCGGCAGCCGCAGGCGGCGAAGAGGCGCGCGGCGGCCTCGCCGATGGCGGCGGTGAGCTCGGCGGGGATCGGCGCGGGGAAGAGATACTCCGAAGCGCCCTTGGTGTATTTGGTCTTAAAGTCGTACACCCCGGTGAGCGGGACGATCTCGACGAGGCCCATGGGACGTCCGTCCAGCAGGCCGATCGACATCTCGCGGCCGCGGAGACGGCGCTCGGCCATCCACTGGCCGGAGGCGGGGATCTCGGCCAGGGCCTGGGCCACGGCGGCCTCCCCTTCCAGCATGTAGAGCCCGACGCTGCTGCCTTGGTCGGAGGGCTTGATCACCAGATGTTCGCCCAAGGCGGCGACGAGCGCGGCGGCCGTCGGCTTGGCGGCGCCCGCGAAGGCGACCTCGGGGATCGCCGGGACGCCGGCGGCGCGCATGGCCTGCTTGGTCGCGACCTTGTCCATGCAGAGTCGGTTGGCGGCGGAAGAGCAGCCGGCGAAGGCGATGCCGCGGGCTTCCATCTCGGCCTGGGCGCGGCCGTCCTCGCCCCAGCCGCCATGCAGCACGGGGAAGACGACGTGGCGCGACGGATCGAGCCATCCGGGCAAGGCGTCGGCGGAGAGTTCGACGAGACGCGAGCCGGGCAGCACTTCGGCCACGGCCTTGCCGGAACGGAGCGAGACTTCGCTTTCGGAAGACAGGCCGCCGCAGAGGACGATGATCTCAGGTTCGGCGGTCATAGGAGTTCCTTCCATTCGCGGCCGAGGGCGACGATCTCGGGCTGAAGCTCGACGCCCTGGCGGGCCTTCACCTCGGCGCGGACCTCACGCATGAGCGCGAGGAAATCGGCGGCCTTGGCCTCGCCGGCGTTGACGAGGAAGTTGGCATGGGTGGGCGAGACCGAGACGGGACCGACCGAGCGGCCCTTGAGCCCGCTGACGTCGATGAGGCGTCCGGCCTTGTCGCCTTCGGGATTGCGGAAGACGCAGCCGGCGCTGGCTTCGCGGGGCTGGGAGGCGCGGCGACGCGCGGCCATGTCGTCCATGCGGCCGCGGATGGCGGCGGTGTCTTCGGCGGCGGGCGAACGCAGCACGGCGGAGAGCACGACGGCGCCGTGCAGCTGCGGGCAGTCGCGGTAGAGCGCGTCGAAGCAGTCGCGGCGCGCGGCGCGCACGCGTCCCTGCGGCGTGAGCCATTCGATCGACTCCACGACGTCGAAGATCCAGCCGCCCATCGCGCCGGCGTTCATGCGGAGCGAACCGCCGACGGTGCCGGGGATGCCTTCGAGGAATTCGAAGCCCGCGCGACCGGCGCGCGCGGCCACGCCGCAGAGCTCCTTGAGGCGGGTGCCGCCGCCGACGCGGAAACGGCCTTCGCCGAGGTCGGTGACGGCGCCCCAGCGGGCGGCGTCGAGATGCAGGATCAGGCCGTCGTAACCTTCGTCGGGTACGAGCAGGTTGGAACCGCGGCCGAGCACGAACCAGCGGAGGTCGAGCTCGGCCGCCGCGCGCAGGAACGTGACGAGGTCGTCCACGGAAGCAGGCTCGGCATACCAACGGGCCGAGCCGCCGAGACCGAGCGTGGTGCGGCGGGCGAGCGGTTCGTTGGCGCGCAGGACGCACTCGGCGGAGAGACGGCCGGCGACAAGGTCGGGCAGGTCGGCCGTGAGCACGCCTTCGCCGCGGCGGCGGAGCACCTTGGCGTAAGCCTCGGCGTCGCGCTCGATGTCGCCCGCGCCCACGAAGGCGACCACCGTGTCCGCGCCCTCGGCGAGCGTATCGAGCAAGGCGGGCAAGGCGCGGCGATCCTCGACGAGGCGGTGCGCGGAGCCGGCGACGATCGCGTCGGAGCCCCCGCCTTCGACGGCGGCTTCGCCGGCGGAGTAGACCGGCAGCACGAGCGCGTGGTCGGCCACGGCGAGCGCGTCGCGGAACTCGCGCGCATACTGGCGCGTGCGGGTGTGCCGATGCGGCTGGAAGACGACGATCAGGCGGCCGGCATGCGTCTCGCGCACCCACTGCAGGAGCGCGGCGATCTCCGTCGGATGGTGCGCGTAGTCGGCGAGCACGCGCAGGCCGGTGCGTTCGAAGAGGACGTCCTGACGGCGGCGGATGCCGCGCCAGCGCGCGAGCGGCTCGGCGACCAGGCCGCCGGTGATGAGGTGCGTGACCGCGAGCGCCAGCGAGGCGTTCGAACGGTTGAAGGTGCCCGCGACCGGGAGGTTGAACTGGCCCGCGGGGAAACGTCCGCCGAGCGCGACGACCGACGAGGAATGTCCGCCCTGGACGAGGCGGCAGGAGTAATCGCCCTCCTCCCCCACGCGGATGACGGGCACCTTGAGGCCGGCCACGAGGCGTTCGAGACGCGCGTTGCCGGCGGGGATCACGACCGCGGAGCGCGTGCGTTCGAAGAGCGCGCGGAAGACGGCTTCGAGCGCGGCTTCGTCGCGATAGTAGTCAGGGTGGTCCCAGTCGAGGTTCACCGCGACGGTGACATCGGGCGAGAACGCGCCGATCGTGCCGTCGCTCTCGTCGACTTCCGCGACGACCCACGGCGAGGCGGCCGAAGCGCGGGCGGGCGGGAACGTGGGATCGCGGAACAGGCCGCCGAGGACGTAGCCGAAATCGGCGCCGGCGCTGGCGAGCGCGGCGACGAGCAGGCCGCAGGTGGTGGTCTTGCCGTGGCTGCCGCACACGGCGACGAAGCGGCGACCGGCGACCGCCTCGGCGAGGAGTTCGCCGCGGCGCAAGGTGCGTACGCCATGACCTTCGGCGAGCGTGAGCGCGGGATGGCCCGGCTTCACCGCGCTGGAGCGGCCGACCACGGTGGGCCGACGGCCCGCGGCCCAAGGATCGCGCAGGAGCGGCACTTCGCCGTTGGCGAGCTGGAGCTCCATCGGACTGCCGGTCGAATCATCCCAGCCGGAAACTTCCCAGCCGTCGCCTTTCAGGTAGAGCGCAAGCGGGCCGACGCCCATGCCGCACGCTCCGAGCATCCAGGCGGAACCGCTCATGCGGGGGCGCCGCCCGCGAGGGCGACGGTCTCCGTGGCGAGGGCGTCCCAACGGTTGCCCGCGTCGGCCAGCGCGAGCGCGTCGCGCATGGCGGAAAGGGCCGCGTTGTCCTGGAGGCGTCCGAAGACGACGCCGGCGAGGCGCGTGAGCTCCGCTTCGGGCAGCAGGACCGCGGCGCCGGCGCGTTCGCTTTCGCGGGCGTTGGCGGTCTGATGGTCGTCCGCCGCGGTCGGCAGCGGGACGAGCACCGCCGGCGTCCGGCAGGTGGCGAGTTCGGCGAGCGTGCCCGCGCCGGCGCGCGCGACGGCGAGGTCGGCGGCGGAATAGGCCGCGGCCATCTGGTGGCAGAACGGCAGGAACTTCACGACCGACTGCGGCGCGCGGATCTCGTCCTCGCGGCCGCCGGGACCGGTGAGGCAGAGCACGTGCACGCCGCGGACGGCGAACTCCTCGAGGTTGTCCTCGACCCAGCGGTTGAGCCGGGCCGCGCCTTGGCTTCCGCCGACGACGAGCACCAGACGGCCCGCGGGCGGCAGGCCGAGCGCGCGGCGCGCGGCGTCCCGGGACTCGGGCCGGATCTCCGCGCGGACGGGATAACCGGAATCATGCTGACGCTCCGCGGCGACGCCCGGAAGCCGCACGCCCGGAGGCAGGTGGACGGAGGCGGCGAAGCGCGCGATGAGGCGCACGGCCTTGCCGGGACGGCGGTTGGCCTCGTGCACGAGCACGGGCACGCCCGCGAGACGGCAGGCGATCGCCGGACCGAGGCTCATGAAGCCGCCGAAACAGACCAGCACCGACGGACGGAACGCGCGGAGCAGGCGCCAGGAAGACCAGACCGCGCCGATGAGCGCGGGGAAGAACAGCAGGCGGCCGACGAGGCCGGGACCGAAACCGCGTCCCTTGCCCGGCACGAAGCCCAGGCGCGGGTAGTGCGCGGTCATGCGCGCGTCGACGGCCTTGCGGCTGACGATCAGCCGGCATTCGTGGCCTTCCTCGGTGAGCCGCTGGGCGAGGGCGATGCCGGGCGCGAGATGGCCGCCGGTACCGCCGCAGGCGAGCAGCACGCGGCTCATGCGCGCGCCTCCTTCGGCACGAACGCCGGCTGGGCCGAGGCGCGGACGCAGTTGAGGATCAGGCCCACCATGCAGGCCATGATGACGAGGTTGGTGCCGCCGTAGCTGATGAACGGCAGCGAGATGCCCTTCGTGGGCAGAAGGCCGGTCACGACGCCCATGTTGATGAGCGCCTGGAAGACCAGGAAGAGCGTGGCTCCGAGGCAGACGTTGAAGCGGTAGAGGTCGGCCGTATGGCGCATCGCGCGGTACGCGCACCAGAAGATTCCGAGGTAGGCGAGCGCGACGATCGTCGTGGCGACGAGGCCGTATTCCTCGCCGATGACGGAGAAGACGAAGTCGGTGTGCGCCTCGGGAAGATAGGCGCGGCCCTGCAGGCCGTTCGCGGCGCCCTTCCCCGTCAGGCCGCCGACGCCGAAGGCCACCATGCCTTCGAAGAGCTGGTAGGCCTCGTCGCCGCGCTTCTCCCACGGCTCGAGGAACGAGGTGAAGCGACGCAGGCGGTTGGGCCAGTTGAGGATGAGGATCGTGAAGCCGCCGAG